>Ga0265293_10003760_pt1 | contig 27760 bp, 33 predicted proteins | sample Munlanlewell138R_FD_192505 | JGI IMG/M metagenome (GOLD analysis project Ga0265293, IMG submission 192505) | Leachate microbial communities from a municipal landfill in Southern Ontario, Canada - Leachate well 138R | ecosystem: Engineered > Solid waste > Landfill > Unclassified | place: Canada...
GCGCGCGCAATGAATTGACCAAGGAAATCCAGGACAGGGTCAACGAGATTGCCGCGAACGTCCGCAAGGACTTCTGGCGTAGAACGCTGGACCTGTCGGAAGTGTGGCGCCGGCTGACAGAAAGCAAGGCGAAAGAGTTTAACCACGAAATCGAACAGCGATCATCCATGGCATTCACCGAGAACAACATCCGCGCCTTTGTGCTGAACATCATCGGATCCTACAAACAGTCGTTGCGAAGCGCGGTGGTAGACCTGTTCGACCGGCTTTCCCAACGGCATTCGTGGAGCGATTCGCCGTTCGAGAAAAACGTCCACTACTACAACGGGTGGAAAACCAACAAGGCATGGAAGGTCGGCAAGAAGGTCATCATTCCGATATATGGCAGCTACTGCGGAGACCGGGGGCCGTTCAGGGGATACAGCGGAAGATGGGAACTCGACTGGAGCGCAAAGCAAGAGCTGCGCGACATTGACATTGTGATGAACTACTTCGACGGCATGAAGCCGCATTACCAGACGGTTGCGCGCGGGCTCGAGGTTGCGTTCAGCCTTGGCATCAACCAGGGGTATTCGACCTACTTCGAAAAGATCATCGCCTACAAGAAAGGCACCCTGCACCTGACGTTCGCAGACAAGGATATCCTGCGCCGCTTCAACGTCGAGGCGGCCAAGGGAAAGGGCTGGTTACCGGAGGACTACGGGGTCAAGCCGTACAAGAAGTTGGATATGGAGCACCGGGAAGTTGTCGACTCGTTCGAGGGTCAGAAGGAATACGACGAAAATCTTGGACGGACAGGGCTGATGTGCGTCCCATGGAAACTGGCAATCGAGGCACCAAAGAAGGCAACGCAAAAACAGGCGAGCATTTTTGACACACTCGCAAATTAGGAGGGTTGCGATGCTACCGCTATTCATGTCGGCAAAGGAGGAAACAGCGCCGATTGACGATGACACAGAGAAAAGCGCGTACTTGAAGTTCTGGGCGTACTTGATCCGAGCCCAATGGGAAGACCTGTACCGGAAGCCGAACAAGAACGACCGCTTGCCTTGGTTGATATCCGCCGAAAAGTGGTTCAAGGCTGACGACTTCACCTCTTCGACCAGCTTCCTGGTTGCTTGCCAGCATCTCAGTTGGGACCACCGGTGGGTGAGAAAGAGAGTTTTCTCGGGGCCACCTCCTTCGTCGCCCCTATCCGCCGTCGCCCAACTTTCCAGAACCCGAAAACGAAAGGACCGACGGCATGGAATTCATGTTGTGGAAAACCAGGCCCGCAAAAAACACCGTTCGACCAAACATTCGGGCGGCCATCCGGTCAACCGTCAAGATTCTTCAGATCGTCGTCGCCATGTTCGCTTTCGCGCTGACACTGTCGTGGCTTGCCGACAAAACGATTGAGCCTCCTAAAGGCGGCGGGGATGCCTATGCCGCATGGGAAAGCCCTGCCGCCTTGGCAAACTTCGAGAACACGGTACGCACGGTGGTTCAAGAAGAGATCGAGGCCGGAATCCAGGACATGGTGAGTTCGGCCGCCGCGGTCAACGGTGTGCGAAAGGTTACCGTGACCGCCTATACCGCCAGCCGGGACGAATGCGATGAGGACCCCGGGAACACGGCGATCATGACAAAGCCCGTGGTCGGATGGACAGTGGCCGTGAGCCGCGATCTGCTCGAAGAAGGGTGGACTTTCGGCCGGAAGGTGTGGATCGAGGGGGTTGGTGTGCGTGAAATCGGCGACGTGATGAACGAAAAATGGTCCGGACGGATAGACGTGCTGGTTGGGAAAAAGAAAGATGCGAAACGATTCGGGCGCCGTGAAGGTGTTGTGGCGGTGCGGATTGGGGGGTGATCGATCATGGGAACAGGGGTAAGTCGTGAGCAACAACGATACCGGTTCCGTTTTCGGACGTACTACCAGGGCGAGTCGGATTACGATGTTTTCGACCGAAAAACCAACAAGACTTTCACGGCAAGCTGGCGTACGGGGACCAATGCGTACCTTGAGAAAAATTTCAACGGCCCCCGTGAAAAGTACGAGCGTGAAATAATCGGCCAGCTCCATTACCTGACCATGTGGAAGGAGCATGTTACCGACGAAATTTTCGGCGAGTTCGTTCAGTTTCTCCAAGGGGTTGATAACGAACACCTCGAATACTGCGCCAAGAGGATGAAAGAATTTCCCGACAACCCTGATATCGTGGAGTGTTATTCGCGCTACGGACCGTCCGTGCCGCTGGTAAAAGGGGTTGCATATTGGAACGACGGCTGTTGGGTGAAGCTGTCGCCGAGAGGAGGAGGCAATACGAATGTTGACCGGAAAGGACTTTGCGGAGTTCGAGAAGCATTACCCGCAAGCGGCGAACTTTTTGAGAGAGCGCAAGCTGCGTAATGAGTTGGCGCTCCTTCGAAACAACGAACCGATGCTCAACGGCTGGCAAAGGCACCGGCTGTCTGAGTTGAGCCAACTCTTTGGCAAAGAGGAAGGGAGGGGTTGACATGGCACGATCAAGCTCCGCCGGCGCCGTAGTGCAAAGCGACGCCAAGATTGCGGTCACGCCCATGCAGTTGGCGCGCCTGTTGTCATCCTGCATCTCGGCCCGTGAGCCCGTCCTGGTGGTCGGCGCTCCGGGCCTTGGGAAAACCCAGGTTGCCAAACAGGCGGCCGAAGCAGCCAAGGCCGACCTGATTATCGCGCACCCGGTAGTCGATTCGCCGATCGATTACAAGGGTATCCCGTTTGTTCCGAAAGACGGAAAAGCGGAATTCATGCCCTATGGGTTTCTGCGGGCCATGATGGAAGCGAAACAACTCATGGTCGTGGTGCTGGACGATCTTGGGCAAGCCCCGCCGGCAGTCCAGGCAGCTTGTATGCAGCTCCTGCTGGAACGCTCGATCAACGGAAAGAAGATCAGCAATTACGTCACCTTCATTGCCTGCACCAACCGCAAGGAAGACAAGGCGGGCGTCAACGGCGTGCTGGAGCCGGTCAAGTCAAGATTCATTACCATCGTAGAGCTGGTCGCCGACCTAGATTCATGGGTGGCCTGGTTCTTGGGGACAAAGCTGCCGACCGTGGTTGCCGCCTTCATCAGGACCTGCCCGAATTATCTGCACGACTTCAAGCCCACCAGCGACATGACCAACTCGCCTTGCCCCCGCACCCTGGAAAATCTGGCGAAACTGGTTGCCATGAAACTTCCTGCCGACATTCGTTTCCCCGCCTACGCCGGCGCCGTGGGGAAGGCCTGCGCCACCGAGTTTATCGCCTTCGAGGCTATGGCCGACAAAATGGTGGACCCTTCGGTGATCATCATGAACCCGGACACCAGCCCGATACCGGACACCCCGGACGGCGTATGGGCCACCTGCATGGGCTTGGCGCACTATGCCCACGAGGACAACCTGGACAACATTTACGCCTACGGGAAGCGATTGCCGCCGGACTTCCTGGCAACCATGATGGAGGACATCCTGCGCCATGACAGCGAGGCGGCCCGAAAGGTCGGGCTTGCTTCCGGGCATCTGCAACGACACCCCGCCTTCCTGGATTTCTATTCGAAGTCTCACCAGAAACACATCGCCTGATCCGTCGCTGCCATCCACCACCCGACCCATTACCGAAAATCAACCAACCATCAAGGAGGCGTCATCATGAACGTCAAGGGTCTTTCTTTGGCTGAAAAGGTTCTGGTCTGCAAACTGAGGCTGTCCCTGTGGCGGGCCGGCGTGACAGACAAGGAAGTCACGGAGGAAACCAACAACCGCTACAAGGCTAGCAAGGCCGCGGGCTCCTACCGCAAGCGCCTCATGAGCGAGCAGCTCAAACCGGTGCGCAGCGCATTCGGTGAGGTCAACAAGTTTCACAAGGAGAACACTGCCCCCTGGAACGCGAACAACGGGCAGAACGAGGGGATCCTGTTGGTTGATCACTACCAGAAATATCGGGACGGGATCGAGGAAAAGCGCCGGCTTGCCATGGACAAGGTGGACGAGTTCGTGCTGCTCTACCCGAACCACCTGTCCCAGGCCCGACGCGACCTTGGCGAAATGTTCAAGTCAGATGAATACCCAGCGCCCACCGAGATCCGAAAATTCTTCGAGATCGATTCGGAGGTCTATCCTGTTCCCGACCCCTCCGACTGGCGGGTGTCCCTGTCGAGCGAGGAAGTCGAGCGCCTGAAAGCCCGTTTCGAGGCGCGCATGGAAGCCAGCTTGCAAGCCTCCATGGCCAGCGTGTGGCAACGGCTGTACGAACCCGTGAAGAAGATGGCCGAAACGCTGAGCGAGGCCGACAAGGGGTTTCACAAGACCCTGGTCACCAACATCGTCGACGTGATCCAGGTCCTGCCGGCGCTCAACATCACCGGCGACCCACAACTGGAACAGATGCGAAAAGAAATCGAGCGCAAACTGTGTCGGGTCAAGGCGCCCGAACTGAAAAACGACCCGGGCCTGAGAGTGGAAACCGCCGAAGCGGCCAAGGAAATCATGGACAAGCTGGCCGTGTTCGCCGGGCCGCTGCCGAATTGAGGGCAAAAATGAGAACACGAATTGAGTTTGATTCGGTCAAGGAAGCTGTCGACCACGCAAAGATGCAAGGCGGGTGGATAGCTGTAGGCGAAAAGGTCCATTGGTATTCTGGGTACACGTGGTCGGAAATCATTCTCGACATCAAAGGGAATGCCCTGATTGGAGGATATTCATGGATCGAAAGGAGGACATCAAATGTATCCGCCGCCGTCCCCGTTTGAATCCCCGACCGAAAAAATGCAAATCGCCCGGGCCAAGATGCTTCAGCGCCACCCGTTCTTTGCCCGCCTGGCCTACAAGCTGAAGCTGGTGGAGGATCCCTCACAGGGAACGGCCGGGACCGACGGGATATCGCTGTTCTTCAACCCGGCCCACGTCTGGGAGCAAAGCGTCCCCGAGCTGATCATGCTTTACGCCCACGAAGTTCTGCACCCGGCCCTGCACCACAACCTCCGGCGCAACGGTCGCGACTTCAACCTGTGGAACGAAGCCTGCGATTACGTGGTTAACGCAATCCTGCAAGAATCGGGGTTCGAGATTCCACCGAACTGGCTGTATGAGCCAGCCTTTGAAGGAATGCCGGCCGAGGAAATCTACAAGATTTTGAAAAACCGAAAGGCGCAACAACAAGGTCCCGATCCGCAATCCGAACAGCAGGAGGGCCAAGACGGAGGAGATGATGACAGCAGCGACGACAACGCTAACGATAGCGGCAATACCGACGACAATGAATCAGGTTCGCAAGGCCCTGGTGATAGCAATCCTGACAACGAGAGCGAACATAATCAGGGAGAAAATGACGGCCAAGGGCAAGAAGGTGGCGACGGCCAGGGCGACGGCCAGGATGAACAGGAGAATCCGGATGGCCAGGGTTCAGGCACGGGGCAGGATGACACCGCCCCGGACCAGGAACGACAAACATCCAGCCCAGACAGGCCCGGCGACGTAATGGACTATCCCGGGGACCCGGACAAGAACGGGCCCACCGAGGACGACGCGGCGCGCCACGAGCAGGAATGGAAAACCGCCGTTGCCAATGCCGAGCAAATCGCAAAGAGCCGCGGGGTCATGCCGGGCAATCTACAGGAACTGGTGGACGCGCTTCTCGAACCGAAGGTTGATTGGCGTGACGTGCTGCGCCATTTCCTGGAGCGCATTGCCGCCAACGATTACTCATGGGAGCAACCCGACCGACGCTACCTGCAGCAAGGGTTCTATCTGCCGTCGCTTTACAGCCACGAATTGGGCGATATCGTGATCGCCGTGGACACTTCGTGCAGCCGGACGAAAGCAGAACTTCAGCAGGATGCTACCGAAATCTCGGACATCCTGGCGCTCTACGATTCGACGGTCCATCTGATCTACGTCGATACCCGGGTCTGCGGGTACGAAACATACCGTCGCGAAGATCTGCCGCTCAAGTTGGAATTCAAGGGGCGTGGCGGAACCATGTTTTCCCCGGCGTTCAAGTGGGTGGATGAAAACGCGGATGGGTTGGACATCGCCGCCATGCTGTACCTGACGGACATGGAGTGCAATGATTTTCCCGCCGCGCCGCCGGATTACCCGGTGCTGTGGATCCAGAACGGCGGGCGCGGAGATCCGCCGCCGTTTGGCGAGCTGGTGAAAATGTGAGGAGGAAGTTGTGAAAATCGAAATCACTATTGGAGATGGGCGCAGCAAGCCAAAGGTCTTGAAGAATCTCGACCTACTGCGTTGTAGGAGAAATCAAAACAAAGACTATCCGATACAACAGAGCCCTGTGGGTGAGACTGTTCGACAACAAAAACATTCCGAAAGACGGTAAGGGTTTGTTGATTGGGCCAACTGACAAGCTAACTGTTGGGTGAAGCAACAGTCAAAACGGGGGGATAATGGCAAACTACCGAGTGACATGGGAAATGGATTTTGACGCGACGAGTCATGAGGAAGCTGCAAGGCTTGCGCGACGAACGCACCTGGATCCTGAATCTATCGCCACGGTTTTCGAAGTATATGGGCCGGACGATGAATACAGGATTGTTGATCTTGAGGAAATCGACAACCAACGACGATTGAATTGTAAGATCGGGTGAATTTTGGTGAAACCTGAGAGGAGGAACAATGGCAGCAACAGCAAAAGTCGTGAAACTGAAACCCAAGGCATCGTTCGCCGCGGCACTCAAGCAAACCGCCACCGCCACCCCGGCCAAGTCCAAGAAGGCCAGCGTCCCGGTTTTGACCAGCGTGCCGGATGAAATCAAGGCGGCAGTCGACCGCTACCTGGAAGCGTCCGACCAAGTGAAGATCCACACCGCCGAGAAGGATGCGTCTGGCGCTCAGATCATTGAGTTTGTCCGCGGTGTTCAAGACACCGACGGGTTTGCTGGGCGTTTTCGTCACTCCTATGCCGTTCCAGGAGCCAGCGGCAAGCAGATCAAATTCGTTTCTTCCAATCGTTTCAGCATCGATGCTGAAGACGCTGAAAGAATCGCCACCATTCTTGGAGAAAGCTTCGATGAAATGGTCGAACAAAAACCGTCTGTCGCGCTCAAGGACGACGTGATGAACGATGAGGCCCTGCAAGAAGAGTTGATGGCGTTGATCGGAGACAGGTTCGGCGATTTCTTTGAAACCAAGATCAAGCTGGCGGTAAAAGAAGGGTTCGACCAGCAGGTTTATCGAGTAGCCGACCCTGACAGCCTGCCGGAGCTCAGGATGTTGTGCCGCCCATACAAGCCGGCATTAAGATAGGAGATAATATGGGAAACAATTATCTGGAAATGAAAGAACGGCATCGTCATGCAATCAACAACTTTCCAATATCATTCGCATTCAACCGTGAACAGCTTCAAGATGGCATGAAAAAACTCGGTTTAAGTCCGGATGAAACTGACAAGGTGGTCAGCGTCGGGGGAGGCGGTTTCATTAGGAAAAATGACATAGAAGCATTCGTGCAACTGAATGTCGACATGGCCAAAGAATTCCTTGATCTCATCGAAAAAGATACGACCGGCAAAGGCTTTATTTGTGAGATGTTCGAGTACGAGTTGGCCAACCACGAAATTGCATCACGTACGACATCGAACCAACGCTCCGGGCGCTCGGGTTATCTGTGAAAGATATCGAAAACAATCCGATTTTGCAAAAAGGGTTGGCTATAGCAAAATCAAAATTATTGGCAGGTGAGCCATGAAACTTGAACAATTCACCTACTTCTACCCCGAGGCGCCGGCATTGGCGAGCATTGATCAGCCGCTGTTTGCCCGCCTGAGTTATGACTCACAGTGGATAGCCGAACCGAAGTACAACGGACAGCGCCTGGAACTTCATTGCCTGCCGGGAGAAACACCGCAATTTTGGGGACGCCACAAAAACCGTTTGACCTATTCCCCGTCTCCCGAAATCTTGGCAGCAATCAAGGCCCTGCACCTTCCAGGCTATTGCATTCTCGATGGAGAGCTGCGCCATGCCAAAGTTCCTGGAATCTCCCACAAAATCATGTTCTACGACGTTCACGCATGGGACTGGGAACTTCTGCTTGACAAGCCATTCTGGTTCAGGCGAGACCTGCTTGAAGATCATATTTTTGGTTTTCCGCTTGGCTTCCCGCTGCAATACAGCACCGAGTTCCGCAAACATTTCGATGTTGTTATTCGGGACCCAGAACTGGAAGGGTTGGTAATGAAACGGCTTGATGGAAAACTCGCGCTGGGCAGGAAGGCGGCGGTGACATCAACGTGGATGATCAAGGTTCGCAGGGAGAGCGGCAGGTATCGGTTCTGACAGTTTAACCGAAGAAGGAAATCATGCCAGTAAAACCATTCACCCGCTACACCATTCATCGTATCACAAAAAAAGACCCTGAGATCAGTGGCGTGTTCACCGAGTTTGAAAGTTTTTCCTTCGGAGAAACGCCACCGGCGTAAGCCCGGCAGTGGACGTTCGGAATCGACCCCGGCGAAAAGCAGATTCAGTTCGATATTGAAACTTAACAGTTTTTACTATATGGAAACTTGACAAACCCCTGTGTTTTCAATAACAAATAAAGACGAACAACCAATCTACTCAGCGGAGGCGCAACTTGAAAAAGAAAAAGCCCAGCGGCGACGGCATCGCCAGGGGCGAAACCAAAAACGTCATCGACCTGGAGGGATTCATCCGTCGTCGCAAGGCGCAGCGCCGCAAGCTTGTCGCCGAACAGCGCCAGGCGAAATTCGACGAGGAGTCCATTGCCCTGGACCCGTCCGTCCATGACGGGATCGAAATCGTCAAGAAAATGACGTCCGATCAGCAGCGGGCGCTCACGTCGTTCTTCGCCGGCTGGCTGGAAACGGAGCTCGCCGTCTCTCTGGGCCTGATAGAGGACGACGAGGTCAAGGAAACCCCGCTCTTCGACCTGGTGGAAAAGGTGTACCGGGAGGCCTCCGGCGGATGCTACTTCTGCGACCACCAAATCGACCCGAACGCAATCGGGATCACCTCTAAGACCCCCTTGTGCGCCATGTGCAAGCTGAAGCTGGCAAATTTCATCACCGCCATGGGGGAAGACCCGAGCAGGTACATGGCGGGAATCTTCGGGCCGCGGCGGGTGCAAAAGGCACGGTTCAAGAAGCACTGAAAGGAGGCCGGAAGTTGATGCTCGCTCACGAGGAAAAATTGAAAAAGGCCATCGATCATATTGTCGAAGGGCTGACACCGACGGAGCTCATCACAAACAATGGCATCTCGAGCAAGCCTTGGCCAGTTGATCGACAACAGGCTTGTGGACATGGCCAAGAAAAAGATTGGATGGGAAGAAGGGATACCGTCCTGACCAGGAGAAAGCCATGCCAATACCCACGCCGTCAATACCAACGCCGCCGCCAACCTTCAACTTCAAGGAAATGACTGACGGGTTCACGGCTTCGCCTAACTTTACCTCCCTGGCTCCGTCGACCCAGGATTTTTATCAATCGGTTATCGGCAGCCTCCTTGAGATCCGGGCCGCCAACCAGGGTCACAGCCAAACAGAGTTTCTGGCTACTGTAGCGGCGACCCTGGACTCCCGTGGTGTTTGCGGCACTTCCATTCAGCAATACATTACCGTGGCCAAGATCTTGTTCAGGTGGGCCGGAAGCCCTGTCGAGTTCACCTACCGGATTCCCTCGGCCGAGCGCAAGGCGGCCAAGATCAAGAGGCTCAACCGTTGGTTCAGTGAGCAGGAGATCGAGGCCTGCCTTACCTACAACTTCGGCAATAATCATGAACGCAACCATCTCATGGTCCGCCTGCTGGTGGAAACCGGCGCCAGGGTACGGGAGCTGTCCAGCGTAACGGTCAACGACGTCGACCTGGATACCAGCACGATATTTCTTTCCGACTCCAAGACCCAGCCGCGGCCGGCTTTCTTCTCGGACGAAACCGGGGTGCTGCTCGACCTCTACATGGAGAAGGTGGCCCCGGGCCGGCGGTCACAGGTGCAGCTCGGCATCTTCGGCGAGGAAAAGAAAAACAGGAAGCTGTTCTGCTCCGTGCAGCAAATTCAAAAGATCATCAACGACATGCTGGTTGCCCTCGGCCTGAAAAACGGAAAGGACGGGCGGGGCCCCCACACCTTCCGCCATTGGTGCGCCACCTATCTGCACTACGTTGGCGGGATGAGCATGACCGATATCGGATTTCTGTTGGGCGACAAGCCCGACATGATTCGGGATCGGTATCTGCACCCGACGCCAGAGATGCTGCAGGGCAGGATGAAGACAGCAATGGGGTGGTAGGGAAGCAACCAAGGAGGTAGTCATGGAAATCAATGTTATCGAGCAAGAGCAGGTAGAACGTGATTATGGACACTGTCCGGAGGAAGCGTCAGTGAAGGGGCCTGACCACCCGGCCCAGTACACAGTTTCTCACACCCCGGCTTGGTCGGGGATTAATTCCACACCCCCAAGAAAGCCCCGCATGGCGGGGAGAAAGGAATCTCACCATGAAAGCAACCATCACCATCGACAAAAAAGACGCATTGCTCGCAGGCCTCAACAATGAAGGGAAGTATGACGTCGAGTTCGATCCCGCGGACCTGACCAAGGAGGAACGGGAAGAGTTGGCGGGCTGTTTCAACGTCACACGGGATGTCGTACCGAAAAACGTGTACCCCAGGGGATACACCTTCAAGAGTGAATGGAAGCCGGCCCTTGACACCATTCACAAGCCAGTCGCGCCGACCGTCGACGAAATGAGAAAAGTATTGAACGATCGGATCCGGGTCCGCAAGGAGCTGGAGAAAATTGAAGTTGAGTTGGCCAGAAAAGTTTGGGGCCAAAACGTTTCCAGGGCTGTCGAATGGGCCGAAAGCCCGCCGGAGAAACGCATCGAGCACCATCAGTACATGGGATCTTTCACGAATTCCGTAAGATTCCCGGTTCTGGAAGGGACGAATGGAAAAGAAACCATGAAGGCTATCGCGGAAGAAAACCCTGTGGTCAAGGACGCTATCGACGACGCAGAGTCGCTGGCCTTCTGGCTCAACCTGGAACGCAGCGTTTCCGAGTTGCGCAACATTAACGAGAGGGCCAAAAAGGAGGCCGAGGAAAAAGCCGAAAAAGAGGCGTCAATGATCCGGCGCAAGGCCCAAATCGACACATGGGTTGCCGAGCACGGCGACGAGAACATGAAAGAGCGCCATGCTGCAGGCCTCCTGTTGGAAACCGAAGTGGTGGACGCCATCAGAAACCAGGCTTACGCGGCCCTCGACAAGTTCCCGCGGTATGCGAGGCTCAAGGCGTCTGACGTCTGCAACGGATACGAGGATTACGACGGCAAAACAATTTACCACGATGTCGATTTCAGCGTGATGCGGAATGACATCTATCTGGACGCCCAAGAATTCGATCGCATGAAAGAGATCCGCGCAGCCGCCCCTGAGCATGCTGTCATTTTTCCCAGGAAGCATCATGGCCGGTGCGACGAATGCGACGAAACGGTCATCCGCACAGGTTTCCTGGTGACCATCAAGGTGGGAGAATTGAGTTTCAGCCGCGAGTATGCGGCGACAGACGAATCCGAATAGCCATCTGAGGCTTGATCACAAACTGAAGCCCCTCCGGAAGATGTCCCGGCGGGGCTTTTTCTATCGCGCGCGTATGTGCGAACGCATGGCGTGCGTGGACCGACTCCGGGGAGGTAGCCAGAGCCGGTCCACTGGGAGAGAGGAAAGGAGCGGCGCAACGATTCTTACCTACCACCGTTATTGTTTATTTGCAAGCACAAAATGCACTTATTCACGGTTTATCGTAAAATTATTTTACAACTGTTCGATATCCGTCATAAATTAAAACGAGCACAGGTTGTTCGCCCATTGCTCACCGACCGTGCCGCTTCCTTTGCTGCCATACCGGTACGCCACCTTCCCGTCCCTGACGATAAAGAAGCTGCGCTGGTTCCCGGTGTACCCTCCAAAGGAATTCTTAGCATTGATGTCAACGCACACCCGGTAGCCGAAGACGTATCCTGCAAAGCTGTCCTTCACGCTTCCCTTGCTCGGCCCTTTCCAATTGGAATACCTAGCGCTGTCAGGATCTATCAGGATTCCGTTCATGTAGTCCTTTACGGCCTGCTGGTAATCTTCCGGGTAGGACCCATAGTCTGCCATTGAGAGTTCGGCCTGGCTCATTTCCTTGACGCCAGGCGCACAGCCGGTCACCCCGAAAGTCATCCCAACGATTGCGATAAACACAACCAAGAAGAAAACAACCGGACGCAGGTTTATTTCGCTTCTCATTTCGCACCTCCATTGTGCTTTAGTTTTCCCCCTGTATCTGGTTTGCATAAATACGAAAAATGTTCAAGGACAATTTGACCATTAGTTGTCATCTATTACTATTGATTGTCATTGATAGGACACCAGGCCAACACCCATGCGGTGATAAATGTCGATCAAAGTATCCTGGAAAGCAGCCCGAACCTCTTCATTGGTATTGCGAAAGCTGTCATCGGCCGCCGGCCAGTCCGGGTCTCGGAAAAGCATGTAGATCTTGTCGTAAATCTTGACGTGGTGCGCTGCTACGCTCATGAACCCCCTGGCCAACGCATCGTGACCGCTGATCATGGTGTAGGCGATGCAGTCACAGATGGTACGGTCGCAGACCACAATGTCGTACTCGCTGAGCGCATCGTGCTCGGCCTTGATCTGGGCCCCGAAGATCCACATCTGAGCATCCTCTGTCGCCTTGTCCCTGCCCTTGCCGACAAGCTGGTTTTTGTACGGGCATTTCCTCGCCACTTCGGCAACGATACCGACCTCCTTGTCCGGGTGCTGGCGCTTCATGAGCCCGGCGAACTCATAGGTTTTGGAAGTCTTGCCGGATCCATGGACTCCGGTAAAAGCGTACATCCTGGCGGGTTGTCTGTCATTAAAATTTTTCATCCTCGATTCTCCTTGCAGGGTTAAGATGGGCGCCGTGCAACATAGGCCGATTTCCGTGCAACATAGGCCGATTTCCGTGCAACATAGCGGGAAAGTCATGCAACATAGGCCGATTTCCGTGCAACATAGGCCGATTTCCGTGCAACATAGCGAGTTTCTTTTACATGGTTTTCGTTGATTTTATTGATTAATTCCATTTTTTATTATTCAAAAATACATGGTTTGAAAAAAATAAATGGGTAAAAAACAAATCGACCAACGCACGGCCCACTTGATAAACATTATCAAAAATTATTGACCGATAATTATTGATAATGTTTATCAAGTGGAGGGATATCAGTCGGTTCATTTTGAATATGACCATAGAGGCTTTTTCAAAATGGGCTCTATGTTGCATCCACTACACGGTTTAACACGGCCGCCCTTGATTTTATTGGATAAATTGTAAGGTGCAAACTCGCTATGTTGCATGAGAATCCCGCTATGTTGCATGAGAATCCCGCTATGTTGCACGGGATTCCCGCTATGTTGCATGAGATTCGGCCTATGTTGCATGGACTATTCGGTCTCCGGGTCTTCGAGCAGGTAGGGATCTCGGTCTCTGAGCCAATGTTTGAACTGAAATAATTTTGGCGTAGGCAAATATCCGCGCGCGGATTTTATCAAGCGGTTGGAAATGAACGGTTTCAAGTCCCGAAAAATTGTCGCTCGATCACAGTCGAGAATATCCTTAATGTAGGATTGCGGTAATTTTTGCCTGGAATCGTCCGGCGACAGGGGGAACAGCTCTTTCAAAATAGCCTTCACCCTCGTCTGGCGCCCCTCGTCCTGCATGTGTTCCTTGACTTGGTGGTAAAGCCACTCCTCGTCTGAGATGGTATTTTCCAGCCGGTAATTGGCGGCGTGAAGATCGAGCTGGCAGTTTTTGGCGGAATAGACCAGGGTCAGCCAATCCGAAATGAAATAGACGTGCCGGTTGCGGACCGTGATGGTTTCATAATAGTCGGTTGAGGACAGGTCGATCACCGCTGCGGCCACGGACAGACGGCACAGCGTCTTGCGGAAGTCCTCGGCATAGACCAGGGGGATGTCGTCGCACCAGCCGAAGATGCTGGCCAATCGGCCGGCCTCACTGCGGATCAGGTCGGCGACGGCCTTCGACACGGAAATCCGCTCAGGCGTCAAGCTCCAGGCGTAATGGATCAGGGCCCTCAGATTTTCATGGGTGACCACCGTTTTCAGATCTTCCGGTGCCGGCGTGTTGAAGACGGCGGACTTGTCCTTGAAGTCAAAGGATGCGGCGAACAGGGCCAAGTCAAGGCGCCTGAGCATCATCTTGGGGAAAATCGCCTGAACGGACGTGCATCCATACCGGAACGACGCCATGGTCTTCTGGTCGCTGTGGCGCCGCGGGTCCACCGGGTTGCACAAGAACAGGCACCGGGTCTCGGCGGCAAACTCGCGGTTCTGGATCCGATCGATCTTCAGCCGCCCCCGGTCCAGGGCCTCGGCCATGGTCTTCAGGTCTTCCTCGGGAAGGTCCTGGGCCTCGTCGATGATCAGGCATTGCCCGCTCATCTTGAGCAGGGCCCCGGCTTTGATCCGCCACCCCCGGCGTTCGTCGTATTCGCAGGCGTAGGTGATGCCGGTCCTTGATGACGTCATGCCGCTGACTTGATACCCGACGCCAGCCAGCTTGCAGATCCGCTCGGCGATATCAGTCTTTCCGCTGCCCGTATCGCCGATAATCACCGAAGACACCCACCCTCGAATGATATCGTCCCCGGGAAAGTCGATCCAGCGCGGCGAGCACAGGGTGAGCAGAACCCCCCAGTGAAGCTCGTATCGCTGGTAGATCTTGGTGTGGTGAAACATCAGGTCGTCTATCAACTCGGCCTTGTCGATGTCGAAGGGGGCCAGCTCGTCAAGCAATGGCCTGGCCTTGTCCAGCTCGAACGATTGCCAGTCCTCCTCCATCGGGGTCATGGTGTCGACCATCATGGTGGGCTTCTGGTTGCGCGGATGCGACAGGACAAATCCGGTGGCCTGGTACTGGCCGATGGGATAAATCTTGCTGCCGATGGTGTAGATCGGCTTTTCCACCAGCTCGTTTTCAGACGATGTCTTGCTGCCCGGATGAATCACCTGATGGGCGTAGACCTCGCGGATGGTGAGCCGGTCCGCCGGGTCCAGTTTTAGCGCCGGCTTCATCCCCTTGTCGCAGACAAAGTCCCGCAGGTAGGATTTCATCTGCAGGTCGCTGGCCGCTACGCATGAAAGCTGTATCCGGTCACCGGTGCAAATCGGAATCGGTTCGTCGCACGACCAATCCCAATCGGCGCGCCCGGTGCATCCGAATTTTTTCTTCCCCGGGCACTCGAGCACCGTCACCTTGGTCGGCGCATGGTAGGCCTCGGAGTTTTCTCCGAATATATATAAAGGAAGGGTGACGCGCTGACCGACGTACCGGTGTTCGTCAATCGACTTGAAGCTGCCGAGGGAAACCGGGTCCGGCATGTCAACGGTTGGCAGGGGAAATTCTTCCGGGGAGGCCGCCTTGATCATGTCCCGCAAGGCTTGCCCGGTACCACCGGCTTTCAGGATATAATCGGTGAAATCCTTGCGGTCCTTGTTCTTGGGGTCGTCGAAAAGCCAGACCACCTTGACGCTGAGAATATCGCCCCGGCGCGCCGCGTCTCGCAGGGCCGGGAGCACCCGCTTGCTGACGGCCTGGCGCCCTTCCTGGTCGCAGTCCCATACGAGAACAACGTGCTTGCCGTAGAAGGCAGGCGTCCAGTCCCGGTCGAAAGCTTCGCACCCGTTGGTTGGAGAAACAGAGAGTATCCCTGTCTCCTGAAAGACCAGCATGCTGTCCGCTTCGCCCTCGGTGACACAAACCGTCTCGCCGGCGGGGGCCGCAACCAGCCGGTCTATCCCCCACAAACGGCGCTGCCCGTATCCGGTCCAGTTTTGGGTCTTCGGTTTCTGGTCCTTCTTCCAGGCATGGAACCGGATGTTGACGAGGTGGCCCTGGTCGTCGTAGACCGGAAACGTGATGCGTTCCCGCTTCGCACTCCACCCGATCTCGAAGACCTCGATCGTCTCGTCGGTAAAACCCCGGTGGTTGTGCAGGTAGGCCCTGACTTCCTTGGTAAGCTGACTGCGAAAAAAACCGACGACGGATTTGGTCGGCGGGCTGGCAACCTTTTTACCGAGGGAGACCCCGGTTTTTTCGGCTAGGCTGGCAAAGATGAATTTGAAATCCATCCCGACGTAATCCGGATGGAAATCCCGGCACAGGGTAAAAAAGCTGGCCCCCTGCTTTGTGTCCGCCTGGGTGATGCCGTTGAAGGCGACCAGCACTCCCCGTGCCCCGTCGGATCCAACGTTTATCCCGCAGCTCGGGTTGTTCTCCGTCTTGTAGGGGTTGTAGCATGGAAGCCAACCCCTGCTGTTGGGTTGCCCCTTGAACTGGATCCCCATCCGCTCGCACTCGGCCCGGATGTCGAGCCGCGCCAGGATCTCCGCTTTCTTGTTGTCGCGCTCAAATTTGTTGGGCGCCGGTCCTGCTTGTGTCGGTGATGATGCCATACAGACCACCCGTTGCGTCGCAGTAGTAACGGCTCAGAAGCCGGTAGGTCAGTCTTTCTGCAAACTGCCGGTTGGGGCATGCCCAGAAATGAATTCCGTATCGCTGCTCCCATGCCACCATGGTTGCCAAAATTGTCTTGGGGTTGAGACACGATCTCGTTGGGGGGCTTTTCAGGATGGTACGCCAGTCGGCCTCGCAAACGATGGCGGCGTAGTGGAATTCGGCCATGCGCTGGATCTCTCGCTCGAACCGGTCGCGCCCCTTGCCGCAGGAGCCGAACAGGTCGGTCAGGGACTTGCGCTCGATGGTAACCCGGTTTTCCAACCCTGCAACCGAGTAGTCGCCAGTGGCGAGGGTTTGCGTAATGACAGTCGGCCGCGGCTCGATGGAGGCGAACGTGAACGGTTTCTGTTCGCGGGTATCGACGATGATCTTGGGCTTCAACGCCTGCTTAGATTTCTTCTGCATCGATCATCTCGTCCATCAGTCTTTCCGCCAGCCGCGTCCTTCGGCTTCCACCGTCATGCCGGCCGATCGCTCCGGCAATCGCCCGGAACCGGCCAACCGTGATACAGATCTCTTTCGCGCGACTGATAGCGGTGTAAATCCAACTCCTGGTCAGGAACGGACCGAACACGGTATGCACCGGCACGATGACCACCGGGGCCTCTGAGCCCTGCATCCGATGGCAGGTCACAGCGTATGCCAGCAACAAGTCGTTCTTAGCCCTGGACATCACCGCAATGCGCGTCGGGTCGAAAAACTCGACAACCATCTGCTTGTTCTCCAGATGAATCACGCGGCCCATGTCACCGTTGACCACAGGTATTTTTTCTTCGGTGAATTCGCTGAGCTTTCCTTCCCGGTCACCGTTTTTGATCGATCCGTTCTTGACCTGAATCACCTTGTCGCCAACACGCCAGGGGCCAAGTTTCTTGGTATCGCCGTTGCCATTGCCCACACCGTTGCCAGTACCAGCATCATTGCCCGCTTCCACCGCTGCCGCCGCTGGGTTCAGGCAGTCCTGCAGCACGGTGTTCAGCGCGTCACACGACAGGCAAGTCCGAGAATTCATGGGGCTGATTACCTGGACGTCCCAGATCGGATCGTATCCGCGCTCTGGCATTCGTTCGGCAACGATCTTGCGCACGATCTCGGCAATCCGGTCTGGGATGTCGATCTCGACATGGCGCAGGTTCTTCCCGGCCCCGGGGTCCAGCTCGGCGCACGGGGCGTAAACTTTCCCGCTGGAAATCTTGTGGCAAGAACGGACGATCTCTCCGCTGTTGCGATGGATCTTGGTCAGGCGGGTATGCGGCACGATGCCGGATGACAGGATATCGCGCAGCACCGCCCCGGGCCCGACGGACGGAAGCTGACCCTCGTCCCCCACGATCAGCACCCGGGTGCCATCGGCCCTCACGGCGCGCAGCAGGTCGGCCATCAATTCTGAAGTGACCATGGAAACTTCGTCTACCACCAGTAGGTCGACGTGGAGGGGGCAATTTTCATCCATGGCAAAGACGAACTTGTCCCCTCTCATCTCGCCGGCCAGCAGGCGGTGAATGGTGGAGGCTTCCCGCCCGGTGGCCTCGGTCATCCGCTTGGCGGCCTTTCCTGTGGGCGCCGCCATGGCCATGGTCATCCGTTGGGAGTCCGCCCAGTTGAGAATTTCGTTGACAGTGGTGGTCTTCCCGGTACCGGGGCCACCGGTAAGGACGCCGACCTTGTTCGCTTTTACCATCTCGACCGCCGACAGCTGTTCGTCGGTAAGCTGGATGTCAGGCATTGCCGCCTCCGTTTCCGTCTCGTCCATCGCGCCCGTACCATTCGATTATCCGCATGGGAAAACCTTCGATCAAATTCGCCCCGGGAAGCACGGAAAGGGTCAGGCAGAAGAAAAACGAGTGGGCACAAGCTACCGGCTTTATAAGGAGGTCGCACAGCCAGTTCACTCCCCAAACTTCATACGTGTTGCAGTCCAGATAACACCGGACGCCCCAAAAACTGACCTTGTGGGTAGCTCTTGGGGGCCTTGGCCTTGAGAACTTCATCGTTTTTGCTTTTCCTCCCTCAGCGCCTGGCACCGCACACACGTTACGCATCCCGGCATCGCCTTGCGCCTGGCCTCCGGGATGGGGTCGCCGCAGTCTTCGCATTCCAGCGCCGATTCAACGGGTTGTTTGTCGGTCCTCCTGAGCCTGTCAATTGCATGGCGATTCCACTCGTCGTAGGCTCGCGAGGCCTCGTCGGCAAAGTCCATTCTGAACTCCGGTCAATGGTTTTGTTCTTGGTTGCTTCAGCCCTTGGCGATTACGGACACCAAGACCTTTTCTAACTTCGCGTTGTCCCGAATCAGGTCAAAGCCTGAGCGCCGCGGCTTGCCGTCGGTGTGGATTCTATCCGTCCGAATCGAGACAATCCGGCCGGACGGGGCTTTTGCCTCAACGAAGCCGTGGCCGATTTCCCTTACTGTCAGAATTCGATTTCCAACACGTGGGTCGTTGTCCTTGATCTTGTCGCCTATATTGATTCCCATTGCACGCCTCCTTGTGCTGGCCCCGGCTACACGCCAACGGCCTTGTCGAAAGTTTTCCGAAGCGCAAACTCGGCCTGCTTCCCGTCGTTCCATTGAGACACCGGACGAAGGTAGCCCACCACCCGGCTGTAGACCTCGCAGTACTGGTAATCGGTCAACACCGGGTTGAGCTTGTAGCACTCGTCGCACTTGAGATAGAATTTGCCGCTGCCCCGGTCCGGCTCGTACACTGCGCCGCCGGACACCTGGAAACCCTCCTCAATCTTTCTCACCGTCACGGTGACGGGTTTCTTGCAGTAGTGGCATTCGCCGGATATCACCATCTCGTCTTTGTCTGTCCCGTTGAAAATTTCGTGCAGTCTCTTGGCGTCCATCGGTTCTCCTTTCAGGCTCTGGCCTTCACCAGTCGGATCGTCCAGTTTTCGTCATCTTCCACGAACTCGAAACTCCCACGCTGGATCTCGACAATCTTCCGGGCAACCGTCGTTTCATCTTCATGCGCCTTGCGAGTCGACACCATGCCGCCTGCGACAACGACCGCCCCTTCGGCAACCAGCTCGCGCAGTCCATCGGCACACTCCCGGCCGATCAACTCCCGGCAAGCGGTCGCCAGCTCGCCGCTTTCGATCCATGTGCTGCCGGTAGCCCGCATGACTTCTTCGATAACGTGGGCCACGCAGGCCCGCTCGCGGTCGATTCCAGCCGGATCCACGCCGATGTGCAAGGCGATCTTGTCGGCGGTAAGAAACCCGATGCCGCGTAGATCCATCAGCCGGTAGGGCGTCTTCTTTACGATTTCGACGGCATCGGCCTCCCATATCACCACGCAGTCCATGGCCAGCCCGCGGCGCAGCCCTGGAACGCCTGAAAAAACCTGCTCAAGCTCGACCACGGCAGCCTCGGTCAGCTCGTTGGCGCGAAGCAGGCCTTGGATTTCTTTTGCCCTGTCCAGCGTGATGCCGCTGATCTCCCGGGCCACCCGCTCCGGGTTCGTTTTGATGATCTCGAGCGTGTCGATGCCGTATTTTTCCACCAGTCGCCCACCGACAGCCGGGCCCACCCACTTGGCGATGCGGACTAAGTATTTGAAGATCCCGTCCGTCGATTGCGGCTGAACCGTCTCGTACCAGTCGAACCGGAACTGGCGGCCGAATACCGGGTGGGCCGCGTCCCATCTGCCGCGCAACCGATACGACATCCCAGGCTCTGGGCGAACCATGTTGCCCAGGACCGACACCGAACCGTTGCCGTTGACGGCAAACTTGGCGATGACAAACCCGTCACGCTGAAAACGGATGTCAAGGATATGCCCCTCGACTGTCACGCTTTCATGCTTGTCGGGTTTCCCGGCCGGCTCGGTCGGCGCATCGGCATTCTGCGCATCGGCATTGGCATTCATCAGCTTCCGCGAGAAACCCCCCAGAACGGCCATTATCTACCTCCAAAAATAGAACCTTACGGTTCCGGTGACGCGGGGCTTTTGCCCCGTCTCCCCTCGGGAATGTCTGCAACCGGCTCCCGCCTTGCGGCGGCGGCCAGAACCTTCGGCGTTTTACCTTTCGCCAGCATGATCCCAGCCTTTCAGGGCGACGAACTGAGGAAGCATTCGTCGGTGAGTCTTAACGACCTGTTGCAAACGTAGCGGGCTTTCACCGCTCTCCCTGGTCAACCCAGCCTGCTTTCACAAGCTCCCGCCTTCAGGCGGGGGTAGTTGACGGCTACTTGATTCTCCAGCAGCGGACACCGCCGTCGACAACCCTGGTGGTGAATTTCTTGCCAATGGCTTTCTGCCCCCGCGCAGAAGACAGGATTTTAGTCATGGTAGACTTCAGGTCGTCCTTGGCGCACCCGACAAAGAACGAGTCGCCGACCTCCATCTTGTTGAACGGGTATCTCCGGCTACGGCCAAAAGACGGTTCCGGCACTTCAATGCCTTTTTCGATTCTGATTTCAGCCATTGTCTTTTCCCTTTCGCTTTGCCTTATGGTTTACTTCCGGCCTATCCCGTTTCGCCACTCGATCATCTTGTGAATTTCGGCCTGCATGTCAGGCACCTTCTTTGGCTGGCAAAACTGATCGGTGATGTGGGTCAGCGCCATGCGGACATCGCAACATTCCTGCTGACCCCCGGGATCGATGTTGTATCCTTCGTGCTCAACGATGAATTTGTAGAGGTTTAGCTGCAGGCAGTACTTGACCCAGTCACAAGCCTCAAGATGGTTGATTGGCGGCAAGGCATTGTCCCACGGGTTGCTGGTCTTGATTTCCTTGTTCTGTTTCCAGTCGTTCAAAATGTGCTGGCGGCTTGCCGTGTCGAACATCCAATCGTCGATCATGCCGGCCAAGCCTAGCTCGGGGGACGCGATGATCACTTCGGCCCCGATCCAGGCAAATGACTCCTCGTACCTGAGCACGGCTATGGCGCCATGGGCGAACAGGCCCTTTTCCCTCTCGGATTTCGGCTCGGGTAGTGGATACGTCCCCTGGCGAAGGCACTCCAGGAAGTAGTGCAGATTTTCGCCCTCGGTCCGGCCGCGCTTGCCCTCCGCTTCCCACTCGGCGAGGATCTGCTTGATCGATTTTTCCCTGTACGCGCCGCGCCCGGTAATCTTGGCGGCTACTGCTTCGGCATCGAACTTAGGGAAAAACCGACCAATGAAAGTGGTACCGCTTTCCAGCACTTTGTTTGTGTCGCGGACCTTGTAGATGTGGGGAGTGTGGTAGAAATCGATGCAAGCACCGGACGGATGAAGCGCCGACTTCATGGGTTTTGATTCTGCCATCTCTCCGATTCCTCACGAGTCCGCCCTGGTCTGGCCATGCCACGAAAACAGACCAGGGCGGTAAGCTTCGATGAAAGTATTGCCGACTTGCCGCCCGGTATTAAATGTCGGCGAAGTCGGCGTCCTCGACCTGTTCCGCCTTCGCGGCATAGTCGTATCCATCGAAAGGAACGGACGCGATGGTCTTGGTGATTCCCGACTTGTCGGTATAGGTCCGCTCGGAAACACGAACCAGGGCCTGCTTGCCAATGATCAGATTGCTCCAGGCATCGGCGGGGATCTTGCGCGAGGTGTCGGTGATCAGGCCGACACGCTTGGCCACCAGGATGCGGCGGTTGCGCGCGCCGTCGGACTCGTTGGCGTGCGGCAGGGTGATGTCGTCCCAGATGAAACGGCCCTCCAGGGGCTCCCCCTCGTCGCCTTCGACCTTCTTGCCCTTGAGTTCAATCACCCGGTCGATTTTCCACCCGAGGCCGACGGCAAGAAAGCTGGCGCCGTCATCGGGGTTGACCTGCTTGAGGGTAGATCTGTCACAGGTGCAAAGGTAGAGCCCAACATCAGGGCGACCGCCTGATTCGGCGTTCTTAATGTCGTCTTCGCTCAGGTTTTCTCCAAGGTTTTCCATGTTGACGTCGTTCCAGTCGAGCTTCGTCGATTTTGCCATTGTCTTTCCTCCTGTAGTCATTCAGTCATCTTCGATTCGATTGACCGGGCCTCGGACTTTTCCGTTGCCCACATTCCCGGGTATCCAAGAACGGCAATCCCCGCGGCGTTGACGGCCTCCTCCCCATGAATGACGGCTAGGTGGGACACCAGTTTCGCCTGCGGGAATTGCCCGATTAAGGGGCCATGCGTGTCAGAATCCTGATAAAGTCCTCTGCTTGCCATGCCACCATATCGACGGCGCTTTTCAAGGGCTCTCCCGTTTCCACGTGTTTGTACTGGGCAACCATGTCGACCCACTTCTGCTGATCGCTGATCTTGCACAGCTTTTTGAGGCGCACGATTTCAACGAGCAGTTCCTTCTTGGCCTGCACCGGGGTGTTGTCCAGGCCCGGGGCGGCCTCGGCAGTCTTGTCGATCGAGCCCTCGGCGGCGACGTCTTCCTCTCCGGTGTTGCTCGGCACCGGTTCGGGCGCCTGGGGGGTGGCCTTCTCCGTAACCGCCTTGTCTTTCTCGACGGCCGGGTTGGGTTTCTCGGTGGTCTCCTTGGCATCGGTCTCGGCGCCAGGCGCCTGGGGAGTTCCGCCTGCCTTGCCCTCTTCCTTAACGACGTCCACCCCGGCGTCCTTGGCTTGCTTCTCGACATCGGCCGAAACGATCGACACGGATTTGTCGGCATCGGCGTCATAGCTCGCCGCCTTGGGCATCTCGCTCAGCTTCTGGCCGAATTTTTCTGTCAGATACGCGGAGATGGCGGCCGAATCTTCCCAGTCGATCTTTTGACCGGGGGACAGGCAACCGGTCCGGTCCTTGCCCTTGATGTAGGCCTTCCACCCCATGGCACCGCCCTGCTTCTTCCATTCCTCGACGAAAATGTAGATGTCGAAGAAATACGGCAGGCGCTTCCACCCGTCGAAGATGGACCCGACCACCTTCATGTTTTCCCACTCGGCCTTGACTTGGCAGGTGCAGATGACGTTCATGTCGCACTCGAGCATGATGCGCACCAGCTTGCCGGCGTCCCGGTTGATGTGGACGTAGTCCCGTGGCTGCAGGGTGTAATACTCGCTTTTGTTGCCGGCGCTGGTGATCTCGCGGCGCTGGAACTTCTCTACCCAGTGCTCCATCAGGGCGTCGTAGTAGACGGAGAACGAGTCGAAAACGAGGGTGGTTGCGTCTCCCGGATCCTTGGCCAACCCCTTGACCAGCCGGTAAATCTTGACCGGATCGAAAACTTCCTGCCGGCGGAAGGCAAACTCCTCGGCGTAATGCTTGGTCCCGAACTCGGTATCGATCACCGCTGCGGCCGGGCTCTTGCGATTGCCGTTGTCCGCCAGGCTCAACGCCACGCGGGTCTTGAAACACCCCGGGGGGCCGGCGATGAAAATCTTGAAGCGTTTTTCCACCGGCTCGGCTACCGGCCATTCGTTGCCGCCGATTGTTTGCGCGATTTGAGTTGCCATGCTTGTTCCTCCTTGTGGTTTGCCTTCTTGCCTTCCTGTTTACAGATAGAATTCTTTAACCGTCTGGTAGAGTCGCCATGTTTTCTCGGCATCGTCCTGGCCGTACTCGCCAACCTCCTTTCGCATCCCGACATCCCAGTAATCTTGCACCCATGAGCCGTCCATCTGCTCTTTCTTGCCTTCACCTTGGCCAAGAATCCGGTTACAGAAGAAGTCGAATGTGCCGGGTGCCATCGGCGACCAGTTGGTCAGCACGGCGCGCAGGTCGATGTGGTTGCCACTGGTGGTGTATCGCCGGGTGTCGAAGCGCACGCCGGGTCGCACCTTTAGAAATAAGGAGTGAAGCCTCATGATGGGGATGTCGAAAGTATCGCCGTTGAACGTGATAAACCTGTCGTAACCGGCCAGGATTTCCCAGGCACCGACGATCAGCTTGCGCTCGGCCTCGTCGGTCTCATCTTCCAGGAGCAGATGCCCGGAGGACTCCCCATCGCACCATCCAAACACGGCGATCCGGTTGTGGTGGGGATTGAGCCCAGCCTTGGCCCGGCGCTCCTTTTCCGCCTCAGCGGTTTTCGCGGCAATCTTCTCAGGATCCTTGAGGTTGCCAACCTTGGCCTCGGCCGGCCCCAGGCTGGCGAGAACCTGCTGGTTGGCGATTGTCTCCAGGTCGAAGGCCATTTCCCGTTGCGCACCCGTGCCAAAAGACTTGACATTTTCTTTGCCTTCGTTCACATTGCCCTCCCTTTTTTAAACACAACTCGTTGATATGATATTGAATTAAAGTTTATTAAGCTTGGGTTAATAGATGTTGTCGTTGTGGTTGTTAATGAATATCATTGGTTGTCTTTATCTCGATCTTTGTTTCTGGATACCACTCCGGGAACTTGCGAAGTGCGACTTGTTGTTGTTTTTTGAAATATTTTATAAATTTTTCCTTTGGGACCAGATCTCTGGGCTGAACAAGTCCTTTGGTCACTCGCTCGATAACAAGCGCCATCATGAGCGACGGGCAGATTTTATGCCGCATGACCTTTGAAATATACGGCTCGTCGCGCATAATCGCCTTTGCGATCTCAACATTTAGAAGACCGTATTTTTCTTTAAATTCTAGTAGGTTCATGTCTGTTTTACTTTGTCGCGGTTGTTGAAGGTTTATTATTAAGCTTGAAATAAGCATAAAGTTGCCCAAAAGTCAAGCACGAAAAATACGAAGCAAGGCGCGAGAAAAACGATAACGATCGGTCCCTACCTTAGAAAACATCTTTTTTCGCCACTAAATCTCAACAAGATGCAATATCGCAATAAATGCGGATAATTGCATTTTGTTGTTGACAATTTGTTTTTGCGGGTGTATGCAGCGTTTATTAATAAATTAGAAATAAACGCAAAATACAGACAACGACATGCACTCTTCACAACTATTTAATTTTAAGGAGGAAGATGTGAAAGAAACAGAAAAAGAGAACACGACACAAACCGGTTTAGCTCAGTACACCAGATGGTCTAGGGTAAAACAGGAAGAGTTCGAATTCTTAAAAGCTGCCGGCGTGGACATCTCGTATGATGACAACAACATGGATGTCCATATCGAGGCCTATGAGACTTACAACGGTATCTGTATCGGCAAGATCACCCCGTTGAACGAGTGGCGTGCGCAACAGGAAAAGGCGGAAGACGAAATGGTTGAACGGATCGCCGGCGCGTCGCCGTCACAAGAGCGGCAAGGGCAGGAGGAATAGTCAAAAACGCAATATAACTCAATATGCACGCAATTCAGACGCAATTACCGGAAAAACATCCAAGGTGCAATCCGACCGAGAATCGGGTGGCAGGATGCTGAAACCGACTGGGAATCATTCGATTCGAGAAATCAAGGAGGCCAGATGTCCACCATGGAATCCGCTATGAAATCAGCCATCGACAAGATGGACAAGGACGGAATCGACAAAATCGAAGTTTCGCTCCCAGGGGGCGTCCCGGTAACCGTTTACGACGCCAACACGGACCAACCCCAGGACCAACCCCAGGACCAACCCCAACCCGCAGATCAGAGCGAAGATCCCCTCAATCCCAAGACACGCTACGAAGAGGCGACCGGCGACGTCTCCTTGATGATCTCTTCTCAAATCAAGTTCAACCCTGAGCTCAACAGCCTGGCCAACGTCCGCATCCTGCCGATCTTCGACCTTAAAAAGAAGATGACCAAAGGACAGCTTCGCATCGCCGAGGTAAAGCTGGCCAACGACATGCTCCGGTTCCTCACCACAAACATTTACGAGGACCTACCGGAGGGCGTCGACATTATCATGATCATTGACAAGATGGCCTGGCGGCTGGCCGGCGAAGTAGATTCCACTGATGTCGACAATCCGGATCCGCTTAACACTATGCAGGCCCGGATTATCCGCCATGAGCTACGCCACATCATGTTCGACGTGGACGCCAACAAGGTCCGCCTCCTGCCTCACGATGTCGAGGACTTCGCCGCCGAGGTCAAGATCAACAAGTATCGGCCCGACTGGGGAATCATTCTGGCCGAGGGGGCGTTCAGCCGATACGAAGAAATGAAGGGGGAATGACGATGACCCAGGAAACACGCGAACAAAACCAGTCGCAAGACCTGCCCGAGTTGGTCGATATCGATTGGGTGGCCGGCCGGCTGAATGTCAAAAGATCCACCATCCGTCGCATGCTCACCAAGAACGAACTGCCCTTCCCGGCGCTCAAGCTTACCAGTCGAATCGTCCGGTTCGACAAGAAGGACGTCGAGCGGTACATCGGCAAAAATTTGGGAAAGTAATCGATTTGCTGGCGGCGGTGTGGTGGGAACACGCTGAGGCGACGGTTCGGTGAAGAGGTGGGACCGTTTCGACAGATGGAGGCCGCAGATTAGGGAGCAAGGCCCTACACGAAGCCGGTTCGAATCCGGCCCGCCAGCAACCGAGAGGCCGGGTAGCGCCCGGATGAACTGCGGGTTCCTCGGGTTCTTCGCAGAGAGATTGCCAAATAAACCCGAACACAATTTGCTGGCGGCGCCGAAGCCTCATATCAGGCCGCGCTAAAGGAGGAATAGTAATATGAGTGACACAATACTGCTGAGCGTCCTGCGAATGCCGCCGGACCTTTGGGGGAATGGCAACATCGATGTAGCGCAACGCAACGGGTATTACAAGTTAGCGGCAGATCGGATTGAAAAGGATACAGTTAGGATTCTTGAACTTGATAGAAGGATTCGGGAATTGGAAGAAATTCTCCATGCTTTTTTAAGGGCACCAAGCGTTGGAAGCGACGGCCCCGGATCTTCGACAATCGTTGTCCAAGAGTATCACATTAAGGCCGCCAGGACCGCGCTCAAAGCAAGTAGGCACGTTGAAAAATGCTTGGCGGATCAACGACCCTCCCGCCCAGCTGCCCCCTTGCCGTAGGAATGCTCATCCCGGAATGCCGCTTTACCCTGCGAATGTCCCGGGAGTTGCGCAAGGCTTTAAGAGGAAACGCTCCCTTTGGGAGGACCTGTTGGGTTTCTGCCGCGGATCGTGGAAGGCGGTTCGGAATCGCTTGATGTCAATCATCCATGGGCGGGGGGCAGCGATGAAGGTGTCCGTCTGGCACGGGTGTTAGACGGTCTTGGTGTTATCCAGCAGTTTGTTTTGCCGGATGAGAGAATGACTCGGGCGCAATGAGATTCCCCCATCCTGTGTTGTATATCAAGCTGCGCTCAAGGCGGCAAAAGGAGGAGATGAGATGAGCAAGATTGTGATGTACGATAGTGATGAGGCCGCAACCTACCGCCATAATATCGGG
>Ga0265293_10003761_pt1 | contig 27759 bp, 25 predicted proteins | sample Munlanlewell138R_FD_192505 | JGI IMG/M metagenome (GOLD analysis project Ga0265293, IMG submission 192505) | Leachate microbial communities from a municipal landfill in Southern Ontario, Canada - Leachate well 138R | ecosystem: Engineered > Solid waste > Landfill > Unclassified | place: Canada...
CGCTGGCCGGTCGCCACGACGTCATCTACTACGACCGCGAGAACCACGCCTCGCTCTACGACGCCGCGCGCCTGTCGTACGCCACGCTCCGCAAGTACGAGCACGGCGATCTAGACAACCTCGAGAAGCTGTTGCGCGCCGACGAGGGCCGCCCGGGCGGACGCATCATCGTCACCGACGGGGTCTTCTCGATGAGTGGGCACATCGCTGACCTGCCGGGCCTGGTGCGCCTCAAGCAGCGCTACGGCGCCCGCCTCATCGTCGACGACGCGCACGCCAGCGGCGTTCTGGGTGAGGGCGGTCGCGGCACAGGCGAGCACTTCGGGCTCGAGGACGAGGTCGACGTCATCGTAGGCACGTTCTCCAAGTCGTTCGCCTCGGTGGGCGGCTTCATGGCGGGCGACCGCGCGGTCGTGAACTACGTCAAGCACGTGGCCCGGCCCTTCATCTTCACGGCGGCTCTGCCAGCCATGCAGATGGCGGCGGCCCTCAAGGCACTAGATATCATCGAGACCGAACCGCAGCACCAACAGCAGCTGTGGCGCAACGTTAAGCGGCTCCGCGACGGCATGAACAGCCACGGCTTCGACACGCTGGGCTCCCAGACCCCAATAGTTCCCGTTCTGGTCGGGCCAGACGAGCTGGCGATGGCTTTCTGGAAGGGCCTGTGGTCCGAAGGCGTGTTCACCACCCCTGCGCTGCCGCCTGGCGTCCCCAGCGGCCAGGCCATCATCCGCACGAGCGTCAACGCCAACCACACCGACGACCAGCTCGACCGACTCCTGCAAGCTTTCGCGCTGGTCGGCCGGCGGCTGGGCGTCATCTAGCGGCCGCCCGGCGTGGTCCGTATCGAGCGGGCTGACTCGCGGGCCGCGGTTCGCGAGTTCGTCTCCTACCCGTACCGCAAGTACAAGGGCGACCCTAACTGGGTGGCGCCCCTGCGCATCTCGCAGCACGAGCTCCTCGACGAGAACAAGAACCCCTTCTGGCAGCACGCCCGCCGCACGCTCTACCTAGCCAAGCGCAACGGCAAAACGGTGGGGCGCGTGGCGCTCATCGACGACGATCGCCACAACCAGACGCACGGCGACGACCTGGTCTTCTTCGGCTTCTTCGAGGCCGACGACGAGGAGGCGGCCGGCGCGCTGTACGCCGCGATCGAGGAAGGCGCCCGCGCGCTGGGCCGCAAGGCTGTGAGGGGCCCCGCCAACCCCACCATGAACGACGGGGCGGGCTTCCAGATAAACGCGTTCGACGAGAAGCCGTACGTGATGATGCCGCAGAGCCCGCCGCCGTACCCGGGCTGGGCGGAAGCGGCTGGCTACAAGAAGGCCAAGGACCTGTTCGCGTTCCACATGCCCAACCCCGGGCATGCGCCCGAAAGGTTGCAGCGCATCGCTAACCGCGCCCGCGAGCGTTACAAGCCCGTGGTGCGGCCAGCTGACATGAAGCGCTTCGCCGAGGAGGTGAAGCTGCTTCAGAGGATCCACACGGCCGCCTGGGAGCAGAACTGGGGCCAGGTGCCTTACACCGACGCCGAGATGGCGCACCTGGCCTCGGAACTCAAGATGATCGTGATCCCCGAGATGGCGCTGTTCCTCGAGTACCAGGGCGAACCCGTAGGGGTCTGCATCGCCATCCCCGACCTCAACCAGGTGCTGGCCAAGTTCAACACTGGCCGGCTCTTGCCAACCGGCATCTTCCACCTGCTGCGGCTAAGGAAGACCGTGGACCGCGTGCGCCTCGTCATGCTCGGGGTCCTGCCGGAGCACCGCCACCGCGGCTTCGATATCCTCCTCATCGACGAGGTCATGCGTAGAGGGGCCGAGAACGGCATCAAGGAAGGCGAGCTCGGCTGGACGCTCGAGGATAATCGCAACATCAACAACGCCATCCAAGCCACCGGCGGCGTGCATTACAAGACGTACAGGATGTTCCAGAAGGACCTATGAGGAGCGCCGCTCGCGCCGTGCGGCTGCTACTGAGTGACCTGACCAAGCTGTTCGCGCCCGACCAGACGCGCACCTGGTTCCTGCTGTTCGCCATGCTGGTGCTGCAGGCGGGCTTCTGGTACATGGCCACGCCCGGACCGACTCTCCTGAAGTTCGCCACGCAGGACCCGGTCACGGCTGGCACCGCGGTCGGCTGGTCGCTCGTGTTCCTGCTGCTGGTGCCGGCCATCATCTACCGCCTGGTGGTGGGGCGCCTGGACAGCGCCGGTCTCACGTGGGGCGACGCCCGCTTCGGGCTGCTGGCGGTGCTCGGCCTGTCGGTCGTGGCGGTGCCCGTGATCGTGCTAGCCAGCAGCGACCCCGGCCTGGCGCTCACCTACCCGTGGCCCGGAGCCTGGGCTGGCGAGAGCGCCGTAACGCTGGCAGTGTGGGCGGGCGCGTACTTCCTCTACTACATCGCCTTCGAGGCGTTCTACCGCGGCTTCGTGCTGCAGACCGCCGCGCGTTCACTGGGCGTGGCTAAGGCGCTCTGGCTTCAGGCCATTATGGCGACGCTCATACACCTCGGGAAGCCGTTACCTGAGCTGCTGGCAGCTGCGCCAGCCAGTCTGTTGTTCGGCGTGCTGGCACTGCGCAGCCGGTCTGTCCTCTACCCCGCGCTGCTGCACCTGGTGATCGGGCTGACCCTCGACGTCACCCTCCTGGCGCGCATGGGCGCGCTCAACTGGTGACCACGGCCCAACCCGCGCCCGGACGGCTAAACTCGTACGAATGAAAGTGCTCGTTACGGGTGCTCACGGTTTCCTGGGCAGTCACGTCACCAGCTACCTGCTAGCGGCGGGCGACAAGGTCACGGCGCTGGTGACGCCGTGGGGCGACACGCATAACCTGACGCCTTACCTGCAAGACGAGAAGCTGAAGGTGGTGCGGGCCGACCTCACCGACCCCGCCAGCCTTGCCGGCGTCTGCTCCGGCATCGACGCAGTGGTGCACGCCGCCGCTCGCGTGGCTGACTGGGGTCCCTGGCAGGCGTTCGAGAAGACCAATGTGGAGGGCACGCGGGCGCTACTGAAGGAGGCGGTCGCGGCCGGTACCGGCCGCTTCGTGTTCATTTCCAGCGTGGCTGTGCACCGCTACACGGGCTTCCGCGACGCTGACACCAGGACGCTGCCCCGTAACAACGTCGACAGCCCGTACGCGTACTCGAAGATCCTGGCTGAGGACCTGTTGCTGGCCGAGCCGAGGATAGAGACCGTGGTAGTGCGTCCTGGGCTCTGGCCCTTCGGCACCAACGACGTCACCTTCGAACGGGTGGTGCACGCCCTCGAACGCGGCACCCTGCCCCTGGTTCGCGGTGGCGAGGCTGTGCTCAACACCGCCTACGCCCCCAACTTCGCGGCGGGGGTCAGGCTCGCCGTCCATAGGCCGGAGGCGGCCGGCAAGACCTACGTGCTGGCCGACGAGGGCATGCCGACCTGGCGCGAACTGTTCGCAGAGCTGAGCCGCCACCTCGGCAAGCGGCCGCCGCAGCTCAGCCTGCCCGGCAGGCCAACCGCAGCCGTAGCCGGCGGCGTGGAGGCCACCTGGAGCGCGCTCTTCCCTCACGTTGAGCCGCCCATCACCCGTTACCGCGCGAAGCTTATGTCGCGCGACGTGCACTTCAGCATCGCTCACGCGCGGGAGGAGCTCGGGTACCAGCCCAAGGACAGTTGGCGCGCCGCGCTGAAGATCACGGCCGAGCAGATCCTGGCGCTGGCCAACCGCCGGGCGGACCAGTGAACCGTCACGCGGCGGCGGGGGCGGGCCGCCCGCGGTGACGAGCGTCCTGTTCGCAACCATCGCCGCCGGCGGCGGTCACGTGGCAACGGCGCACGCCATGGCCGAAGCTCTGCACGACCTGCGCCCGCAGGCGGTCCGCACGCAGGTGTCGGACGTCATGGCGGAGTTCGGGTTCGGCAGGCTCGACCGGCGCCATAAGGACAGTTGGCGGCGCATGCTGAAGCGCCCGCACATGGTGCGCATGGGCCAGCGCCTCATGGACGCAGCCCCGGGCCTCACCCGCGCCGCGCAGAACGCGCTGCTCAACGACTTCGCCCGCAGCGCCAGCGAGCGCATAGACGCACTGGCGCCGGACCTGGTTGTCGCCAACCACGGCTGGCTAGCGACGGCGCTGACTTTGGCCCGCTCGCGCCACGGCATGCGCAGTCGGGTCCTGGTCTACGCCACCGAGCCGTTCGACGCCAGCGCCCTGTGGGCCGAGCCGCAGGCTCAGCATGTGGTGGCGCCTTCGCTGGCCGCCAAGGAGGACCTCGTGCGCCTCGGCGTACCCGAGAAGCACGTCTTGGTGCTGGGTTACCCGGTGCGCCGAGCGTTCCTGGCGCCACCCGACCAGGCAACCGCCCGTGCCGCGTTGGGCCTGGCAGAGGGCTTCACGTGCCTGCTGAGCCTCGGAGCAGAGGGTGTGGCCGGCGCAGCGCTGGAACTCGCCGAGACGCTGGCGCAGCAGGACGTGCTGGTCGTGGCGGTGGCCGGGCGCAACGCGGAGCTGCAGCGCGGCTTCACGCGCCTCGCGGCCCGCGACCCGCGCGTGACCGCCGTCGGTTTCACGGAACGCATGCCGGAGTACCTGGCCGCAGCCGACCTGGTGGTTGGCAAGGCCGGGCCCGCCAGCACCATGGAGGCGCTGGCCGTCGGCCGGCCCGTGGTGGCGACGTCGTACGCGGGCCTGAACGAGGAGCGCGTGGTGCGCTTCCTGCAGACGCGCGCGCTGGGCGGCTACGCGCCGACCGCGGACGCTCTTCGTCAGCAGGTGGCCGAGTGGCGCCAGCCGGACCGGCTACTCGGCGCCAGGCAGGCGGCGGCAGCGCTCGACTTCGGCGCCATGTCGCTACGCCTGGCGCAGCACCTGCTGGCGCTCGCGCGCGGCGAGAGCACCCCGGCGGGCGTCGAGGAAGCGGCCCTGTCCGGCGCGTTCGAGAGCACCTCGGCGCGGTCGCTGGCTGGCTCCGTAACTGGGAAGCGGCAGCCGCGCGGTTGACGGCTCCCCGAACCCAGGACCGCTTCCGCCCGCGCCTGTACACTGGCTGACGTGAGTACCACCCTGCGCCTCGCGCTTAGGAACCTCCTACTGCACCCGTGGCGCAGTCTCGCCACGCTCTTCGGTATCGGACTCGGCATCGCGGCCGTCCTCACGACTCTGTCGGTGGGGGCCAACGTGGAGGTCAACCTCCGGCAGGCACTGCAGGCCGCCGCCGGCAAAGCCGACCTCGTCATAACGCCCGGCGCCGGGGGCCGTTCGATCTTCGCCACCGAACCGCTCCTGAGCGACGTCCGCGCCCTGTCTGGCGTGCAGGCGGCCTACCCGGTGCTGCAGACGCGGGCCGAGCCCGACAGGGCCGACCCGGAGGTCGACCGTTCGATCATCCCCGGCATCGACAGCGGCTTCCAGATCCAGGGCCGCCAGACGGAAGCCGTGAACGACCTGCCCGCAGCGGTCTCAGCTGGCTCCCTGCCCGCTGCGGGTTCCCGCGGGATCGCCGTGGCCGACGGCTTCGCGGCAGGCCGCGGTATAGAGCTAGGCGACGAGGTCGACTTCCTGTTCTCCAGCGGGCGCTTCACTCTGCGCGTTACCGGCCTGCTCGATGACGCCGTTGGCATAGCCAGCACCAACGGGGGCCGCGTTGGCCTTATGCACCTCGATGACCTCCAGCAGATCCTGCACTTCGAGGGGCGGATCTCCAACATGGAGGTCCAGGTGACCCTGCCAGAGATGGTCGAGCCGCTGCAGTCGCAGTTGGAGGAGCTGGCGGGCGAAGGCATGGCCGTCACGCTGCCGGCCGGCAGCGGTAACTTCACGTTCGGCATCGTGCAGACGCTGCAGTCGGGGCTGAGCGTGCTGGCGGCGACCCTGCTGGCGCTGGGGGCGTTCCTGTCGTACAACACCTTCATGGCGTCGGTGGTCGAGCGGCGCCGCGAGTACGCTCTGCTGCGCACCATCGCGCTCACGCGGCGCGGTCTGCTGCGGCTGGCGCTGTACGAGGCGCTGGCCCTGGCGGTGTTGGGCGTGATCGCCGGGGTGCTGCTCGGGATCCTGCTGTCTGCAGTGATGACCTACCTCAACTCCATCACGTTCGGTTACGACTTCCGGGCGCTGGTCATGCCGGTCGGCAACGTGCTGCTAGCCAGCCTGCTCGGCGCGGGCGCGGCGCTCATTGCTGGTCTCCTGCCTGCCCTGGCAGCGTCGAGCACGCCGCCCATGGCGGCGCTGCAGGGCGCCGACGTGGCGCCCAGCCGGAGGTGGGTCTGGCTCGGTGCGCTCCTGGCACTGCTCGGCGCCGCCACCGCGCTGGCGCCGTGGCAGGGCGTTAGCGCCATCTACGCCACCACCGTCAGCCTGGGCCTCTTCTTCGTGGGGGTCTCGCTGGTCGCACCGGTGCTACTGCGGCCCGCCACGGCGCTGCTGCGGGGTCCTCTCACGCGCCTCCTGGGAACGGCTGGTCGCCTTGGGGCGGCGTTCGCAGAGCGCAACGCGTCGCGCAACGGCGTCGCCATCGGCACAGTTGTGGTGGGCACCGGCCTGGTCATCGGTGTGGGCAGTATGGTCACCAGCACCAACCAGGCCATCGCCGACTGGGTGCAGACCACGGTGGTAGGCGACCTCTTCATCACCGCCCCGGTCACCTTCCCGGACGACTTCGCCGCCAGAACCGAGCAGCTCGCGGGCGTGGACGTGGCCAGCGGCGTCAAGATAACGGCCGTGCGTTTCCTGCAGGACGAGAACGACCGCCGCGGCCGCGCGATCGCGCTGGTGCTGGCCGATCCCGAACGGTTCGAACCCGACACTGGCTTCGGTCGGTTCCAGTACATCCCCGGCGAGGGCGACGACGTGGTGGGCTACGCCGCCCTGAAGGCGGGCCAGGTGCTGGTCGCCAACACCATGAAGGACCGCTACGGCATCGCTACCGGCTCCGAGATCGTCCTGCGGACCTCGGAAGGGTTCACCCCGTTCGAGGTAGCCGGCGTGGTCGTTGACTTCACCGGCGGCGGCGAGACGGTGGTTGCCAGCATCGACCAGATCGACCTGTTCGGCGGCGGTAACCCCGACCTGTACATCGTGACGGTCAACGAGGGCGTGGAGCAGGCGGAGGTGCGGAGCCGCCTGCTGGCCGAGTTCCCAGGTCTGGGTCTAGACGTGACCCTCAACGAGGACTACCGCAGCTACATCCTCGACATCACCAACCAGGCCTTCGCCACCACCCGCGTTCTGCTAATAATCGCCGTCCTGGTGGCGGCGCTGGCGGTGGCCAACACGCTCGGCATGAACCTCGTTAACCGCGGGCACGAGATAGCGGTGCTGCGCACCATCGGGCTCGCCCGTGGCGGCGTGCGCACCCTCATCACGGCCGAGGGGATGGTGGTCACCATCATCGGGGCCGTCATCGGGATCGGCTTCGGCCTGCTGCTGTCGAACATCGTCACCACTGGCGCCGCGGCACTGACCGGCTTCAAGCTCGAGCCAAGCGTGCCCTGGAGCCTGGTACTCATTGCGCTACTAGCGTCGCCTCTGGTGGGCCTGCTGGCCGCCGTCTTCCCTGCCCGAAGGGCCGCGGCCGTTGCGCCCGCCCGCGCACTGGCAGCCTGGAGTGAACATGTCTGAAGCGAAGCCCCCGGCCATCGAAGCGTTGAACCTCGTCAAGTCGTACCAGTTGGGGGAGTTGACGATACGTGCGCTGGACGGCGTCAGTCTGGAAGTAGCGAGCGGCGAGTTCGTGGCCGTGATGGGTCCCAGCGGCAGCGGCAAGAGCACCTTGCTGCACCTGGTCGGTTTGCTTGACGCGCCGGACAGCGGCAGCATCCGGGTCGGCGGGCGCGAAACGGCGGGACTGAGCGACGACGAGCTGACCGCCCTCAGGCGCGACGAGCTCGGTTTCATCTTCCAGAACTTCGAGCTCATCCCTAACCTCAGCGCCAAGGAGAACATCCTCTTGCCGGCTGAGGTCGCCGGCCGCCTGGCCGAGGCGGAGGCCGAACTGCCCGCGCTGGCCGCCCAGCTGGGCATCAAGGACCGTCTGGGGCACCGTCCCAGGCAACTGAGCGGCGGGCAGCGCCAGCGCGTCGCGCTGGCCAGGGCGCTCGTCAACCACCCGGTGGTCGTGCTGGCCGACGAACCGACCGGCAACCTCGACTCGAAGACGGGCAGCGAGGTACTCGAACTCCTCCGCACGGGAGTGAAGGAGCTCGGCTGGACGGTGGTCATGGTGACGCACGACCCTGCGGCCGCCCTGACGGCGGACCGCGTGGTCTTCCTGCGCGACGGCCTGGTGGCTGGCGAAACTCACACGTCAGACCCCCTCGTACGGCAGCGCATCGACGAGTTCCTGGCAAGCTGAACCGTGTTCGAGGCTATCGGCACCATCGTTCAACGCTACCCGCGGTGGGTTCTGGGAGCGTGGTTCGTGCTGGCTTTAGCCTCCCTACCGTTCGGCGTCCGGGTGGGCGAGGTGCTCACGGGCCAGCCCGAGGCGCCGGAGACGGGTTCTGCCGCGGTCGTGCAGCGGGTGCTGGCCACACAGTTCGCGCAGTCCGAGGAGGACATCCTCGTGGTGGTGGCGCACGGTGAAACCCTTCAAGCCGGTGGGGCCGAGTACGAGGCAGCGCTCGACCTGCTCTCCCTGAGGCTCCTGGAACTGGACGAGGTCGCCTACGTGGTGGACCACCGCTCAGCCACCGGCCTGAACCTCTTGAACGAGGAGCACAACTTCTCGATCCTGCAGCTGGGGCTGGAGACCGACGGCCTGGCGGAAGGTAAGACGGTCACCGGCAACGTGCGCCAGGTGCTGGCGGACATCCCAGAGCTGCGCTTCGACCTCTCCGGCGGCCCGGCCACGGTGATCGAGCTTGAGCAGGTCAGCGAGCGCGACGCCCGCCGGGCGGAGCTGTTCGGCCTGCCCATCTCGCTCCTGATCCTGCTGGTGGCGTTCGGGGCGCTAATCGCCTCAGCGCTGCCGCTGATCAGCGCCGTGACCACGATCTCCGTCTCCTCGGCGCTGCTGTTCTTCCTGGGGCAGCATTTCGAGTTCGCGGTCTTCACCGAGACCATCGTGACCATGCTCGGGCTCGCCACCGGCATCGACTACGCCCTCCTGATCGTTAACCGGTTCCGCGAGGAGCTCAGAGCCAACTTCGATCCGCGCCAGGCTGCCCGGCAGACCGCTCTCACGGCGGGCAAGGCGGTGGCGTTCAGCGGCCTCACCGTCATGGTGGCCCTGAGCGCGCTGTTGGTGCCGCCGGTCGGCTTCATCCGCTCGATCGGTCTGGGCGCCATGGTGGTCCTCCTGGTGAGCGTGCTGGTGGCCATTACGGCGGTTCCCGCCACGCTCGCGCTGCTGGGGCACCGCGTCAACTGGCTTAAGGTCACCAAGCGCGAACCCGGGCTGCGCAGTCGCGCCTTCTGGCGCGCGCGGGCGAACCAGATAATGCGCCGACCCTGGCTGTGGGCCGTTGCAGGCGTCGGCTTCCTGGTGCTACTCGCGCTGCCAGCGCTGCGCATGCAGGTTGCCGAGCCGGGCGCGCGGGGCCTGGCGCAGGCCACCGAGGCGCGCCGCACGCTCACGGCCTTAGAGAGCCTCGGGCTCGAGGGCCTGCTGAACCCGTTCGACGTGCTGGTTGACTTCGGAACCGAGACGTTCTACCACCCGAGCCGCGTGCGCCAGGTGTCGCTGCTGGCTCAGCAGCTGAGCGCGCTCGAGGGGGTATCGAACGTGATGTCGCCGTTCGCGCTGAACGCGATACCGCGGCTGTTCCTGTACCAGTACTACGCCACGCCCGAGGTGGCGCTGGGCAGCGAGGTGGCGGCGCTGGCTCAGGCCACCATCAGCGAGAACGGGCGCTACGTGCTGCTGCGCGTTTACCCGGACGGCGCTGTCACGCCGGCCATGGGGGCTCTCTTGCACGAGCAGATAACCGCCAGCCTGGCAGAGGTTGGCCTAACGGCGCGCATCGGCGGCAGTTACGTGTCCGGCACGGAGTGGACCGCGGCCCTTTACGACTACTTCCCCCTGGCGCTCGGCCTGGTGGCGCTGGCGACCGCCCTGCTGCTCGGGCTCGCCTTCAGGTCGCTGCTGATACCGGTGAAGGCGGTGATCCTCAACGTGCTCACGGTCGGCGCCACGTTCGGCGTTCTGACCTTGATCATGCAGGACGGCGTGCTCGCCACGCTGTTCGGACTACCGCCTGCGCTGGGGTACATCGACACGTCGGCGCCGCTGTTCATCTTTGCCATCGTTTTCGGCCTGAGCATGGACTACGAGGTGTTCATGGTGGCGCGCATCCACGAGGGGCACGAGCGCGGTCTCTCCGACAAGGAAGCCGTGGCCACCGCGCTCTCTACCACGGGAGGCGTGATAACCAGCGCGGCGGCCATCATGATCACGATCTTCGTGGTGCTCATGTTCAGTCACGTCGAACTCATCCGGACGCTGGGGCTGGGCCTCAGCGTCGCGGTGCTGCTGGACGCCACGCTGGTGCGCCTAGCGCTGGTGCCTTCGGTGATGGTGCTGGCGGGTCGCTGGAACTGGTGGCTGCCGGGCCAACCTCTGCGGCCCGCATCCACTAAGGTGCCTGAGGAAGGCGTCGGCTGACGTTCGCTGCGCCCGCGCTATTCAGCGCAGGACGGAGTTCAGGAGCGCGGTCGGCTCCAGCGCCAGGGTCGCGATGCCCGGCGCTTCAAGCGTCCAGCCCCCGCTGAGCCCTATGGAGAGTCCGCCGGCGCCCGCCGAGGCGGCCTGCACTTGAGCGGCCAGAGCGGCGCCTAGCGCCAGCGGGTCGAACCTGAACGTGAGGGTAGAAACGGCGCTCCCGCCGGCGGGTAGCTCGAGCGGTCGCAGGCTGCCGGTGGCGGCCTGCGCTCCAGCCACGGCGAACGTGAGCTGGGGCGCGGAGGCGCGGAACCCGATGATCCCCGGGTTGGCCACCTCAACGTCGAGTGTCACGGCGACGCTGTTGACCGACTCGAAACGCATGCTGCCGCCGACGAGTTGAATCTGAGGCGCCTGCAGCCGCGGGGGCGCGGCGAGGTCGCCGCTCACGAGGGTGAAGTCCGGGAACCTCTGGGGCGCGCCGAAGATGTCCAGCGTGACCGCGGCGTCGAGCCTGTACGGCGTGGCGCCGCCGGCCACGAAGCCGGCGATGGTGTCGAGCAGAGCTGGCGCCGCGCCTAGCGGCACGGTCACGTCGAGCACCAAAGGGGCGCTGCCGCGCGCGGGCACGTCGACGCCGCCGCGGAAGGTAGCCGTCGCGGCGCGCGCGTTGCGCAGGAACAGGGCCCCGTCCAGACCAGCCAGCTTGACGCCGATGGCGTTGGGGTTGTTCACCTCGAGGGCGAGCCTGAACAGCGCTGAGCCGTTGCCGATGCCGGGCGGGTCTATCCGGACGAAACCGGAGCGGCTGGCATCGACCGTGAACGTGGGCACCGAGAGCACGTTGGCCGTAGGTACACAGGCGCTCAGCACCGCCGCCAGTGCAGCAACCAAGAGTAGCCGCGGCAGGCGCCGCGCGCCGGATACCGCGCCCGTAACGTTTCGTTCTGCTTGGAACACGCTCTCCTCCAGGTCGGGGCCGTTCGCCACCCCTACAAATGTAAGTGACCGGCGCGTGAGTTGCAGGTCGGTTAGTTCGCACTCGGAGCCCTCAGCGCGTTCGGGCTGCGGAGTGGCGGCCGTTATGATGCGGGCATGACCGAGTTGGAGACGCGCCGAGAGGGCTCGATCCTGATCCTCAGGCTGGCCCGGCCGCACGTGCGCAACGCGCTGACTAGGACGCTGCGCCGCGCCCTGGCGACCGCGCTTACCGAGGCCGAGGCGGACGCCACTGTCAGGGCAGTGGTGCTAACGGGTGAGGGCAACGCGTTCTGTGCCGGTCTCGACCTGGCGGAACTGGAGGAGAGCCTCACCTACCCGAGCGAGCGTCACCGCGCCGACTCGCGGGCGCTGGCCGACCTGTTCCTGCAGATGCTGCGCTTCCCGAAGCCGCTGCTTGCTGCGGTCAACGGTCACGCCGTGGCCGGTGGCGCGGGGCTAGTGACGGCGTGCGACGTGGCCGTCATGGCTGAGGACGCCAAGATCGGGTACACGGAGGCTCGCATCGGGTTCGTTGCGGCCCTGGTCTCGGTGCTGCTAGTGCGCCAGGTGGGCGACAAGCATGCTCGCGACCTGCTGCTCAGCGCCCGCCTCATCTCCGCCGCCGAGGCCGCCCGTCTGGGGCTCGTAAACGAGGTGTGCCCTAAAGACGAGGTGCTGCAGCTGACGCTGGCCCGCGCCGAGCAGATGGTGGCCAACGCTCCCACCTCGTTGCGGCTGACTAAGGAGCTGCTGGCTGGGGTCGGCTCGATGGCCGTCGACGACGCCATGCGGTGGGCGGTCGACGTCAACGCTCTCGCGCGCACGGGCGATGAGCTGTCGGAGGGCGTAAGGGCGTTCTTAGGCAAGCGCGACCCGAACTGGCACGGCTGAGGCGCAGCCACTTGCGCCCGGCGGCACCCAGGAGTAACCTGAGCAGCATGTGTAACTTACACATTCCGGGGCGGCCGGGGCCGTGCCGCGGGTGCACACCAGGAAGGGACGTCGCGTGAGCACGAGGGTACTCCTGCTTTGTGGCGGCATGTCGGCCGAGCACGAGGTGTCGCTGGCGTCCGCCCGCTCGGTTATCGAGGCGGCGGCCGGACTCGACGTGGTCCCGCTGGTGATAGGCCGCGACGGCGCCCTCCTGAACCGCCACGAGTCGTACCGCCTCCTCGGGCTTCCCCCCGGCACGACCGAAGCTGAGTCAGCCCATGAGTCGCGCCCCGTCCAGCAGCTCGCCACCGGCGCCTCAGGCGGCGCCCTGGCACTCGCCGGAGCCGCGGCCGAGGCCGACGTGGTGTTCCCCCTGCTGCACGGACCGTTCGGCGAGGACGGCCGCGTCCAGGGACTGCTAGACATGCTGGGCTTACCGTACGTGGGTGCAGGCGTGTTCGGCAGCGCGGTCGCCATGGACAAGCTGGGCATGAAAGCGCTCTTCGCCGCCCACGGGCTACCGCAGGTGAGCTACGAGCCCCTAACGAGGCGCCAGTGGCAGCAAGACCCAGAGGCGACCTCGCGGCGCCTGGCGCGCCTGAGCTACCCCCTGTTCGTGAAGCCAGCCAACCTCGGGTCGAGCATCGGCATCAGCCGCGTAGACCACGCCGACCAGTTAGCGTCTGCCCTGACCGCCAGCTTCGAACATGACCGCCGCGTGATCGTGGAGGAGGCGGCACAGGACGTGCGCGAGCTCGAGATCGGCGTCCTCGGCAACGACGACCCCCAACTGAGCGTGGTGGGCGAGATCAGGTACCAGGCCGGTTTCTACGACTACGAGACCAAGTACACGGACGGTCACGCTGAGCTGATCGTGCCCGCCCAGGTCCCGCAAGACACGCTAGCGCGCCTCACCGACCTGGCGCGCCGCGCCTTCCTCGCGGTCGACGCCGCCGGGCTGGCGCGGGTGGACTTCTTCTACCGCGAGTCCACGGGCGAACTCCTGCTGAACGAGATAAACACCATGCCAGGCTTCACCAGGCACTCCATGTACCCCAAGCTGTGGCAGGCGGCGGGGGTCTCCTACACGGAGCTCATACGCCGGCTCGTGGCGCTGGCCCTGGAGCAGCGCTGACGAAGCGCTCACATGCGGCTGCTATACTCGGCCGCAGCGCTAGTTAACCGAGGAGACGCCAGCCACCGAAATCGGCACCAGCCCGAATTCAGCATCGCGGCCCCCACAAGACGCCGCCCAGGGGCCGTCGCGGCCCGTCGATAACCTCACCGGCTCGCGCGTGCTCATCCTCAACGCCAGCTACGAACCGCTGCACGTGTGCTCCGTCAAGCGCGCCGTGGGCCTGCTCATGCACGAGGTGGCCGAGCGCGTAGAGGACACCGATCGCGTGCTGCGCTCACCCAGCTCGGTCTTCCCCGTGCCCAGCGTCATCCGCCTGAAGCGCTTCGTGCGCGGGCCCCTCAGGCAGCGCGTGGCCTTCAACCGCAAGAACGTGTTCCGACGCGACGATCACCACTGCCAGTACTGCGCGAAGCACTACTCCGACCTGACGCTCGATCACGTCATGCCGCGCAGCCGCGGCGGCCCGACCTCATGGGAGAACGTGGTGGCGTGCTGCAAGTCGTGCAACGCCAAGAAGCGCGACCGCACCCCGGACGAAGCGCGCATGCACCTCCTCCGCAAGCCTTACGCCCCGCGCTTCATATTCTCCAGCGCGTACGGGGTCATGCCGGACATCGACCCGATCTGGGAGAAGTACCTGCCGGATCACGGCTCCCGTCAGGGCTGAACGAAGCTGCCGGCCGCCGCTCCGGACCGGGTTACTTGACCTCGGACCGGAACAAGCGGGTGAGCACCAGGTTGATGACGCTAAGTACGAGGGCGCCCAGCACCGCGCCCCAGAAGCCACTGATCTGCAGCGGCGTGACCGCGGCAGCTAGTAGCAGCGCCAACGCGTTCACCACCAGCAGGAAGAGGCCGAACGTGACCACGGTCAAGGGCAAGGTGAGGACCACCAATATGGGCCTGATCACTGCGTTCACCAGCCCTATCACGGCGGCGGTCACCAGCAGCGGCCCCAGACCGTCCTGCGGCATGTACAGGCCAACGCCGAGCCGCACCGTGACGTAGAGCGCCAGCGTCATAAGCCCCCAGCGAACCAGTATGTTCATGCGCCGATAATAGCCAGCGGCCCGGGCCTACGTGGGTCGCTTGATGAGAACCGGCACGCGCTCGGTGATCTCGAAGCCGAGCGACGCGAGGATATCGATGAGCTTAGGGTCCGAATCGGGCAACTCGGCTTTCACGACCCCGAACGGACTGACGCCCGACAGCTCGTGCAGCACCGACAGCACCAGGCGCCTGAGCATCTCGCTGTTCTCCCGGAAGCGCGGCAGCACGCCGGCGCCGTCGAGCGTGAACGTGGCGTCGACCCCGCGGCGTTCCCGGCTGCAGAAGGCGTAACCGACCGGTTCCTGGTCGAGCGTCTCGCGCGCGAGGAACCAGTGATCGGGCGTGAAGCGCCCACCTTTACGCTTGAGGTAAGCCCAGAGGGCAGCGTCGGCCACGCGCTGCTCGGCCGCCTGGTAGACGCCGCGGAACGCCTGCTCGTCCTGCTGCCGGTACGCTTCGAGCACTAGCGGAGTGCCCAGCGGAGGGACCTCGCTCAGCTCGAAGCGCAACCGCACGTGCCGCTCGCGCATGAAACCTAGAGGCGCCAGCAGGTCCGCCAGTTCGGTGCAGCGCTGCTCGTTGAGTAGATGAAGCGGCACCATTGCCGCCTCGTGAGGGAAGCGCTCGAGCAGCTCGGCCACCAGGCTGCGCAGGGCCTGCGGCGCGTCCTCGTGCCATACGCTAGAGAGAAGCAGCGTGCTGGCGGCGTCGCTGCGGCTGCTCTCGAGCAGGTTCACGCCCGCCACGCCGCGCTGCTGCTCGAAGAGTGCGTAACTGGTCGACGCGTCGTGGGCGGGTTGCCGCAGGAAAGGCTGCAACCTGAGCGCCAGACCGCTCGGGTCCGCGTGTCCGGCGAACGTCAGGGCCTGACGCAGGAACCACACGAGCTCGTCGGCAGCGAGTTCCCTTATCACGAGGAGCGATTCTACCCCGCACCACGCGGTTATGCTCTTGGCGATGCCCAAACCACGCATATTGGGCGGCACCGCCAAGGGCCGCGAGATCGAAACGCCGCAGAGCGGCACGCGCCCGAGCCCCTCGCGCCTGCGCGAGGCGCTGTTCGACGTCCTGGCGTTCGAGCCGCGGAGCCGCTTCCTCGACCTGTACAGCGGCTCGGGGGCCATCGGCCTGGAGGCCGCCAGCCGCGGTTGGGATGCTACCAGCGTGGAGCTGTCACCCAGCGCCGCCGCCGTCATCCGCCGTAACGCCCAGCGCCTGGCGTTACCGGTCACGGTCGTGACCGCCGACGCCCTGGCGTACGCCGACGCGCACCCGGGCCAGTTCGGCGTGGTGTTCGCTGCTCCCCCCTACCCCGACGACCTGACCGCCATCTTCACCCGCGTTCTCGCGTCCGGAGCGGCCGCCCCAGGCGGGCTCTACGTGCTGCAACACCCGAGCGCCATGGTGGCGCCGGAGCCGCCGCCCGAACTGACCGGCGCCGCGGTGAAGGTGAAGCGCTACGGCACCAACTCGGTGACGCTCGTGCGGCTGCCGCAGGCTGCGCCGGCGACGGGCTGAGGCGCCTCGGAAGATGAGCGAACCTTCACGCGTAGCGAACCAGGAACCTCACGGAACGCGTGCTAAACTCATGCGTTGACTCCGCAGCCGCCCGCCAGGCGGCCTGCAGCGTTGCCGCAGCGCACCATCAAGCAGCGGCACGCGGTCTCCGGGGCCCGCCGGCAATAGGCGCCGCGCCCTGGCTGCGCGGAAAGGTCCATTAAACGATGCTCGGATTCGTAAACAAACTGTTCGATACCAACGACCGCGAGGTCAAGAAGCTGAGGAGCGAGGCGGTGGAGGCCACCAACGCGCTCGAGTCGAAGATGGCAGCCCTGCCAGACCTGGCCGCCGCCTACGCTGAGCTGCGCACCCGCCACCAGGAAGGCGGCGAGAGCCTCGAGGCGCTCATGCCAGAAGCGTTCGCGCTGACGCGCGAGTCTGCCAAGCGCTTCCTGGGCCTCAGGCATTACGACGTCCAGCTGGTCGGCGGCGCCGCGCTGCATTACGGGCGCATAGCCGAGATGAAGACCGGTGAGGGCAAGACGCTCGTAGCCACCCTGGCGCTCGTGCTGAACGCCCTTACGGGCAAGGGCACGCACCTCGTCACCACCAACGACTACCTGGCTGCCACCGGCGCAGAATGGATGGGCCCGGTCTACCGCGGTCTAGGCCTGAGCGTTGGCGTCATCCGGCACGACACGGAGGCGTCGGAGCGCCGCGCCGCTTACCGCTCCGATATCACCTACATCACTAACTCCGAGCTCGGGTTCGACTACCTGCGCGACAACATGGCCTTCAGGCCCGACCAGCTGGTGCTGCGCGAAGACACGCCGCTGCACTACGCAATCATCGACGAGGTCGACTCCATCCTCATCGACGAGGCGCGCACTCCGCTCATCATCTCCGGGCCGGCCGAAGTGGCGACCGACAAGTACTACACCATGGCCAAGATCGCGCTTCAGCTCGAGAAGGGCGAGCCCGCCGAGGGCGACGTGCCCGCCACAGGCGACTACTCGGCCGACGCCAAGTCGAAAGACATCCACCTCACCGAACAGGGCATCGCTAAAGCCGAGAAGCTCATCGGGGTCGAGAACATCTTCAGCCCCGAGAACATGGAAGTGGGCCACATGCTGCGCCAGGCGCTCAGGGCCCACGAGCACTACCACCTCGACAAGCAGTACGTGAAGGACGAAGCCGGGCAGATAGTCATCGTCGACGAGTTCACCGGCCGCCTCATGCCTGGCCGGCGCTTCGGCGAGGGTCTGCACCAGGCCATCGAAGCCAAGGAGGGCGTGAAGATCGAGCGCGAGAACCAGACGCTCGCCACCATCACGTACCAGAACTTCTTCAAGCTGTACGACAAGATCGCCGGCATGACCGGTACCGCCAAGACCGAGGAGAAGGAGTTCCAGGAGATCTACGGCACCGACGTCCTGGTCATCCCCACCAACAAGCCGGTGGTGCGTCAGGACGGTGAGGACGTCGTCTTCCGCACCGAGGAGGGCAAGTTCAAGGCGGTGGTCGACGAGATCGTGGAGGTGCACGCCAAGGGCCAGCCGGTCCTGGTGGGTACGGTCACCATCGACAGCTCCGAGCGTCTCTCCCGCATGCTCAAACGCCAGGGCGTACCGCACGAGGTTCTTAACGCCAAGTTCCACGGCCGCGAAGCCGAGATCGTGGCGCAAGCCGGCCGCTCCAGCGCCGTGACCATCAGCACCAACATGGCCGGCCGCGGCACCGACATCGTGCTGGGCGGCAACCCCGAGTGGGCGGCGCGTCACCTGCTGGAGCGCGAGGGCTTCGACCGCTACGACTCCGACACCGAGCTGTTCATCAAGGCCATCATGCTGCGTAAGCCCGACGAAGCGCGCACGCTGGCCCAGAAGCTCGAGGGCCTGCCCGCCGACATCGTGCCGCGCCTCGAGAAGCTGCGCGACGAGGCCGAGGCCGACCACGAGAGAGTGAAGGGCGTGGGCGGCCTGCACATCATCGGCACCGAGCGCCACGAGTCGCGCCGCATCGACAACCAGCTGCGCGGCCGCGCCGGTCGTCAGGGCGACCCGGGCTCCAGCCGCTTCTACGTCTCCTTCGAGGACGACCTCATGCGCCTCTTCGCCAACGAGCGCGTGCTGGGCATGATGGACCGCCTCGGCATGGACGACAGTCAACCTATCGAAGCCAAGATGGTCACCGGCGCCATCGAGCGCGCCCAGAAGCGCGTGGAGGACCGCAACTTCGGTATCCGCAAGCAGCTCCTCGAGTACGACAACGTCATGAGCAAGCAGCGCGAGGTCATCTACGCCCAGCGCCGCGAGGTGCTGCTCGGTAACGACATGTCCGACGAGGTGCAAGAGATGTTCGCGCAGTACATCGACGCGCAGGTGCAGAGCTACCTCAACCCCGAGATCGAGCCGGAGGAGCGCGAGATCGCGCCCCTCAAGACGGCGCTGGTGGAGGCCGTGCCAGCGTTCGAGCGCATCGACTTCGAGGCGTTCCGCAGCAAGCAGCCCGACGACGTAACCGACGAACTGGTCGACGCCATGGAGGCCGCCTATCAGCAGCGCGAAGAGGAGTTGGGCGCCCCGCTCCTGCGCGAACTGGAGCGCTTCATCGTCCTGCAAGTGGTAGACCAGCACTGGAAGGAGAACCTCCACAACATGGACGTGCTCCGGCAGGGCATCGGCCTGCGCGGTTACGGCCAGCGCAACCCGCTGCAGGAGTACGCCTTCGAGGGCTTCAACCTGTTCGAGGAGATGAACGCCAACATCCGCCTCAACGTCGCCAAGCTGCTCTTCCGGGTTCAGGTACAGACCGACCAGCGCCTCGAACGCCGCGCGCAGCGCCAGGGCGCCGTGAGCTACTCGGGCGCCGCGGAGGGCGGCGTAGCGGCCGCAGCCGCCGCCAGCGGCGGCGCAGCCCAGCAGCGCGGCACCGGCCCCACCTCACCCATCCGCACCGACGACAAGGTCGGCCGCAACGACCCTTGCCCCTGCGGCAGCGGTAAGAAGTACAAGCATTGCCACGGCCGCGCGGCCGTGCAGGCCTGAGCCAGCCCGCCATGCGCGCAGTCACCGCGGCGGCGCACGCTCAGTTCAGCGCCCGCCTGCGGGCTCATGCCGACGCCACCGACTCGCGGGTGTGCGTCGGGCTGGACCCGAGGCCCAGCGCCCACCCGCTCACGGACCCCGCCGCTCACGGGGGCGATCCGGCGGCGGTAGCCCGCGCCGTAACCGAGTACGCCCGCGCCGTGCTAGACGCCACCCACGACCTGGTCGCCTGCTGTAAGCCGCAGGCGGCTTTCTTCGAGGCGCTCGGCCTGCCTGGCCTGCAGGCGCTCGCCGACGTCATGGCGCACGCGCGCGCGCTGGGCCTACCCATCATCCTCGACGCCAAGCGCGGCGACATCGGCAGCACCGCCGAAGCGTACGCCGGCGCCTACCTCACGGACGGCGAGTTCGCCGCCGACGCCCTGACGGTCAACCCCTACCTCGGCCTCGACACGCTGGAGCCGTTCATCCACGCCGCCCAGGCCAACGGGCGGGGCCTGTTCGTTCTCGTGAGGACCTCCAACCCGGGCAGCGCCACGCTGCAGGAGCTGGAGCTCGCCGCGGGCGGGCGCCTGTACCAGCACCTCTCGGCGCGACTGACGGAGCGCGCTGCGTCGCTCGGTTACGACGAGCACGGTTACGGCTTGCTGGGCGCCGTAGGTGGCGCAACGGCGCCGGCGCAACTGGCCCGGCTGCGCGAGTCGCTGCCGCACAGCCTGCTGCTGGTGCCCGGTTACGGCGCGCAGGGCGGCACCGCAGCGGACGTGACCCACGCCTTCGACGCCAACGGTTGGGGCGCCGTGGTGAACTCCAGTCGGGGCATCATGTACCCGCCCTCCAGCGCAGCGGCGTCGAACCTTAGCGAGGTCCGCGCGGCAGCGCGGCAGGCGGCCGCAGCCATGCGCTCGGACCTGCAGCGGGCGCTGGTCAAGGCGTCTGCAGGTAGTGCCCCAGGTTGAACGGCGAGATGTTGGTGCGGATGCGGGGCAGCATCCCCAGTAGGGTGCCGAACCCCACGCTGGGCCCGTCGAACACGGCGGCGTAAACGTCGACGCCGCGCAGGCCCGGCATACGGTAGACGAACGCGTCGAGCTCGGTGCCTGAGGGCACCTCGAACGGCCAGCCGGAATCGCTGCCCGGCTTGGCGGCCACCACGAACATGCGCGAGCTGTTGTGCGTGAGGAAGAGCCCCTGCGCCGTATCCTGCGGGGCGCTGATGTAGGCGCTTATCGAAACAGCGCAGTTGCTGAGCCGCGGCAGTACGTCACGCGGCTGCGCCAGCGGGTCGCCTGATGGTCTTAGAACTAGCAGGCGTGGGTAGATGGTCCAGTTCCAGATGATGGCCCAGAACACGGTGCGCCCGCCGTTGGCCGGGTCCGTGGCGAGCAGCGCGGCGGGCCTGATGGTGTCGGATACGCGGCCCAGCACCGCGCTCAGGTCGTCGACCAGCTCGTTCGCGCTGGCCGGTTGACCAGGCTGTACCGGCGCCAGCTTGTACCAGCTCAGGAAGGTGCTCAGCATGGAGGCCCAGGTGGCCGCGTCCAGCTGGTCTGGCTGCCAGGAGTTGGGCAAGAGCCGCCGGTCGGCTAGGTAGCGCGCCACGGCGAAGTCCTCGTGCTCCTCGGCCAGCGGCACGCTGGTGCCGGTCCGCAGGGGCGGCAGCGCCGGCTCCACCAGTTCCACCGCGCGCTTGAGCGCCAGCGCAGCGTCGAGGCCGGTAGCGGGACGCTCGAGGGCCGGGTCGTGCAGCGAGCTCACCAGTTCGGCGCGGCACACCTGGGCGTACGCCGCCTGGACCACCAGCACCAACAGTAGCAGTGCGGCGCCGCGGCGCCGCCAGGGGTTCTGACGCATGGGCCGAGTCTACCGGCCCATACGTCAGAGAACGGTGAGATGCGACTATGAACCAGGCAGCGTTACTCGGAACTGCCCGAGCTGACTGGCGTGACCGGAGAGAAGTAGTAGAGGCTGGCCGTCCCGCGCGCGGCGCGGTCCTCAGCCGACTCCACGCGCAGCAGGTCGCCCGGCTGCAGCGCCACGACCGTACCGCTGGGGTACGGTTCGCTTTCGCCTGCCAGCGTCACCACGTACAGCTCGAGGTCCAGCTCGCCGGTGGCGACGAACTCCATCGGCTCGCCGAGCGGATCGAGGCCGGCCACCAGCCACCAGTCCACGTCGCCCATGGTCTCGATGGCGCCCTCGTCCTCCTCACCCAGGAAGTACGTGGCTGCGCCCGCCTGGCTGTCGTTACCGGGCTCGCCCAGGTCGAGGTAGTCGGAGCCGTAAACGAACACGTCGTACTGGGTGGGCAGCGTGGCACCGCTCACCTGGAAGTAGTAGGTGTCGTCGGCGGCTGGCAGAACGATGCAGCTACCGCGGCACGCGACGGGCGTTACGCCTATGGCGGCCGGTTCCACACCGGATGTGGTGACTTCGGTCGCCCCGAAGAACTCGGGTCCGTTGCTGACGCCCAAGACGGTGGCGCCAGTAAGCGTGGTGAGTTCGAGGCGCAGGTTGGCGTTCAGCTCCACCACGATCAGGTCGCCGGTGACGTCGGCGCCGTCCAACGCGAAGAAGTCGGTCTGACCCAGGATCAGATCGCCCGAGTACGCCGCCGTAGTGTCACCCGCCGGGCTCAGCTGCGTGCGTTGGGGTAGGTCGGGGCCGCCGCCAGTGGAACAGGCAGCGAGAACCAGCAGGCTGAGGGCGAGTAGCGAGAACAAGAATGCGTTTCGTTTCATGGCTTCCTCCTCGGCGGCAGTCTAGGAGGGAGACTTGTCACCAGTGTGGGCGGGTGCCGCAGAGCGGCTTAACCGTGTACTCACGCGCTTCCAACGAAGCCACAACGAAACGTCGCCCGGCGCGCAGTTTGCGCCGGGCGGCGTTACTGGGGCCGGTTTTAGGCCCTCAGCCAGGGTCAGGGTCGCGAGATGAAGTACGTGCTGGTGCCAGAGGGACCTGCGCGGTCTGCCTCAGATACCACCAACACGTGCTCGCCAGCGAAGACGTCGAAGGTCTGGCCGTTCGTGATGGGACCCTCTTCCTGGACGTTCCCGTTGAACACGTAGAGCGTGAGACCCAACGCTGTGTTAGGCGCGTCGAAGATCATGAATGCGTTGGCGTTGGCCACCCACCAGTCCTGGTCGCCCAGCGTCTCGATGGCGCCCGAGGTGATTGCGTTCACGTTAAGGGTCGGCGCGGTGTTGCGCGCGTCGTTCTGGGGCTCGGTGTCGTCCATGAGCACGTCGCCGAAGGCGAACAGGTTGACGTTGACACTGGAGCCAGAGTTGTTGGTAATGCGAGCGAACACGTGAGTGTGAGAGCCGCGGCGCAAGATCACGCAGCTACCGTCGCACGTGACGTTGGTGGTGATGCCTTGCGGCTCGAGCAGCGAGGCACCGTCGACCGCGGTCAGGCCCGCGCTACCCGCTCCGAAGAACGAAGCGGAGCTGGAGCTGGCGATGCGGGTACGCGACGCGTTCAGGACTTCCAGGCGCAGGTCACGGTTCAGTTCGATGTAGACCAGCGGCTGCCCGGTGGCGATCTCGATCCGGATCAGGCGACTGCTGCCGGCGGGAATGGAGTAACTGCCAACCGCAATGTTGGGGTTGTTGGCGGCGGTGACCGTGTCGTCGACCCGCTCCGGCGGCGGCCCGCCCGGCTCGACAGTGATAGTACAAGCCGACAGCACCAGCGCGGCCACGGTAGCGAGGGAAAGGAAGAGAGTGTGTCGTTTCACGCGAAGACCTCCTACTATTCGGTCAGCTCCGAACCGTTCCGCATGCCGGCCCACTACGAGCGTAGGTAAGGGGCACACGTTCAGGCGAGGCGGCGTGGGCTGCAGCCCAGAAGCTCCTGCAGGACGCCGTTACCCGCCTACCACCATAAGCGAACGCGGCGGCGCGCGCATGGACGGTTCCTTAATCAAGCCTGCAGCCCGCCGCTACTTAGCAGCGGGCACGGATTGGTGCGCCTACTCGAGCACCATCAGGTACGGGTACAGGTCGGGGGCGCCCGGGTGAAGCTCGACCTCCAGGTCGGGGTACAGGTCCGTGATGCGGGCCAGGGTCTTCTCGGCGTTCTCCTCGCCCACACCGCCCGAGTAGAACAGCGAGGCTATCTCGTAATCCGCCGCCCGCCCCTCCAGCAGCTCCAGTAACACGTCAACGTACCCCCGCGCGGACGCCGCCAGCACGCCGTCTACCAGGCCGATGGCGTCGCCGTCGCGCACCTGCACACCGTCTAGCTCCACGTCGCGCGTGGCGCTGGTGACCTCCAGGGTCAGCGAGGCGTCGGCGGCGGCGCGCATCTCCTCCAGCAGCGCCTCGGCGTCGGCCCCCTCCTGGAACAGCACCGCGGCCGCCAGGCCTTGACCCAGTGTGCGCGTGGGCAGCACGTGGACGGACTTGTCGTCCACCAGCTCGTCTACCCGTTCCGCAGCCAGGATTATGTTCTTGTTGTTGGGCATCACTATCACGTGCTGCGCCCCGACGCTGCGCACGGCGTCGACAATGTCCTGCACCGACGGGTTGTCGGTCTGACCGCCACCAACCACGCGCACGCCCAGGCTGCGGAACACGCGCGTGACGCCGTAACCGTTAGCCACCGCCACCGCCGCGGTCAGCGGCGGCTCGGCCACAGCGGCGTCGACGTCAGCGAGGATCTCGGAATGCTGCTCGCTCATGTCCTCGACCTTCGAGCGGATCATGCGCCCGAAGCGCGACACCTCGGCCAGCAGCTTCTCCGGCTGCTCCGTGTGAATGTGGCCCTTCACGAAGCCCTCAGCGCCGACCACGAGAAGCGAGTCGCCGTACGGCGCCACCAGCTCCCTGATCTCGCTGGTGGGGGCCTCGACGTCGGCCAGGAGGAACTCGGTGCAGAAGCCGAACTCCTCCTCCTCGAACTGCTGCTGCGCCCTGTGCTCCACCTTCGGCTTTGGCGGCAGTGGCAGCCCCTCGAAGTAGGCGATGACGCCTTCGAGTAGGCGGATCAGCCCGTGACCGCCAGCGTCGACCACGCCGGCCTGCTTGAGGATCGGCAGCAGCTCGGGCGTGCGCGCCAGCGAGACGCGGCCAGCGTCGACCGCGAGGTTGAGGAGGTCGAGCGGCGTGACGTTGCTGCCGCCGTCCTGGGCCACTTCGGCTTCGCCGTTGGTGCCGCTGAAACGCTCCTCGGCCGCCTCCGCCGCCTCACGCACGACCGTGAGGATGGTGCCCTCCACCGGTTTCATGACGGCGGCGTAGGCGGAATCCGAGCCGGCGGCCAGAGCACCGGCCAGGTCAGCGCCGCTCACGCGGCCGTTCTCGCGGATGGTCTCCGCGAACCCCTTGAGGATCTGCGAGAGGATGACGCCCGAGTTGCCTCTGGCGCCCAGGAGCGAGCCGTAGCTCAGCGCCCGGGCGACGCCCTCCATGTGGGTGGGTGCGTCCTCCGCCAGCTGCCGCCTGACGGACTGCATGGTGAGGTGCATGTTGGTGCCGGTGTCACCGTCCGGCACGGGGTAAACGTTGAGGGCGTTGGTCTCGTCGACGAACACGCCCAGCCAATCGGTGGCGAAGGTGAACGCCTTGGCCAGGTCGACAGGGCCCCAGGTAGCGTGGTTGGCCCCCTTACCCACGGCTGATACCCGCAACGTGGACCCTGACCTCGTCCAGCGTGATGCCTGCCAGCGACTCGGCCGCGTACCGCACGCGCTCCCTGATGGATTCCGCCACTACGGGAATGTTGACGCCGTAAGCCACGACGACGTGCAGGTCGACGTCGGCGCGGTCCTCGCCGTTCGGGTGCTCCACCTCCACGCCCTCGTCCACCTGCCGCGCTCCCAGGATGCGCCTGATGCCCTCCGTGATGTTGGCGGGCGCCATTCCCACCACGCCAGGAACCTCGTGCGCTGCCAGCCCGATGATGCTGGCGAGGGCGCCGTCGGCCACGCGGATCTCGTCTACCTGACGCTCCTTGGGCTCCGCCTTGGTCTTGCTGCCGAACGGCAGTAACGAACGGGGCTGGGAGCGCTTCTTGGTCGACTCCGCTGCGGCTTCACTCAGGGCGCTGTCCTTGGCCGCTGTGGCGTCTTGGGCCTCGCCGGTCTCGGCTTCGTGGCCAGCGCGCTTGCTGTCTTCTGGCGTGCTCACTTGACCTCCAGTCGCGGTGAGGTACATGACCGCGGCGTGTGTCGTACCCGTACCCGATCCGGTTCTAGGTTGGCATTCTACCGCGCCGCAAAGGAAGCCGCCGAACCGTGCGGTTCGGCGGCGCTACGAGCCAGTTTCGGGTAGGTGGGGCAGGGCCAGCCCCCGTGGTTCAGGGGGTCGTAGCGCGCCTGAAGAGCCGTATGAGGACGAGCACGACGGCCACGACGATGAGGAGGTGGAGCAGCCCACCGAACGTGACTTTGGCGATCAGTCCTACTAACCAGAGGATTCCGACTATGGCGGCTAGTGCTAGCAGCATTCTGGGCTCCTTACTGAGCGGCCGCGTACCGCGCTTGCAGGCAGAACGCGCGGTTACTCCATTCCGGCCAGGAAGCCGATCCGGCGCAGTGCGCGGATCAGGTCCATGACCGTAACCTCGGTCGGATCGTACTCCACGCTCACCTGCTCGGCGTCGCCACCTGTCACGCTTACCACCCCGGCCACCGCTTGGAGGGTCGTGATGACCTGGTCGCGGCTCTGCTCCGTGTCCATGCCCCGCACCCGCATGAGTGCCCGCGCGTTAGCCATGGCTGCGCGCCTCCTCTCGGCTGGCGGCGGGGGTCGGCTCGTCGATCCGGGCGCCCCTCGAACCGAGGATCCTCACTAGCCCCACCATGCGGTCAGCCACGAAGCTCTCGCGCCCCAGCAGCTCGAGCAGGGCGGCGTCGGTAGCTGGCACGCGCGTCAGCAGGTCGTACACACCCGAGTCGTAGGCGCTCTTCACGAGCGCCTTCACCAGCGGCTCGCTCGCTTCGGGCGCACCCGCCACCAGGCGCGCCACCAGCACCTGGGGGCGCTCGCCGGACCAGACCGCCTGGGCCAACACGAAGCCCGCGAGGTTAGTTCCGGCGCCAGCTGACGCCTCGGCCACGAACGAGTGCTCGGTTCTGCCGAAGAAGCGGAGCGACCCTTCGGTAACGGCGGGCTCCAGCCCGTGCAAGGTTGCGTACGCAGCGTCCAGCGCCTGGAGGGCGGGCAGGTCTGCCTCGACAGGTGGGCGCAAGGTCATAGCCATGAGCACGAGTATACGTGGGGCGCCAACGGCGGGCGGAACGAGTTCCGTTACACCACCAGGCCCCGCACGGCGGCCTCCGACGCCTGCGGGTCCCAGTCGCTGTAGCCGGCCTCCACGAAGTAGAGGCCCTGAGGGCCCACGTTATGCCCGGCACGCGTGCGGTCGCGCGCCGCCAGCAGGATGGGCATGTCGCTCGGGACGAGCTTGCCCTTCCCCACCCACAGGAGCGTTCCGACGATGGTCCTCACCATGTTCCGCAGGAAGCCGTCGCCAGCGACGTGCAGGCGCAGTTCGCCATGCTCCTGCCTGAGCTCGCACAGGTACACGCTCCGCACCGTGGTGCGCGACTCCTGCGTGGCGAAGGTGGCGAAGTCGTGCCGACCCACCAGGTGCGCCGCGGCTTCCTGCATGGCCGCCAGGTCGACGTGCCGGAAGACCGGCAGAACACGGTTGCGATTCACGGCCAGACCCCGCGGGTCGTCGCGCACGACGCGCAGCCTGTAAAGGTAGCGCCGGTACAGGCAGTGGTACTGCGCCTCGAAGTCAGGCGCCGCCGTCTGCACGCTCACCACAGCTACGTCGCGCGGCAGGTGGGCGTTGAGCGCCAGCCTGAGCTTCTCGTCGGGGATGGCTGAGGTGGTGTCGACGTGCGCCACCATGGCGAGAGCGTGCACGCCCGCGTCTGTGCGCCCCGCCGCCATTACGGTCCCGTGGCGCCCCGGCAACTGCGCGAACGCTTGCTCCAAGGTCGCCTGCACCGTGCGCTCGCCCGCCGCCTGCCGCTGCCAGCCGAAGAACTCGCTACCGTCGAACTCGAGCGTCAGGCGCACGCGCCTGCCCGCGCTTTCGGAGCCGGTCACCTGCTCTTCGGAGCCGTAACCGTAGCGGTGGCCGGGCGCGCCGGCACCAGGTTCAACCAGCGACCGATGAACGGCACCAGCACGGCGCCCACGGCGCCGATCACGAGGTAGCGCACGAAAGAGCCCACGGCGCTGTGCCTCAGCGCGTCGGGCACGGCGGCCGAGCTGCCCATGAGGGCGCCGAACACGAACGCTAGGCCGATCACTCCCAGCACGGCGCGCTTGACCAGCGGGCCATCGGTGTTATGCCGCACGAACAGGGGCGCCACCAGGAACGCGGCCAGGGCGCCCATGTAGAGGCCGGAGCCCGCAGTGGGCAGCAGCAGGTGCAGAGCCAGCGGCACCAGCAGGCCGAGCGCCAACTGAACGCCCGGGGCAACGCGCCACTCCACCCGGTCGAGCAGCCGACCGAGGAACGCGAACAGCAGACCCAGCGCCAGGCCCACGATCACACCT
>Ga0265293_10003762_pt1 | contig 27758 bp, 27 predicted proteins | sample Munlanlewell138R_FD_192505 | JGI IMG/M metagenome (GOLD analysis project Ga0265293, IMG submission 192505) | Leachate microbial communities from a municipal landfill in Southern Ontario, Canada - Leachate well 138R | ecosystem: Engineered > Solid waste > Landfill > Unclassified | place: Canada...
ATCATATTTCATTTCTCGTTTACCAAACAAATCATAGTGAAACACTTTCCCTAATTCGTTGGCTTTCTTTTTTCCTGTTTTTACAAAAATGTTAATTGATACGCCTTGCTGAATATCAAAGACGTTTTGGTCAGGGCTACCATCTGGTGCAGTTTCTTTTTTCTTACTGTTACCGTGTAAATCTATGGTGTAGATTTTATCATAGGTTTTCAGCAGGCGCCAACGCATTCCCCTAAAAGTTGGATTGTCTAAAAAACCGTGCGGATTGATAAATGCTAAAACACCACTTCCGTTTTTTTCAATAAAATGCTGACCGTAACGCAAAAACTTTACGTAGTCGTCATTTAGCCAGTGCTTGCGTTCATTAAAGTGAACACCGTCAACGTATTTATAATCTTCAATCAAATTGCTAATCCATTCGCCATTGTTGGAAGAAATTCCACTGTATGGCGGATTTCCAATTACACACATTACCGGTGTATCTCGTTTGATGTGGTTGGCTTCATTGGCTTCTGTACTCAACCAATTGGCAAATAGAGTTCCTGTGTCTTGGTGGTGTTCTTCTAAACTGTTGGTTAGATAAACTCTAAATCTTTGGTTTGTTGTTGGTTTGTAGCCTGTTTCGGTCAAAAGCAAATCCAACTTTAAATGTGCCATTGCATAACTCGCCATTAGCAATTCAAAACCGTTTAGGCGCGGCAATAAATGGGTTTCTACATAATTGCTCCAAATACCTTGTTGTCCTTGAAATTTTTTGTGAATGTGTTTTACCACTTCTGCCAAAAAAGTTCCTGTTCCTGTGGCTGGGTCAAGAATTTGTACTTTGTGTACTTCTTGCTCCATTTGTTTGTAACCTGTTGCCGAACGTTTATCTGCGGTTTGGGTATTTACTTTTATGGTTGTTTTACTGGTGTCGGCAAGTCCTTGCGGTAAATCAAATTCCGTTTTTAGAATGTCATCAACTGCCCGAACAATGAAGTTTACAACAGGAGCAGGCGTGTACCAAACACCTCGTGCTTTCCGTAGTTTCGGGTCGTATTCTGCCAAGAAGGTTTCATAAAAATGGATGATTGGATCTTCCATTTTGGTCTTCTTTCCGTAATTTTTTAGAATTTCTTCTACGTTACAGGCTAAGAATATCTCTGCAAGATTTTCCACAATCCATTTAATGCGGTCGTCAATATCTGGTCCGGCAATGTAACCGAATAGTTTTCTTAAAAACGGATTTGATTTTGGAATCAGTTCGGCTGCTTCTTGTCTGCTAAATGTTTTCAAAGTTGGGTCGTGCAATCGTGCTGCAAACATTCCATACGCAATGGTTTGTGCATACACATCAGCAAATCCTTTAGGAGTAATATCGTGAATTAAAATCTCCTTGAAAGCTTGTTTTTGTTCTCGAAGCGTACTGTTTTGATGATTTTCTTCATCACTTATCAGCGCATTTCCAATCACATCAGAAAGAAGGCGAGCTTTGCCCGCCATCATTTCTGCTAATTTTTTTGAGCTTTTTATCGTTTGTCCAACGTGAACACAAAAGTCTTTTATCAGATTTTCAAAGTTGCCAAAGTTCTCAGGTAAAGGTTTTATTCCTTTGTCCGTGATTTCTGCAATTGAAATTTTGGTAACAAATTCGCCTTCTCGGTATAGATGAAAGTTTATGTAATCTGTAAAAATCAGATTGTTTAGAGAAGCCTTGTATCGGTCAAACTGCTCTTTGTTTCCTGTTTTCTTTGTGCCGTCAAGGTCTTTGTCGCCAATGTCTTTCGCTTCAATAAAACCTACTGGAATATCTTTTTTTGTCAGGATGTAATCAGGTGCTCCGCAACTTTGTCTTTTTGGTTCGTTGGTCGCTCTGATGGTCGGCACTAAACTTTCCAAAAGTTGCTGTAAGTCGCCACGAAATGTATGTTCGGTTGCGTTTCCGAGTCTGTACCTTTTGTCTATGTTGTCAATATATTGTTCTAATGTCATTTATTCATTCAATTTCTGTCAGAGCGTTGGCAAAAAACAGCTCTTTTGGTTTTTACTCACGTAAATTTTATTTTTTAATGGTGTTCGTGAATCGCTTCGCTTATTTCAGCGTTGGCATTGTGTTTCGGCAACCAAATGTGCTTGACTGAGCGTTGGCTTTTTACACTGACGCAAAACCCTTGTTGTGGGCTGTTAATCAATTGTTTTATTAGGTTTTAATGAAGTTTTTAATATCTCTTTTACTGTTATCTACTTTTCAAGGGTATGTATGTCAGTTTTTAAATTGAACTACCTGCCATTATTCCTACCAATACACTCTTTTGCTTTAAGGAAGAACCATATAAATGACCATAAAATGAAATTAGAATTTCCATAGGTTTTAAATCTTGGTTCTCTAATTTGATAACATAACTTCCATTATTTACAATTTTTTTTTCGTTGCGAATTTTTAGCAAAGAATTTCCGTCTTTATCGGATAGTTGAGTTCCCCACTTTAATCCCCAAACACCCTTAATTGTTTTATTTAGTTCAATTATTTTTGTATTTCCAGAAAATGAACTTGTCTTTAAATGGTAAATAGGTTTATTATTTTCAAAAATCTTCGTTTCCCAATTTTCTCGAATAACCTGATAGTTTATATCTCCAATTATTATTTCACTTTTTTCAAAGTTGGCTTTTGGGTCAATTTTAATTTTACCTATAACTCTTTCTTCAGAGTCGTAGACCTTAAAGAATCCATTTTCAAAATTTGCTTGTATTTCCATTTGCTATGTATAAAATGTTTTTCAGTTAGAATCGTGGTTTTTTAATAGCCCACAACTCTCAAATATACGAAACTATTTATATTTACAAATGGCTACAAATGCTTAAATTCGTCTTTTTTGTCCATTACATAACAAAAAAATCCCCCGAAGGGGATTAAATGTTAGTAACTGAACCTGTAACCGTGGGTTTGCTTACGTTCACCACGGCAACAACGTGTAATAGATGATAAGCCTATGCCTAATTTTCTTGAAGCTTCTCTTGCTGAACTAAAAGTGGCTATTAGTAAACCATCTAAATCATATTGATATACTGTTTTAGAACGTTTATCTTCAACTATTGGATATTCTGGAGTGTAAGACCATAAGAACCCCATAGCTGACTTTAAACTACCTAAACAAGCATTGCTTATTGTTTTGCGAGAAGCATTTACCGAATCACCTGCTTCTTCTAACGTGGTATAGGTTGCTATTGGCTCGGGGTTGTTAAACTCAAACTGATAAATTGTTTTTCTAAAACCACCACCTCTATCTGAATTGTAACCATTATGGATGGTATCTAACACATCAATATAATGAACTTCTTTTCGAGCTAATTCATCGGTAGTTTCAGCTATGTCTAAAAGTCCAATTTCAAAAGCTTGAGGACCGAAATCCTCAATAGCTTTATGAAATTTATTGTCAACTTTTTTTGCACTTTTTTGAAGGTGGTCTTGTAAACGTTGTTCAATTTCTTGTGTTGTAGAACCTATGTACATAGCACCTGTAATAGTGTTCCAAATTACATAGATCTTATTCATTTGAACTGCCTTTTCCTTTATAATCATTTAATTGACTTATTAGCATCTTCATTACATTCGATTCCTTCTGTTCTATAGTCTGAACCTTCTCTATAGAAGGTTGTTCATTTTCAGATGCTACAATTTTAAATGTTTGGACTCCGCCAGAATTTTCAATAGAAAAATCCAAATCATTATACTGACAATAGATTTTCAACTTTTTAGTTAAAGTATGAGGTGTGAAAAGTGGAAATTCTTCTAGAACAATCTCTTCAAATTCTTTACGGTTAACTTTTCCTTCATCATCTAAAGACATATCTAAATACTCATCAAAGAAATTATTCCAGTTTTCACCGATTTCATATCTAAGTTTTATTTTTTTTAGATCAGTAGGAATATATTCTTTTAATCCATGCTTAAGGTATAATTGTACACACTCAAACATAAAGTAGTAAAACTTATTAAATTCTAATTCATCCCAATGTGGAGCAAAAAAGCCTTTTCCAAACTCATCTATTGGTCTATGATCAGCATTAAAATGATTGAAAATAAACATTTCATGCATTCTTCTTCTCGCAGAAGAACCCTCATCCACCTTCAATAATCTATTTGAAGTGATTACAAATTTTGGAGCTTCTTTAATTTCTAAATGGATTGCTTGTTTCCCCTTTTTCTCTATATCAAAACCATTAGTAACAGCTGAATAAATTTGGCTGAAGTTAAATTTATCATTAACATCATCTACAAGGATAACATTTGTTGTTGCTTCTACATTCTGATACATAAAACGAGTACTCCTAGGATCATATCGTTTACCATCAATTATAGTGACATTTTTAAGTTGGCTAATAGCCAGATGAAATATCAAAGACTTACCTGACCCTCCATTTGCTTGATTTTCATTTCCTAAGTTATGATCATAAGTAATTACAGCTTTCTCTTCAATAGCATCTTTATTTGAAAGTAGCAAGTAGCCTATTGTGGTTTGCAAAGACAAGAACCACTCATCATTGTTATTTGTAACTAGCTTACAGAACTGTTTGAAATCGCCATTACCTTCTCCTTCTGTTGCAATTGAAAAGTTCTTTTTTTGCTTTTCGAAAATATACATTTCCAAATCCTTATACTCAATGAAATCTATTTTGTCTTTAGATACCTTCACTATTTTATTATTAAAAGCAAAATACCCCTCGTTTGCAGTATCTTTTAGAATTGGTAAATCCATATCCCTTACGGTGAAAATTTGAGTTTTTGATAAAACTGTTGATATGCTTTTTTGAAATTTTTCCAGATAACATTCTTCTAAATCTGATTTTGATAAACATTCTAAAACATCTCTCCTTAATTCATGTTCGTTTACTTCTTTAATTGTTTGATTTTGCTTTTTTATCAGTTCACCATTTAAAAATTTACTTGTTTTAGAATATACACCATATCCCATCTGAACTAAAAAATGTATCAACCGTCTTTGTACAATTTGTATGGTATTGTTTTCGTGTGAAAATAAGGATTGTACCTCAATAATTTCTTTTACACGATTATCACCCAATTTAATGTGTTTGTTTTTCATAATATTTGAATTTTTACATACCGTTTGAACTATTCTTGGCGGTACTTACCGTAGTAAATCCTCTGATTTACGATGCAAAATTCTATTGAAACTAAAACTTATGAAGGGGGAAATAAAAAGCCCCCTGATGGAAGGAGGCTTATATTCAATTCTTAAAGGGTATTTCATCAAAATATTTTTTGATTTTCTTAAGAGCATTTTCATCTGTTCGAATTTTTGATAATTCAGATAGATAGTCTTCAATTTTGACTAAGGTTTTAAACTCACCTTCTTTTCTGATACAGAAATTTGATTCAATAAACCTTGCAAATTCAGCATGATTTACAAATTTAAACAGTCCAATGCCTCTTAAATGATAAAAGAAAACAGCTACTTCAAATGAAGTAAAATCGTTGAAACTTAACTTTCCTATATGAAAAGATTTTTCACTTTTTAAAGAAGGATCAGATACCGCCTTTAAAATGTCATTTAATTGAATATTTAAGCAATTATATATATCAGCAGGCAAAAACTTAAAATTACCAACGCTATTAACAATATTCTTCACTTCAGATATTTTCGCATCAATTGTTTTATTTATTCTTTGCTGTATTAATATTATTTTTCTTTTTTCCTCCTTCGATTCTGATCTCTTCCCAAGAACTGCAAATTCAATTTCTTCTAATTCTCGTCTTATGTACTTATGAAAATCATGAATGTAATCTTGCGCTAAATATTTTAGTCTTTTTGAAAGATAATCACGATAGAAAAACACCTTCTCCAACTCATATGAGATTCCATTAGGGTCGTCAGAATATGATAATGGCATTTGCTCCAAAATACTAAAGTCTTCAGTTAAAAGAATTCTTTTGAAAGGGGGAAAGTCATCTTGATTCATTACATAAAGGAAATCTTGCTTTAGAAAGTCTATTTGTAAATCTATAAATGATTCTGTATCTACGAAATGATCGATTAAAAAGTGTTTCATTATTTGAATGTTTAAAGCAAATATAAGCAATCACAATTTTAAAACACCTTCAATAAGCAACTATAACTTTTTGTAAAAAAAGTTGACTTCTCAAAAAAAAAAAGACTGAAGCCTATAGAACTTCAGTCTTGCGTGGTTAAACGTTTTCAGTGGTTATTTGTTAAACCTGTAACCGTCTCAAAAGTTTTACATCAAAATACAGCATGACAGGTTATTAATTATAATATTTCAAAGGATTTGTACAGATAGTAACTGTTGGTTATCTGATAAACAGTTTCTAATCTGATAGAGATTTTAACGCTTAAAACCTCGTATTTAAAGCCTTGTTGAACATTTCCTATAGTTTCTGTTGCTTCAACAATAAAAGGGCATTGTAGCCTAACTAAATGCCCCTTATAGTCCACAACATACAACTCATTGGAATACGTTAAATGTATCTGCTTTAACAATCGTTTGTATTCATCCATTTAGTAAGTTTATTTGAACAAAAAGCTATTATTATTAGTATAGATACCAACAGCGTGCATTGTTTTGTTTGAAACTAGTCAGGTATTGCAGAAACTCGTAAGCATTGGCATTACGTTCTAAGTTCAAGTCGATATAGGTACTTTTGTTAGCTTCTGTGAAAAGATTGTACAAATTCCAAAGATGAATTGTCCCATCTTCCGATTTCATAAAGTCAATATCTGTGTGATAATCTTTAACAATAGAGTTGATTTGTGTGTCTGTTATTGATATGGGAAACAATTGTTTTTTCACTTCTTTTGACTGATAATTGTACATTTTCATTTTACCAATTAAATGCGCAAACTCTTCTTCTGTTATACTATAATTTAGCATAGCTTTCATGGTATTTAAATGAGATTGTCTATCATAAGAATGAAATAGCTCATATACTTTTTCCTTCAATTCCATAGTAGATCCTACTCGTAAATCTGCTTTTAAGCCATCTGTCGAAATACACAAGTTGGTACAAACGGTATTTTGAAACCCAACGAAAACTTTAAATTTTTCAATTGATTTTTTACTGAATAAATTCTCTTGATTGTACGCTCTAACCCCACCAACACAAAGATTTACCCTATTTCCATTTATGATTTCATAGATTTCTGGAATCTCAAACACAAATGCCATACGCTCATAATAGATGGTTTTCTCGTGTTCTAAGAGCTCTTTTGCAGGTTTGCCAATTGCACTTGGAATTCTGCCTTTTATCACGTGAGAAACACGAATATCAAGCTTTAATTGGGTATTACTCCCTAAGATTTCATGTAAAACCTCTTGTACTGTATTGATAAACGAATAATGACTAATGGTGGTTTCATTATCTTTCGCAAATACAGGAATGATACAATCTTCTTTTAAATGAGAGAGGCTAACCTGTAACGTGTTAGCCTCTATAAATCTTGTTTTTGATGGGTTTACTATTTTAGAATCTTCAACGATTTCAATAGTAGGGTTCTGCGGTAATGCTAATAGTTCCATAATGATGTTGTATTAAATGTTAATAATGTTGTCTGATATAATTTGATTAGGTGTAAAATCAAGTTCTGATTTGCGTTTTAAAACATCTTCATAAATGTCTTTTCTAAAATCAATATACTTGTTGTAAAGCTGTTTTAGTTCATCTTCGTTTGTTGCCTGATACACCTCATGTTTGATTTGATCTAATGATTTACCTTGCTTACACCATTCTGAAAGTTTCTTACCTGTGGCTGAATTAATAACGAACTCTGGTTTTCCCATAAACAAACCTGTACGATCTTTAGAAGCATTTACGAGGTTTCTGTCGTTTAAGAATTCAAAATTTACAGTAAGTTCATATTCATAACCCTCACGAGTAATTTCTTTCATACCTACTTTGGTAACTTTTGTTTTACCATTAGAATCTTGATCTATACTGTAATCAACTTTTCTTCGTGAAGTGGTTATCACATGGCTTTTAGACTGTATAATAGCATCTAAGAAAGCATTGTGGCGTGGAGTAACTTTAGCCCAATCATTGAATCGACCACCAAGCATTTCGTGTATTTCTAAACAACCGCCCTTACCTTGCCATTCGTGACTGATACTATCAATGATAATCACCTCCATATCTGCATTTTCACAGACTTTAATAGCTTCTATATACCTTTCAGGCGCAAAAGGCTCTTGAAGCGTTAAAACGTTGAAATCACCTAAGTGTGAATACAAGCTGGCGCTGTTGTTTTCAGTATCAATGATGGCAATTTTTGTCCAATCATCTGTGATTCCGTAAGCCAATAGTAAGGCTGAATAAGTTTTGCCATAGCCACTGGGACTGCTTAACCCAATACGTAGTTTTACCTGATGTCTTTGTGCTTTTTGTAATTGCATAATCTTTTTATTTAGATAGTTAAACTTTAATACCCAAAAACTGTAATTGCCCTTTTTTGCGTAAGCAAAAAAGGGCAAAGATTTTTATCTTTTATCACATTGAGTCTTTGACCTACGAGAGCTACAAGAACCCCCATAGCTATGAATTGTCAGGAGGGAGCTTGAACCTTTCTCGTTATCAGAGTCTTTTCGTTGACTTTAAAATTATAGGAGTGCTTAACTTATAAAAAGAGGTCTGTTTAAATTGTAGATGCTTTAAGATGTTACGATTAAACCTCCTAAGATGGAAGGTTTGTAGCAAATGGTACGGGGGTTACCCCTTTTTAAATCAAAATGGGGGGCTACCTTTCGATAACTCCCCGTTTGCTGTGGTGATTTAATCCACAAAATAGTTTTCATAAACTTTTTTGTGAATAGAACTTAAAATCGTTTCCTTTTCATCGTCAGACAAGTTCACTTCTGCTTCATTATCTATTAACTGCTTAGCAAACGCAATACTATTGTTTATGGCATCTAATATAAATATATTACTAGCCCCCCTTGTCAACTCATTATCATTAACAATTGCATCTATCTTTTTAATAATTGTATTTGAAATAGAGTCTACAATAAATTTGCTTTTAAAAGTTAGATAATTTTCATCCAAAGACACCTCATCTTTCGTATAATGTTTTTGAGTTAAAAGATAATCAGCTGCGATTATTGATTTCAATTTATCAACTGTATTTTTAGTAATTTTATATTTAAATCCTGACTCATTTATATTTCGGTAAAAATATTTCATCTTCCCAGAATTTTGATCAAAAAAATCTTCAACATATTTCAAAACTTCAGTTGCCTTAGTCCATTGTGAATAATCAATTTCGCTTATACCGATCGTTTCGACATAAGAAATCTCATTATTCAATCCTATTTTCATTTTCCAATTGATTTCCAACCATCCATTACGAGAGTAAAAAAACTCAACCCATTGGTTACTACCTTCTAAAACCATCGTTAATGATTGTTCATCTTTTTCAAAAATTCTAGCTTCATTCCCAAAAGCATGATTATTAATACTATTAAAAAAGGTTCGAAACCTATCTCTTAAAGAAATAGCTTCTACTTCTTTTTTTTTGTTATCTGAGTTAAGTACTTTAAAAATTACCACACCTACAATGAGAACAATAATCCATAAAACAACCATAGACCTAATATTTATAACCTATTGCACGAATACTTGACGAAGCACTTGAATATGGCGATCCACTTTTACCTGTTGTTGTAAGAATTAATAAGGTATGATAACCTTTAGCTGCAGCCTCTTTTTTCAATTTTTCGAATGCACGTTCTTCAACTCTACCTTGACTTGTAAAAGTTGTTCCTTTTGCCTTTGCCTTAAGCTCTGATCCTTTGGTTAATCCTTGAACATCAGATTCTAAGTTGGTAATGACAACCTTTTCCCAATCTTTGTAATCGTTAATAATAATCTTTTCAGTGATTTGTTGAACCCTACCACTTTCATATTCTATTTTTTCTGTAGCATTTTTAGAAAGTGTATTAATACTTTGTTCATTCGGATACGTAAATCTGATTGAACTTTCGTTTACTTCTTTAACGTAAACATTTAATGTATCTCCCTTGTGAGTATACAATTTGTCTTGTGAATAGGCAGAAACTACCAATAAACAACCTAATGTAGATAGTAAGATTTTGTTCATAATTATAAATTTAAAATATTTTTACTGTTTGAATACAATTTTCTAAATCACTTTTCCACACATTAGATTCATTAACTCTATACTCAAGATTGAAAGAATATTGTTGATTTCCTCTCCAAAAAATATAGAACTCTGAATGAGTTTGTGGGTTAGTTCCCATTTGTCTGACATAACTATAATGAATACATTTCTTACCATTTAAGGTCTTTATTTGTAATTTATTCCATTTTACAATCTTGGCAGGAAATCTCGGATTATTTGCCATTTCCATAGTTTCTGACTTATACATTTCATTCAGCTCATTTAAATCTTGTGTCGAAATAACCTCTCTATCTAAATCAGGAAGTCTTTCATAAATATTTTCCTTCCTAATAATTACACGAGCATATGTTTTTAAATTCATTCCATTATTTACACCTTTTTGCTGAAGGACAACTCTTTCAGCATTAACAGAAAAGTGCTTTTTGGATTCATCCAAAACCTTTTTATAAATCCCTGATTGCACCTCTAAAGATTCAGGCATTCTAATAGTTCCCCAATTTGAAAGTGAAATCGTTTCAAATTTACTTTGGCTCAAAACTAGCTGACTGAAAAAGACAGCAGTCATTAAAATAATTTTCTTCATAATTTTTTATTTACACATATTAAACAATAACAATATAATTACTCCTGATATTAGATAATAAATTAGCATACTTCCCATTTCTTTACCTGCTGCTTTGGTCGCTTTTATACTTAAATCAGAGATTTCTTTTACAGTCTGTTTTGCTAATTCTACAGCTTGTTTTCTAGCATTTGAAACCCACCGCTCTAATGTTTCATCTGAAAACTGATATTCTTTATCTTCAAAATCATCATACGAAGACTCTCTTTTTCTAACACTATGGTAGTGAACATATTTATCATATTCTAAATCATAACGTGTACGAGCTTCAATATCTTTTAGGATTAAATATGCTTCATTCAATAACTGCATTTTTTCAGTTACGTCAATTCCTGTATTTTTATCAGGATGCCACTTCTTCGCTTGTTCTCTAAATGCTTGTTTTATTTCTTGTTGAGTAGCTGTTTTTGGTATAGTTAGTACCTTGTAATAATCGATAAAGTTCATCGTTTATCTAATTGATGATTATCTGTGTCATCATTACTCTCTTGCTTATCTTTCTTCCAGACAGCCTTAATATCGGCAAATGCACCAAATCCAAGAATTAATCCAAGAATACCAGGAGTTGAATTACCCTTTTCACTATTTGCAGCCGTAATTAGCCCAAATACAAATAAGAACGCTATAACAATTCCTATTGTTACAACAGTTTTTGAAAAATTACTCATAATGATTTAAAAGTTCCTTTAGATGCTTCGGAATTTTCATAAACAAAAGAAGGTGTGCATCTCTTGCTTATAAATTCAATCCAGAGGCTCCGCCAAGAACCTTAACCACAATTTACAGCATAGAGAATACACACCCATATTATGGATGCGTTTCTACTATAACTGCTCCCGTGATTAATTTGAAATTTGGCGGATTTCTGGACAAGGAGCTTTTAAGCAAACACTTTCTATAATTTCGATAAAATGTCTTTTTCAAGACTTATACAAACATATTAAAAAATGTTAATTAAATTTACATTTACTTCAATATTTTACTCAACCTAATCATTGTTTCACTTACTTTTTTGTTAGATAGTTTAGCGTAACTCTCTTGTGTTACTTTGATACTTGAATGCCCTAATAGCTCTGAAACTATCTCCATAGGTACATCATTATAAAGCAATACAGTACTTGCAAAGGTTTTGCGCGCTATATGGTGCGTCAGGTTCTTCTCAATACCTACAATCGCTGAAATCTCCTTTAAATAGGAATTGAATTTTTGGTTGCTTAACTTTGGGAATATCAATTCTTCTCCACCTAAATACTCCCTCATAATCTCAACCGCTTTAGGTAACAAAGGTACTCTGTAAGATTTTCCAGTCTTTTTACGTTCAATAACCAACCACAGCTTTTTATCGAAACCACGCTCTATGTTTTTTGCAGACAAAGTTGACATTTCATAATAAGGTAGTCCTGTATAGCAACAAAATACGAACAGATTCCGTACTAAGTTTAAGCGAGGTTGTGAAATAGAATAGGTTTCCAATTCATTTAGTTCTTCATATGTAAGGTAAACCACCTCTTTTTTAACCACTACAGGCTTATGTAACGCAAAAGGTGTCTTACTTATCATACCTTCGTTTTCAGCGTGCATCATTACCTTTTTAAAACGCTGTACAATCTTATAAATGGTTGGATTTGCAAGACTTTTAACCGTTTTAAGGTAAAATTCAAATTCCTGTATAAAGAATAGATTAACATCACGGAGTAACAGGTCTGGTTGGTCGTATTTCCATTTAATGTAGGATTTTAGATGCATCAATGCGTTTTCAAACTTCTTCCAAGTGGTAAGCTCCATATCCTTACCTACCAAACATTTGATTTTTACAAGATAATCATCAAAATATTCCACTACATAAAGAATCCCCTTTTTAGAAGTTCCCATATAAGTATTGTAGATGTCATTTACAGAAAACACCTCTCTGTCAATAACCACCTCCGAATAAGTAGCTAATAATTCACGATACATCTTGTTTAGGTGTGTATTGATGTTTTTCGCATACGTGGTTTTTGAGGCAACAACCTGTGATTTAGCATTCCATTCTTCTTCTGAAACCAAGAAGCCTGTTGAGAATTCCTTACGTTTATTGTTGTAAGTGAGTCTGCAAATAAGAGGACACATTCCTCGCATATTCATCTTAGACTTGCTTAAAACGAATAAGATTTTTACCTGATTGTAGTTCATAATCAATATTTTTAAATGTTAAAGCATTGACATAACTATTTGATTTCCACAGGACACCTGAACATTTTTGGGACACCAAGATTTTAAAACCTCATCCACCGAATTTTACACCTTTTACTTTTAGCCTACCTTAGTATTTTTTGTAATAAAAGTTGACAAACCCAATAAAACCGTTTTAAACAACAAAAAAGCCTTACATTTCTGTAAGGCTTTTGAAATTTGCTCCCCCTCTTGGGCTCGAACCAAGGACCCTCTGATTAACAGTCAGATGCTCTAACCAACTGAGCTAAGGAGGAAACTTAAATTTCCTGTTTGATTTTGTGCTTTCGCAATTTTGCTCCCCCTCTTGGGCTCGAACCAAGGACCCTCTGATTAACAGTCAGATGCTCTAACCAACTGAGCTAAGGAGGAAACTTATTATTTTAATCCTTCTCAAGTTAAAATTCTAACTTTTAATTTATCATTAACAGTCAGATCTCTAACCAATCCCGATAGCTATCGGGACTAAGGAGGAAAATGCGTTACCTTTATTGCGATGCAAATATAGAACGATTTTTCGTTTCTACAAACATTTTTTAAAAAAATATTACTTACCCATTATTGCCTTAAAAATATCATTGCCATTTGCAAACAACAACAAAGCTATAAGAATTAGAAAACCAACGGTTTGTGCGTATTCCATGAACTTATCACTTGGTTTTCTACCCGAAATCATTTCGTATAATAAAAACATAACATGCCCTCCATCTAAGGCCGGAATAGGCAATAAATTCATTACACCAAGCATGATTGACAAGAATGCAGTAATGTTCCAGAAAACTTCCCAGCTCCAAGAGCTTGGAAAAACGTCGTAAATTGCCTTGAAACCACCTACTCCTTTATAAGCTCCAGTCTCGGGTTGTACAATCATTTTTAGTTGTTTCCAATAACCTGTCAATTGGTTCTTCCCTTTTTGAAGCCCAATTGGAATTGAAGCTGCCAATGAATAACGTTCGTGCGATATTTTATACAACCCTAAACGTTCTGCGTCTTTTTCTTTAACACCCAATGCAAATGCCATTCCTATGGTACCTTCTTCACTTATATTCAAAGTTACTTCTATTTCTTCATCATCACGTTTCACAACTGCAGGAACACTTTGTCCATTCAAATCATTTAACTGTGGTTTTAATTGATCAGCAAATTCAATATCCACACCATTTAACTGCGTGATAAAGTCGCCCGGCTTCAAAACGGTTTTATTATGCGAATCTTCTGGAACTGCAGAAACTATCAACGGAATACGCGGCGCCACCAAAGTTCCTGTGCCCGATGCCATAAATTGATCTACAAAATCTACAGGCAAGTTTATCGTTTCCTTTTGTCCGTCTCTTTCAACAACAATTTCTTTAGCGGTTATCAATTGCGCTGGAGCTTCATTTATACGCGATAAATTTCTTCCATCTATTGATATGATTTTATCACCAGATTGCATTCCTGAATTTTCCAACACTGGCGATTGCACCCAAACTCCGTTTTTTAAATCTTCGTTAGCGATAAATCGATCGCCGTAATACCACGTCATTCCGATGTATATTACAAAAGCCAACAAAAAGTTTACAGTAACCCCACCCAACATAATGATCAATCTTTGCCATGCTGGTTTAGATCGAAATTCCCATGGCTGTGGCTCTTGTTTCATTTGTTCTGTGTCCATGCTTTCATCAATCATTCCAGCAATTTTCACATAGCCACCCAACGGCAACCACCCGATTCCGTAAACAGTATCACCAATTTTCTTTTTAAATAAAGAGAACTTTATATCAAAAAAAAGGTAAAACTTCTCTACTCTCGTTTTAAATAATTTTGCAGGGATAAAATGCCCTAACTCGTGCAGCACAATCAACAATGATAAACTCAATAAGAATTGTGATAACTTAACTAATACATCCATCAATTACAGTACTTTCTATTTTTGCTTCGCAAATGTAAGGTTTTATAAGAACTATTCGATACACTTTAAGTTCATTTTAATTTTTTAATATTCTTTTATGACAAACCCTCTCTGTAGTATTAATCATCAGAGTATAAACACCTGTCGATAAATTACGAGCATCATAAGGGCTTGCTATATTTTTATCTATCAATTTTCCGTTTATATCGTATAAATTCATAGCTAAAATTTCGGTTTCGCCTGGTACCACTATTTGAAAACTATCTGTTACTGGATTAGGGAACAAAACAACTTCGTGTTCCTTAAAAGCATCCCCGTAATGTAGAGAAACGGTATGGTTCTTACCAATGATATCATAAAAAGGATCAATAACCACCTCTTTAACCAGAAGCCCAGTATCGATAATAAACTCTTGGTTATTTTCGCTATGATGTAAAACTAATTGCTCGAAATTGTTATCTGTTCCTTTTAAATGAAGGGTGACTGGCATTTCAAAAAACGAGACGCTTGGATGGGAAGTTGTTTGCGAAAGATTTATTTTTATTTGAAGTGGCGATAAAATCTCTACATCGGCGTGGTACGAAGGATAACCTTCTCCATAGATCCAATCGTTGAAAAACTCGGTCAAATCAACAGAAGTACTTGCTTGTAGATGTTCTCTTAGTTGTTCTGTTTCTACATAATCGTACGCAACATCGGGATGACTTAAGAAATCGCGCATTGCTTGATAAAAAACCTCATCGCCCAAAACATATCGCAACATATGAACCACCATACAGCCTTTATCATAAGTAATTCGTCCATTAAAAATTCGTGCAGCATCTGTTACTTGGTGTTCTTTTAAATACAAATTTCCATCAGGTTCTGAGGTGATTCGAGTAATTTTAGAACTTTTCCATCCCACAAACGACCCAAAACCTTCTAAATGCTCTATAACCAATCCGGCCATATATTCTGCAAAACCTTCATTAATCCAGATGTCTTTCCAACTGCCACAAGTTACTTTATTTCCAAACCAATGATGTGCCAATTCATGAGCAATCAAGTGTTGTGAAAAGTTTCCCATAAATGAAACTGTTGTGTGTTCCATTCCACCACCCCAACTAAACTGCGCATGTCCATATTTCTCTTCATGAAAAGGATAAACTCCAAAAAGATCTTCAAAAAGATCCATAATAGGCAAGGTTATTTGCAATTGACTTACTGAAGATCGATACGTTTCTGGATATAAATAATTGATTATTGGAAATGTGTTGGGTGCCGTTCCGGCTGATTGTTCATAAAGCTGATAGTTACTTACTGCAATAGCAACCAAATAGGCAGGAATTGGATATCTATGCTTAAAGTGTGTGGTTTTGGTTCCGTCGATGTGCTTCGTTTGCGACTGTTCGATTCCATTTGAAACTGCGACCATATCTGCAGGGGTTTTCAAAAAAACATCGATTGAATCCATTTTATCGTTGAGCGACTGCTTGCAAGGCCACCAATCTTTTGCCCCAAACGGTTCGGAAAGAGTCCAAATAATTGGAGCATCATCGTGAAAAGTCTGTACGAAAGCTCCTTCATCAGTAGGAGGTATTCCATTATAAACAACAGAAATTTCGCCAGAATCTCCCTCTTCAATTAATTGATTCAATTGAATATTCAATTCGTTGTTCATCTGTGAAAAGGGCAATGATTGATTTTTAAAAACAACATCGGTTACCTGCAATTGATGGCTCAAATCAAAAACAATTGTTTGTAAATCTTCATTGGCTACAAACTGCGTAGTAACCGTTCCGTTGATGTAATGAACAGCCGGATCTACTTCTAATTCTAATTTTTGATAAGTAACATCATAGTTCAAGGTGTTGGGATTGTGAGAAAAAGCCATTCTTTTCTCTGCAACTTGTTGCTCATTCAATTGATAATCAACAGAACCATTCTGACCGAAAAATTGAAAGGGATACAATAATCCAAAAAACAACAAACACTTTAAAACATGACTTTTCATAATTTCGGGTTTATGATGTAAATATCAAATTTATGAAAATAATCGTTTGATATCGGCTACATTGAATGACTTTTGCTGTTCGTCGATCGATATTATACTCGAAGCTACTGATTTTTTCTTCGATTGAAGACTTACTATTTTTTCCTCGATTGTATCTTTGCAAATCATTCGATAGGCCATTACTTTTTTATTTTGACCAATTCGATAACATCTATCAATTGCCTGATTTTCAACCGCAGGATTCCACCATGGATCCACTAAAAACACATAATCGGCTTCGGTAAGATTCAATCCTGTTCCACCAGCTTTCAGACTAATTAAAAACACGCGCACTTCTGGATTGTTTTGAAAATTATCAACCCTTGTTTGTCGATCACGAGTACTTCCGTCTAAATATTCATAAACAATATTTTCAGATTCTAATCGGTTTTTTATCAATTGCAACATGCCTACAAATTGCGAAAACACAAGTATCTTATGATTCCCTGTTTTCTCTTTGATTGTTTCGGTTAGCGTATCTAATTTTATAGAATTATTTCCATAATCTTCCTCGTCGTTGATCAACGCAGTTGAATTACAAATTTGTCTCAATTTAGTCAATCCTTCCAAAATATACATCTGCGAACTGGCAACGCCATTGTCTTCGATTTGTTTTAAGAGGTAATCTCTAAATTTGTTTTTATACGCATCATAAACCTTTCGTTGCGGCGCTTTCATTTCACAATAAATCACACTTTCAATCTTTTCTGGCAATTCAGTTGCTACTTGTTCTTTGGTTCTTCGCAATACAAAAGGATTGATGATTCGACTTAAAGTTTTTGAAACTTCCTCATCATTTTCCTTATCAATATAGTCTGAAAAACTTTTTTTGAAATGCGTCATTGTACCCAACAAACCTGGGTTTAAAAAGTTGAGTTGCGCATACAAATCAAACGTATTATTTTCAATTGGCGTTCCAGTTAAAACCAACCTATTGTTGGCATTGAGCAATCGAACCGCTTTATAACGCATAGACATTGGGTTTTTAATAGCCTGACTTTCATCTAAAATAACATAATTAAACTTGTTATTTTTCAAAAACTCAATATCGTTGAGTAGAGATCCGTAAGTAGACAAAATGATATCATACTTAGCAAAACTATCTTTATGTTCCATTCGATTGGCACCCGTAAACGAAAGCGTTTTTAAAGTAGGACAAAACTTTTTGATTTCAGCTTGCCAATTAAAAATCAACGATGTAGGAGCAACAATCAATGTTGGAGGTATTTTTGAATTCTTAGTTTTAAGATATTGTAAAAACACAATTGTTTGTAACGTTTTCCCCAATCCCATATCGTCTGCAAGACAGCCACCTAATTTGTTTTCATCAAAGAAAACCAACCAGTTCAAACCTTCTTGCTGATAGTCTCTTAAGGTAGCTTTGATTCCTTTGGGCACTTGAACATTTGGAATTTCTTTTAAATTGAGTAGTCGCTGTTTTTTTTGAAAAAGCTGTTCTAAGAACTCTGGTTTCTCGTGCAATTCTTCATACAGTTCATCAATAACTCCAAATTGGAAATTAGACATTTGTATGCGGTCTTTTTTAACTTCGCCTGTTTGAAAGTAAACAGCAAATTTTCTCATCCAATCTTGCGGTAATATTCCGGTTGTTCCATCATTTAACAAAACATAATTATTTTGTTTGATGAACGCTTTTTGTAAATCTTTCAGCGCTACTGTTTGCTCGCCAAATTTCACATCAATTTTTATATCAAACCAATCAATATCCGACTCTAAACGCATAGAAATCGTTGGTTTGTTAATATTGAATTTAAACGATTTCAAATCATTGGCACCAAAAACATTAATTCCCGCACTTTTCATTTTTTCGACTGCAGTCATCAACCAATAATTTTCCAACAACTTTTCTGGCTGCAAATAAAAAACAGCATCTTGATTTTCAAAATCGGGATGAAGTTTTCGCAATTCCTCCAAAAAATTATCTTCAAACCCAATATTTCGATTTAAATAAACCACTTCATTATTTGCATCAAAATCAATCGCAATGACTTCGTTGGAATATACAGGAACCAAAACTTCTTCATATTTCACAAATGGCTTAAAAACCACATAACCCTCTGCTAAATCACTGATATAAACCTGTTTTTCTAGGTTTTTTTCCTGTGCTACTTTATCTTTTATTTTGGTCTTTTCTTTTTTAATAAATGGCGCTTCTACTTCGTAATCCTTACTAAGTGGCGTAACTATGTTTTTATGAAAATGCGCTAAATCCTTTTTAAAGAAATTCATCTTCGGATTTTTTATAAAGTGCATTAAATCAAAGGAAAGTTTTGGTGTTTTTATCGGGATCAATTCATCGCCAAGTAAAACAAACAATGGAGTAACGATGATTTTTGAACTATCGATATTGTATTTGGTTTCGGCAATTTCAATCCTCGGAGTTACTTCAAAATAACTTTGTTTGTCGCTGATTTTAAAAAGTAGTTTCAAGGATTCATCAACAATTTTTAAGCGAGTTAGGTTCTTTCTAGCATACGTTTTTTTAGTATCATGCATAAAGAGAGCATCTGGTCTTTGCTCGATTAATTTATTGAATATATCTAGACTTTTTTGACGCGCACCGACTTCAGACTCTACTAATAATCGCTCCATCCGAAGTGCATCGGATACAAAGTTAAAATCATCGCTATCGGGAAAGTCATCAATAATACTTGTGAAATTTTCAATGAAAATCCTTGAGATTTTTGAACCAAGATCGGTCAAATCTTTGTTGTATTTTCCTTTAATCGGAAAAAAACTCAAATACTCTTTCTTTGAATAATATTTTGTAAAATCTAGACACAACCCTACTCCAAATTCTTGTTGATGAGAAGAAGTTATCGGAATATTTAACAGTGCGATTAAGCCAGCATCTTCTTCATAATCAACAAGTGCCGATGTATACTCTGTTAAACCGTCTTGTAATTTATGTTTAAGCTGAATTCCTTTTTTCGAAATTTCAACATCAAAAAAGGCTTCATAATTGTCATCCAATGTCAATCCATAACTACTTAGAGCTTGGGCTATTGTAGCATCAAAAAAACCTTCTCTAAAAAAACCAGAACCAAACTCTTCATTGATATGTTCAAAAACCGCTAATCGATGTTCACAAAATGCCTTTTTATTGGAGCAACTACAAGCTGTATGTAATTCTGTTCTATCGTTAGAAAGTATAATTTGCTGTTCAAAATTTTTGGGCCAACTGCTGATATAAGTTTTTATGTTTTTTACATCAAACTTTTCAAAATGAATGTATCTATAACCCAATTCAATTGGCACAAGCTCTTTTAATTCTTCCAAATTAAAATAACCATCATCTAAAGAAACAATCCCAAACCACTCCTGTACTTTTGTGTTTTTACTTGTAGAATCTAAATCCAACAGCTCCATTTCAAGCGAACTGTTCTCTAGTCGATCCGCTAAATCTTCAATACTTGCAATTGTATGTTTACAAATGCCTTTATCATGATATGGGCAAGTGCAGCTCGTTCGTTGAATTTCTTGATTAGCATCTAATTCAATTTCTATTGTATATGGAAGAATCGCACCACCTACACATTCATAAACAAATTGCAACCCTTGTTGATTTATAAATTCAGGGTACACAAAATAGGCGTTGTTTATAGCAATAGCAGTACTATGTTTTCTAATAAATTGGGCGAAACTTTTCTTATACATTTGTAATTAATTCAAGATTTCAAAGTTATTAAATTACAACCATATAAGAGGTTAAAACGAATGAAAGAAACGTATTAAAAACTAATTTTAAACAAACTAACAAACAAGCCATAGAATTTTCGTATTTTTGCCTTTTATTAACTTTAATGAATTATGTTACAGATAGCTTATATCAGAGAAAATCAGGAGCAAGTTGTTAAGGCACTTGCCAAAAGAAACCTTGATGCCGAAGAGATGATTCAATCGATCATTGATTTAGACGAGAAAAAACGTAGTGTTCAGGTTGAATTAGATACTATTTTATCAGAATCCAACAAGCTATCTAAAGAAATTGGCGATTTAATGCGTAAGGGCGAAAAAGAAAAAGCTGAAGTTTTAAAAGAACAAACAGCTCAATCTAAAGAACGCACCGCTGAGCTGAAAGAAACGTTGAACACATTGAGTGATGAATTGACTCAACAACTATATCAAATTCCAAATACACCGGCAGACATCGTTCCAGAAGGTAAAACAGCTGAAGACAACTTGAATGTATTCGAACATGGCGAAATACCTGCTTTATTCGAAGGTGCTTTACCACATTGGGAATTAGCAAAAAAATACGACATTATCGATTTTGAATTGGGCGCCAAAATCACTGGAGCTGGATTTCCTGTTTATAAAGGAAAAGGAGCGAAATTGCAACGTGCTTTAATCAGTTATTTTTTAGATAAAAACACCGAAGCTGGTTATAACGAAGTTCAAGTACCTCATTTAATCAACGAAGCTTCTGGTTTTGGAACAGGGCAATTACCAGATAAAGAAGGTCAAATGTATCACGTTACCGTAGATGATTTATACTTAATTCCAACTGCCGAGGTTCCAGTTACAAACTTATATCGCGATGTAATTTTACAAGAAAGCGAATTACCGGTTTTAAATACGGGTTACACCCCTTGTTTCCGTAGAGAAGCGGGTTCATATGGTGCGCATGTTCGTGGATTAAATCGTTTGCACCAGTTTGACAAAGTAGAAATTGTACGAATCGAACATCCAGAAAATTCTTACCAGGCTTTAGATGGAATGGTTGAACATGTAAAAGGAATTTTAAATGAATTGAAATTACCATACCGCATCTTGCGTTTATGTGGTGGCGATATGGGTTTCACTTCCGCATTAACTTATGATTTTGAAGTGTTTTCTACAGCTCAAGACCGTTGGTTAGAAATTTCTTCTGTTTCAAACTTTGAAACTTATCAGGCCAATCGCTTGAAATTACGTTTCAAAGGTAAAGACGGTAAAACTCAATTAGCACATACTTTAAATGGAAGTTCACTTGCCTTACCTCGTGTTTTAGCAGGTATTTTAGAAAACTATCAAACACCTGAAGGAATCGAAATTCCTGAAGTATTACGTCCGTATTGCGGATTTGATATGATTTCTTAAAACGGATAAATCAAGCTAACAAAAAGAACCGACAAAGAAAAAATAAAAAATTATGATCATATACAACGTTACGATAAATATTGACGAATCGGTTCACGATGAATGGATTCATTGGATGCAAACCAAACACATTCAAGATGTCTTAAATACCGGTTGCTTTATTTCGGCACGTTTTGTCAAAGTGTTGGTTGATGAAGATATGGGCGGTATCACTTATTCGGTACAATACCTTTCTCCGTCAAAAGAAGCTTTAGAAGATTACAAAAACAATCATGCCCCTTTGCTGAGAAGCGAAGGGACAGAACGTTTTGCCGACAAAATGTTGGCATTTCGCACCGATTTAGAAATCATCAGCGAACATGAATAATAAAGATACAGTCCGTGCTAAAAAGCATTTAGGACAGCATTTTTTGAAAGATGAGAATGTTGCAAAAAAAATAGCCGATACATTAACGTTTAATGGCTATGACAGAGTTTTAGAAATCGGTCCCGGCATGGGAGTTCTAACTAAATACTTGTTAGAAAAACCAATAGAAACTTTTGTTATTGAGATTGATACTGAATCGGTTGCGTATTTAGAAAAGCATTACGAAAAATTGCACGATCATATCATCAGCGAGGATTTTTTGAAATACAACTTGCAAAAAGTTTTTTTATACGAACCTTTTGCTGTGATTGGTAATTTTCCGTACAATATTTCGAGTCAAATCGTTTTTAGAGTTTTAGAAATGCGCGATCAAATTCCTGAGTTTTCAGGAATGTTTCAAAAAGAAGTTGCAGAAAGAATCTGTGAAAAAGAAGGCAGTAAGACCTACGGAATTTTATCTGTATTAGCACAAGCTTTTTATGACACAGAGTATCTATTTACCGTTTCGGAACACGTTTTTTCACCGCCTCCGAAAGTAAAATCGGGCGTAATGCGAATGATTCGAAAAGAAAATTATGAATTGCCTTGCAACGAGAAGCTGTTTTTTACTGTTGTAAAGTCTGCGTTTAATCAACGTAGAAAAACACTTCGAAACAGCCTAAAGAGTTTCATTTCAGAAGAAATAAAAGAAGACGAGATATTCAATCTTCGTCCAGAACAATTAAGTGTAGAAGCATTTATTTCGCTAACACAAAAAATAGAAGCCAATGGAGTTTAAAATCAGTAAAGAGTTTATCTTAGAAATCGAAGAATTAATCATCGATAAAAACAAGCACGAATTATTACGTAGGCTTGAAGATATACATTTTGCTGATATTGCCGAATTGATGAATGAATTAAAGGAAGAAAATGCAGGCTACCTGTTTAAAATCCTTGAATCAGAAGTTACTTCGGAAATTCTATTAGAATTGGACGAGGAAGTCCGAGAAAAAATCCTTAACAGTCTTTCTGCCAAAGAGATTGCGGAAGAATTAGACGAAATGGACACCGATGATGCGGCTGACATTATCTCTGAACTTTCGGAAGAAATTAAAGGCGAAGTAATTTCGGAATTAGAAGATTTTGAACACGCCAAAGACATTGTTGAACTCTTGCGTTACGACGAAGATACCGCAGGTGGATTGATGGCGAAAGAATATATTCAGGCCAATGAAAATTGGAATGTTTTAACGTGTATTCAGGAAATTCGAAAACAAGCCGAAAATGTCTCCCGCGTTCACTCAATTTATGTTGTTGATGACGAAGATCGTCTAAAAGGAAGACTGTCTTTAAAAGATCTAATTACCTCATCGACCACCACTCAAATTAAAGATATTTTCATTCCAAAAGTAGATTACGTAAAAGTAGATACCGAAGATGTTGAGGTAGGGCGTATTATGCAGAAATACGATTTAGAAGCCATTCCGGTAGTTGATGAAGCCGGACGTCTGGTCGGTCGTATCACGATTGACGATATTGTGGATGTAATCAAAGAAGAAGCCGACAAAGATTATCAGATGGCGGCAGGTATCTCACAGGACGTTGAGGCCGATGACAGTATCTGGAACCTGACCAAAGCGCGTTTGCCGTGGCTGCTTCTGGCATTGATTGGGAGTTTTATTGCTGTAAATGTTTCGCAAAGCTTTGGTGATGCGATGGAACAATACGGCACCTTGTTTTTCTTTACGCCATTGGTTGCAGCGATGGCAGGAAATGTCGGCGTACAGTCCTCTGCGATTATCGTGCAGGGTTTGGCAAACAATTCCATCTCGGGTTCTATCTGGAAACGACTGGCAAAAGAAATGTTACTTGCGTTGTTAAACAGTACCATCTTAGCCGGTTTGTTATTAATGGCGACTCATTTTATTATGGGTACTTCTTATGAAATTTCATCAACCATTGTACTGGCATTGGTTATCGTAATGATTCTGGCGAGTCTCATCGGCACATTTATTCCGTTTATGCTGCATAAATACGGCGTTGATCCTGCCATTGCCACTGGTCCGTTTATCACTACCAGCAACGACATCTTTGGCTTATTGATTTATTTCACGATTGCCAAAATGATTTTAGGGTTTTAGAAGCTGTTTAAAATTCCTCTAATAATTTTGTTTATACGTTTATGTTTGCAAAATTTTGACTCTTTTCGCTCAAAAATAAGCGATAAAAATTTTTACAATATAAATCTGAACAGGCTCTTAGAGGTACTATTTTCACAGATGCATAAAAAACCACGTATGATTTTTATTCAAACCACACGTAGTTTATATCACTAAAAGTTAAAACCATTAAAAGAGTTTTAAAATCATTCGTTAGTGAGCAAAATAACTGAAGTACAATCCTGTTACCAATAATATTAAGCCAGTAATGCCTAATATTGCTGTCCTGTATTTTATTATAATTTTCATGTTTTATTCCGTTAAATATTGTTCCATTTTTTGTTGATGAATCAATGCACCCGTCCACCGGTCGATCAATTTTCCGCTTTTGTCGAACAATAAAAACGTGGGAGTTGCATTTTCCTGATACTGAATATAGGCATCTGTATTCGTAAAACCTTCGGCATAAACCACCGCCCAGTTTTCTGTACTCAATGCCCCAAACTGCTGATAGGTTGACGCATCCGGACTTTGCAAAACACTTACAACCTCCAATTTATCAGTATATTGATCAGCAAAACTTTTGGTAACCGGAAACGACTGATTGCTGCTCGGACAGCTTACCGATGAAAAATCAATCAAAACGTATTCTTTGTTTTCAGCAAAATAATCGCTTAATTTTCTGGGAGCAAGTGCCTGATCTGAAACAGCAAAATCAATAAAGACATCGCCTTTTTCCAATCGTTTGCTTTTTGACGCTACTAAATATTGCCGGCCAATTTTGCTTTGCTTTTGTTCGGGTGTCATTTTTTTACAGACTGCTTCGTAAAAATCTTTGTCGGCACCGGTTTTGTTATATTCTAACAAAGAAAAACCTAAGCCGTATGTAAGTGGTCTAAAATAAAATCGGTTTCCACTTGTTTTAACTCCTTTGTTATCTGGCGCGACAAACCATTGTCTCCAATATATTTTGCTTTGACTTCTGGTTTTTCCCATTCTCCGCTTGCCTCTAAAGCACGTATTTCCTGTTCTAATGCCAGGCTTTTTTCGCGAACCGGTGCCTGCATTTCGTCCAACAATACTTTAACGGGATGGTATTGCGAACCGCTTACTTTTACCGAGTAGGGAAAATCTTCTTTGGCTGCCGTAATATCAATGGTTTCGTTGGCAACAAACAACATGGTGTAATACGGCTGGTTGTTTTCTACAATATACAGGGCATAGCTTTCCGGCGTTTCGGGTACATCGGCGGTAAGTTGCACTGTTCCCTGAGAAAGCTTTTGGTACGCCAAGGGCGTTTGCCCGTTGATTAGATATACCATAGTGTTGTCTGAAAACCCTGTAAGGTTTGCCGTGATTTTGATTTCGCCTGCAAAGGCTTTCAAAGCCGCTGTTAAAAGCAAGACGATTAATGTTATTATTTTCATTTTTAAAATTAGTTGTTTTTATAACTCCGACAACGTTACAAACGCTGTCGGAGTTTGAGATTAACTTTGTTTTTGAACTTTTTCCAACATAAATGATTGATATGCACCCAATACGAATGAAGGTATTATTAATAATTTATATTGTATAAAATAAGTATTCCCGTAAACAAATAGGAATATTAAATAAACAACAAAACAAGCTTCTGTTATGTATATTATTTTTTCTAATTTACTTCTTTTTTTAATAAAGTTTAAGGATACTCTATTGATAAGAATAAAAATTACAAACAAACAAGTATATGAAGTTAAATCATTATATAGCTCTAAGTAGGCAATAGATAAGAATGATATTATTCCTAATAAATACAACAACATTAAGACTATAGCTTTGTCTTTCATCTCTAATTTGATATTTTAATTTATAATATCGTTAAACGCATCGTAAATAACAATAGCTGTTGCAGTATAAGATGACCCTTTAATTCCACCAACTAAAGTTCCGCCAAACCATCCACCAACAGTTCCGACAGGACCCAAAAAAGAACCACCGGCAGCACCTAAGCCTCCACCAATAATAGAACCAACAGTATCTGCACCTACTATTATTACGGCAGCGAAGGGCTTTTGCATAGATATTTTACTTTGTTCTCACTTTTTCTTTTCAACTCCAACAGCGTTTGGACGCTGTTGGAGTTGAAATGTTTTTGACGACACGAACGTAACGCCCGCAACAGCACAGGGCTTTACCATTGCGACCAATCTATGTCTAATCCTTTTATTGGAAAATGAAACTTACCATTGGTTAAATGTACCGGATTTTTATCATCAACTGTATGATAGTATAAATACCCTTCAAACTCTCCTTTAATCCATTTACCATCAAACACTATATTTTTATAAACCATTGGGTTGTCTTCAGAAGAGTATTGATAAGTATAACCAGAACCATTTAATACAGGTGCGAAATTCATTTTAAAATCTTCTATCTGATTACTTTGATCTAAATACACATACAATTTTATATCATAAAAATCTATATCATCAATGTCAATTCTTGCTGTATAGAAACGTGCAATGGTATCATTTTGATCATTTTGAAGCCATCCGGTATAAGATTTTTTACCAAAAGACAACTTTTCGCCATTGTATTCCATTTCTATAAAACCACGATCTGTTTCTTGTACAAAATTGTCGTCAGAAGAACAGCTTATCAGCCAAACGCTTAAAAAAAGGAAACTAAATATCTTTTTCATCTTATTTTATTTTTAAAATTAAGTATTATTGCATAAGGTAGTGTTTTTTAGAGCATCTCACAGAAACGTGAGATATTCCTTCGCTGCCGCACGATTGTATCGTGTGGTTTTTACTATTTTACCACACGAGAGGACTCGTGCGGCAGCGAAGGATTCGTGCGACAGCGGGGGCATTTACATTTTTATTTATTTTCGTACCGTTTTATTTAAAATACCTGCTTTTAGTAATAATTCTGTCAGTTGCTGTTCTGTGATTTGTGCAGATAAACTATCTTTCTTTATAAGAAGTATATCATATTTTTGTTTTTTAAAAACTGTGTTAAAATCAACAGTGTCATTATTAATGCTTACTCCTCTAAAAGATAATAATTCCTGAAAAGTACAATTATAACCTTTCAATGTATCATTAGAAAAGAGAAGTCTTTTTTCTTTCAGAAATATATGGATATGCAAATAAAAATTACAGTTTAAGTTAAGCGACATTTTTGTAAAATTGATTTTGATTATTAAACTCTTCTATTGTTTTATAATTCAGTGCACGGTGCCTTCTTTTTTTATTGTACCAG
>Ga0265293_10003763_pt1 | contig 27755 bp, 22 predicted proteins | sample Munlanlewell138R_FD_192505 | JGI IMG/M metagenome (GOLD analysis project Ga0265293, IMG submission 192505) | Leachate microbial communities from a municipal landfill in Southern Ontario, Canada - Leachate well 138R | ecosystem: Engineered > Solid waste > Landfill > Unclassified | place: Canada...
GCTGTGAAGAGGTTGGTGCGGGTAAGCAGGTATTGCGTCATGAAGCCGCCGTAGGAAGCGCCGATGTTCCCGATTTTTGTTCCGTCGACAAACGGGTGGGCGTTCACGAATTTTTCTACCCCCTCGATGATTTCGTCGGCGGTTTGTTTTCCCCATGCATTAACGTGGCGAGCCGAAAATTCCTGACCGTAGCCGGTTGTTCCGCTAGGTTGCAGCGTATAAACCACATAATCTTGAGCAGCATAGACGTGTAGCGGATATGTGCTTTCGAAAATGCGTTGTGTGGGACTTGTGCCACCATAATAATATACGATGAGCGGATATTTTTTGTCGGGATCGAAGTGGGGCGGAAGGTAATACCTGCCTTCGATGGTGTCACCGAAAGTGCTTTTGAAGTTCCATTGCTTCACTTCTCCGAGTTCCAGTTTGGCGAGCCTTTCGGCATAGGGATCGGCAATGAGCGTCGATTTCAACGTTTTTAGATCGAGCAAATAGCTTCGTGTGGAATTGGATGCACTCACGCCGGTGTAGGTTGCACGTCGGGCATCGACGGCAATATCGAACGAACGGATGACTTCTTCGTTGAGTGGGAGTTTCTCAAATTTTTTTGAAGTTGGGGAGAAACGGTACACGTTTTCGCAATCGCCTTCCTGCACTCGGTAATAGATGAAATTGTCGCTGCTGCTCCATACCTGTGAATCGATGGAGGGATTGAAATGTTTGGTGACCGGTTCGATTCTTTTTGTCGCCAAATCCATGATAAACGATTGGGTGTCGTAGCTGTTGGCTGTCTGCCCTTCTTTAATGTTGAGGCCAATACCGTTGAATGCTTCAGGAGCACCGTGGATGACGATTTGTTTGCCGTCGGGCGAAAAACGTGCCGAGTAGGCAAAAGGTTCGTTTTGCCAGAGGGTGTCGATGTGCATGGTTTCCAAATCGATCATGTACATCGAAGTTTTGCTGAAAGGACGTTCGGAAAGGTCTTCTTTTGAAACCGAAAAAAGCAATTGCTTTACGTCGGTTGTCACATCGTTCAGCGTGGCGGTTTGTTTTCCGAATGTGAGTTGTTGCGACAAACCGGTATCGAAAAAATAGCGATAGATATAATATTTATCTCGGTAGCCAGGCTGTCGGTCTTCGGGAGAAAGCAGGCGTTTCAGTCCTGCCGGATTGTTGAGGATTTGGGTCTCTTTGACGGAGTAAAACATCGATTTTTCGTCGGGAGCAATAAAAAATCGTTCTTTTGGAAGATTTTCGGCAAGTACGTTAGTTTCGGTTTTTAACGGGTCGAGGGTGAATAGCGTTCTTCCGTTTTCACTGTCGGCAACATAATAGAGGCATTCCGATTTTGGCATCCAACCCAGTTGCATGCGGCTGTCGGGTTCGGAAAGAACAATTTGTTGCTGTTTGCTGTCGTAAACTTCCACATATCGTTTCCTTTCGCCACCCGGTAATGTTTCGGAATAACGGAGCAAAACAAAACGTCCTTGAGGCGAGATTTCGGAAGAGGTTACCCGCTTCCCGTCCAGGATATCGTTTATGGTAATTCTTCGGATATCGGTATCGGAAAATGCGTATTGGGTAAGGGAGTCTTTTTCGTCGGGCTTAAGCTCGATTTTCACTGCCGGGTCAACGGAATAATCGGATGAAGTGAGCATTTTGATCACAATGCGCGACTTGTTGACAAATCCATTGAGTGTGGCATCGACCGATCCGGAGAGGTGAAGGCTGTCGTTCACTTGTGTTTTAGTGGCTCTTTTCACATCATTGATCCATAATTCGAGTGGATGGGGTGAGGTAACGGTGAGTTTTGCTTTTCCGTAACGATCGGCGTCGATAAAAAATGAAATCAACTGAAACGCATATCCTTTTTCCGGCTTTTGCAAATGGAAAAAACCGGCTGTGTCGGGCACGAGTGCAGTTGAAAATTTTTCGTGAGGAGGAGCCGATACGAAATACGAAAGCAGTGTTTCGTCTGAAAAGGGGGCGTTCTTAAGGTCGGTACTGTCTAGAAATACCGGTTTTTGCACAGCAACCGGACCGAATGACCGAATCCGTTCGGGCAATAGGATTTGTTGACTTACGGCATTGAGCGCAATAAAAAAGAAGGCGATTAAAAACGAATATTTTCTATGCATAATTAGAGAATTATTGATTTCAACAATCGGCATTTGTCCATACAAAACAATCCGGGAAAATATTTTCGAGTTCGGGCGGCTTTTCAAACAAACCAAATAGAGTTGATCCCGAGCCCGACATGGAGGCATACACTGCCCCTTGTTCGTATAATTTTTCTTTGATGGTACAAAGTTGGGAATATTTTTTAAAAATCGGTACTTCAAAATCGTTTTTCATCCTGTTTTTCCACTCCGAAACGGGCTTTTTGGCAATTTCTTTCAGCGACATTTCGGGTTGACGAGGCGTAATCATAGCATACGCTTCTTTGGTGGATACGTTGAAAGGCGGTTTTACCAGCGCCCAATAGTACGTATCCAAACAAAGATCGATTTCTTCCAATTTGTTTCCTATACCGAAAGAATAGGCAGGTTTGTTTTTGATGAAAAAAGCACAATCGGCTCCCAATCGGGCTGCGAAATTGCACAGCTGCTCCTCGGAATACCCCAATGTAAAAGCCTCATTCAACAGTTTGAGCATGAAAGCCGCATCAGACGAACCGCCGCCCAAACCGGCACCGAATGGTATTTTTTTCAGCAGATAAATAGCGATGGGTGGGATTTGTTTTTCTGTTGCGAGTAGGTTGAATGCTTGGATTACCATGTTGTCGTCGATATCCCCTTCTATTGGCATACCGGAAGGAAAAAATCGAAACCCCCGTTCATTCGAAGAAAGGTTGAAGGGATGAAGACCATTGAATCCTTTATTGCAGGCATGAAACAAACTTTCATTCGAAGAAGGATTAAAGGAGCCGGGATCGATGGGAATAATTTCAAGCGCATCTTTTAACCCCATAGGGTAAAAAATGGTCTCGATATCGTGATATCCATCCGATCGTTTAGACACGATATGAAGTCCTAAATTGATTTTCGCGTTCGGAAAACAAATCATGTTTGTTGTTTCTTATTAAGTAGGTCAGCGGGGCTACCCCCGCTTTCCCCTTTAAGAACCGTACGTGCGAGTTTCCCCGCATACGGCTCAAGTGTTACAAAATTTAATTCTCACGAAATTAAACCAGTTCGTTGACTTTTGCAAGCCTCTGTCCGATAAAGTTGCACTTCTAAGTTGAACTTGGCAGGTGCTAAAAAAGCTGAATTTGCGGAATGATAAAATAAACGCCTTTGCAAAAGCGTTAAATATCAGATTTTCTTTTGATTTTCACTAAAAAAACGGTTTTGAAGCGTTCTTTTACCCCCCTTATTAAACCCTTTGCCAATCACAATTACAGAGAATTTTGCGTAAAGATTGTTAAACTTGGAAAACTGTTTTTATTTTCCGAGTTTTTATTTCTAATTTTGTCCCTGTTTTTTTGTGATAACTATGGATATAAAAGATCGAATAATTCAGCAAGCCGGTCGTTTGTTTTTTCAATATGGCGTAAAAAGCACATCGATGGACGAAGTGGCTTCGTCGTTGGGCATTTCTAAACGCACCATCTATGAAAATTTCAGAGACAAGGAAGATTTGCTTTTGAGTTATTTGAAACAGGTTTGTGAAGATCGCAAAAAAACAGTCCAAGAGTTAATGGAGCGCTTCGACAATGTTGTCGAAGTTTTTTTACATATCATGGAAATACACAAAACCGCCACGTTTGCCAATATAAAGTTCTACGAGGATATTTATAGGTATTATCCCAACGTGGATGCTTTTTTGAAAGAGGAAAGCCATAAAGCCAACGAATTTTTCGTGCAATTCCTGAAAAAAGGGGTAGAACAAGGGGTGATTCGCGAAAACCTGAATATTGAAGTTGTGGCATTCCTCGTCGAAGAAAGCACCTCTATTTACATGCGGGCATCGCATATCGACAAATTTCCTTTTTCTTTTTCCGAATTGATATCCACTGTGATGGTCAATTTCATACGGGGTATTTCTACGGAAAAAGGCATTAAAATAGTGGATAAATATTTAGAGAAACAACAAATCGAACAAAAATAATGTTTAAAATGATGAAAGCGAAATCGATTTTATTGGTAACTGTTGTTTGTGGATTATTTAGGTTGTCGGCAGCAACAGCACAGCAAAGAGACAGTTTGGAAATTGATTTGAATACGGCGCTTGAGATAGCGTTAAGTGAAAATCCAACGGTGAAAGTTGCCGATATGGAAATTACCAAAAAGCAGTATGCGAAAAAAAGCGTTTTCGGGACTTTGTTGCCCGAAATCAATCTGATTGGACAATATCAACGAACCATCAAAAAACAGACCATGTATATGGATAATGGGTTTGGACTGGGAGGTGATGTTGATCCGGATCAATTTGATGAGGATGAACAGAAAATTTTGGGAGTGCTGGGCAAGTTGATGGGACCTTCGGATTCAGATGGAAATGAAGGATTTAGAGTAGGTCGGCGAAACGTGTATTCGGGAGGTGTAAACGTAAGTTTGCCTCTTGTTGTGCCTTCGTTGTGGAAAAATGTTCAGATGAGCGAAGTGGATATTCAATTGGCGATGGAACAAGCCCGTTCGTCGAAAATCAATTTGGTTAACCAAGTGACCAAATCGTTTTACAGCCTTATGTTGGCACGCGACAGTTACCTGCTTTTCAAAGAGACCTATGCTACGGATTCGATCAATTTGGAAAATATTAAAAACAAATATGAACAGGGAATCGCACCGGAGTATGATGTGATCACTGCTGAAGTGCGACTGCAAAGTCTTATTCCGAGTATTTTGCAAGCAGAGAATATGATGAAAATTGCCGAATTGCAGTTGAAAATGCTCATGGGAATCGACAGTGAGGTTCCGTTAAAAGTAATCGGGACGCTCAACGATTATGACGAGGTCATGTTTGATGCAATTATTCCTGCCGATACTTCCCTTATGGGCAATAGCGATTTAAAGCAATTTGATCTTCAGACCGACAAGGTTCAAAAGTTGTATGAAATGCAGAAATTGCAATATGCTCCTTCACTCGTGTCATCGTTTCATTATACTTACATTAGTCAAAATAACGATTTCAAATTCAAAGATTACAAATGGGACCCGTATTCTGTTTTAGGTATCACTTTGTCGGTACCCATTTTTAACGGAGGCCAGCGGCGGTATAATATAAAACAGACCGAAACTCAGCTTTTTCAACTTCGTTATCAGCGTGTAGACTTGGAGAGAAATTTGAAACTGGCTGTGAAAAACAATATCGATTTGATCAATAAAAACGTTAAACAAATCATGGCGACCCAATCGTCGGTGAAACAAGCGAAAAAAGGGTATGAAATTACCTTGAAGCGGTATGAAACCGGTCTGGGGACCATCGTGGAACTGAATACGGCGGCACTGGCAGTTACCAATGCAGAGCTGCAATACAAAAATGCCATTTATGATTATTTGGCTGCAAAAGCCGATTTGGAAAAAGTACTTGGATATAAAATTGCACCTATCGATTCAGAATATTAACAAAAATAAAAATATTGCATTATGAAAACGTATAACTTATTTAAGTTAACACCTTTGGTTACCTTACTACTATTGTTTTCTTCATGTGGAGGAAAAGGTACTTCACGTGATAGCGAAACAACTTCGCAGAAAAGAAAAGTTCGTGTAGAAGAAGTACGATTTGTTCCGGTAGATCAGTTGGCGAGCTTTACGGCAACCGTTGAAGCCGATGTTAAAAACAATATTGCTCCGGCTATGGGAGGCCGCATCAGGAATATTTATGTGGATGTGGGTTCATCGGTACGTAAAGGTCAAAAGTTGGCCGTGATGGACGAAACCAATTTATCGCAGCAGCAAACACAATTGGCTACCTTGAAAAGAGATTATGAACGTTATCAGGAACTTTACAAGGTGGGAGGTATCTCTAAACAGCAACTCGATCAGCTGGAAAGCCAGATTCAGGTAATGGAAACGTTGATAAACAATCTGATCGAAAACACTACCCTCATAAGTCCCATAAACGGCGTGGTGTCTGCCAGGAATTATGATCCGGGAGATGTTGCGCTTCAATTACCCATACTCGTTGTGGAAAGCATTAATCCGGTTAAAGTGTTGATAAACGTTTCGGAATCGTATTTCAGCCGGGTGACAAAGAATATGCCGGCCGAAATAAAGGCGGATGCGTTGGGTGATGAGGTTTTTAATGGAAAAGTTTCCGTAATATATCCGACAATCGATCCGGTTTCGCATACTTTCCCTGTTGAGATTAAGGTTGGTAACCCCAATCAACTGCTCCGTCCGGGAATGTTTGCTCGTGTCACCCTGAATTTCGGTACTGAAGATCACCCTGTTGTTCCCGATATGGCCGTATTGAAACAGATAGGTGCCGACGATCGCTACGTTTTCGTGGAAAAAGACGGCAAAGCTATCTATACAAAGGTAGAACTTGGAGTTCGCATCAACGATAAATACGAAATCGTGTCGGGATTGAAAGAGGGAGACAGGGTTATTGTCGAAGGAAATGTCGGATTGATTGACGGTACTGAAGTTGAAGTAGTGGAAAGTGTGCAATAACAGTATTATTGTGTAGTTGCTTATCATAAAAATAAAATTACAAAAATGAAACCATACGAAACCGCTGTCAAAAATCCTGTAGGAACCTCGCTAATATTTATCGGGCTTGTTCTTATTGGACTTATCTTTTATTTTCAACTTCCTGTCGACTTGCTCCCCGATATTGAAGTGAATGTCATTTCAGTAATGACTTATTATCCCGGAGCAGGAGCAGAAGACGTGGAGACAAATGTTACGCGTCCCTTGGAAGATCTGCTCAATACCGCAGAAAATTTAAAACATATCATTTCGCGTTCGAAAGACGGAATATCCCTGATATTGCTCCAATTCGAATACGGAACCAATACCGACTATGCAATGAATGATGTGAGGGATAAATTGGAGTTGGCATCTCAATTTCTTCCTGAGGGGATTACCGATCCCATGCTCTTGAAATTCAGTGCAGATATGATGCCTGTGATGACCCTTTCGGCTACCGCCGACATAAGTTCGGATGCCATGTATAAAATATTGGATGACCAGGTAGCCAATCCCTTGAACCGTATACCGGGTGTGGGTACGGTTTCCATATCGGGGGCACCTCAACGTGAAATACAAATAAATGTTGCTCCTCAGAAATTGGAGGCTTATCGTCTCTCTCTTGAACAAATTGCTCAGATAATTGCTGCAGAAAACATGAACGTACCTGCCGGTAATTTCGATATCGGAACGCAAACGTATATGTTGCGTTTGGAGGGGGAAATGGCCGAAAGTCGCGATTTTAACTCTCTTATCGTAGGCAATAGTCAGGGAAAGCCTATTTATCTTCGCGATGTGGCAACCGTAAGTGATACGGTAAAAAGTCGTATTCTCGAAAATTATACGAATGGTCGACGTAGTGCATCCCTTGTTGTGCAAAAACAGACAGGGGCAAATTCGGTGGCCATTGCCGAAGCGGTGAAAGAGCGACTTCCCCAACTGCAAAGAAATTTGCCCCCCGATGTTCAAGTCGAAATAATAACCGATTCTTCCGATCATATCACGACTTCCATTAACAGTTTGATGGAAGCCATTCTGCTCGCCCTTATTGTTGTTGGGGTAGTGGTATTGTTTTTCTTGGGAAGATGGAGGGCAACCATCATTATTTTGACAACCATTCCCATATCGTTGATCGGATCGTTTATTTATTTGTTTATTACAGGCAACACCATTAATATTATATCGCTTTCATCTCTGTCTATTGCTATCGGTATGGTGGTGGACGATGCCATTGTGGTACTGGAAAATATAACGACGCATCTCGAAAAAGGAAGTCGTCCGCGACAGGCTGCTATTTATGGAACGGAAGAAGTTTCATTGTCTATCATAGCTTCAACACTTACCATTGTGGCCGTATTCCTACCCATGACCATGACAACCGGTTTGGCTGGCATTTTGTTTGAGCAATTGGGTTGGATGGTAACCATCATTATTATGCTGTCGTTGATTATCGCCATGACGTTGACGCCCATGATGAGTTCGTTTATGCTTCGGGCCACCAAGGATATGAATGTCAATAAATTCGATCTATGGTATAGAAGAACGATTCTTCCCATATTGGATAATCTTGACCATAGCTATGCCAAGTTGGTAAATTGGACTGCACGCAAAAGATGGCAAACCGTAGGTATTGTTGTGGCTATTTTTATAGGTGGCATTATTATTTGCGCTCTTACGCTGAAAACCGAATTTTTACCCTCGGTCGATAATGATCAAATCGCCATGACTATCGAAATGCCTACCGGTACACGGGTGGAAATAGCACGTGCTCAGGGGTTGAAAATACAAAAAATGCTTAGAGAAAAATATCCTGAGATCGAAATTGTTTCCTTTTCGGTAGGACAGGCCGATGAAGATAATTTGTTTGCATCCATGAGAGATAATGCTTCTCATTTGATGTCGTATACGCTTCGTTTGTCCAAAGCAAATCAAAGAAAAAAGTCTATTTTTGAAATTGCCGACGAAATTCGTGGCGATTTATCGCAAATGCCGGAATTGTATCGTTACGAAGTACAACCCGGTGGAGGTATGGCGACAATGGGAGGAAGTTACGTCGATGTAGACATTTATGGGCATAGTTTGGCTACTACGGACCGTATTGCTACCGAGTTGCAAGCCAAACTTTCCGAAATTGAGGGGTTGCGCGACGTAACGATATCGCGTAAAGACTATCGTACAGAATATCAAGTTGAATTCGATCGTGAAAAATTGGCGTTGAACGGCTTAACAATGAGTACGGCTGCCGGCGCCATCAGAAATAGAATCAACGGTTTGGTTATGTCGCAATATCGAGAAGAAGGCGACGAATACGATATTAGGGTTCGGTACGACGAAAAATATCGTCAGTCTCTTGAAGATATCGAGAATATTTTGATATATACACCAACAGGGGCGGGCGTTAGGGTGCGCGACTTGGGAACGGTGACCGAAAGCGAGTCTTTGCCTCAGATTGATCGAAAAAACCGTCAGCGTATTGTTACGGTTGAAGCAAGTATTTATCGCCGGGCATTGAACGAGGTGGTTGAGGATGTGCAACAAGCCATCAATACTACCCGGATTCCTCCTGAAATTGGGGTGGATATTACCGGTTCGCTCGAAGACCAACAAGAATCTTTTGGCGATCTCACCGTATTGCTGGTTGTGGCTATCTTATTGGTATATATTGTAATGGCCTCGCAGTTTGAATCGCTTACTTATCCGTTTATCATTATTTTGTCCGTACCGTTTGCCTTTATCGGGTCGCTCCTTTTAATGTCCATTACGCAAGTAAAATTGGGCATTATGAGTTTTATCGGACTTATCATGTTGGTAGGTATGGTTGTGAAAAATGGGATTGTACTTATCGATTATATCAATTTGAATCGTGAGCGGGGCATGTCCATTATCACAGCAGTGGTTCATGGTGGACGTTCGAGGCTTCGTCCGGTATTGATGACGGCTTTGACGACGATTTTGGGTATGGTTCCTTTGGCTATCGGTACAGGGCAAGGCTCCGAAATATGGAGGCCGTTGGGTGTGGCCGTAGTGGGAGGTATGACCTTCTCCACCATTGTTACCCTTGTGCTTGTTCCGGCGTTGTATTCCATTTTCGGCAGTTATGGTGTAGTGCGTAAGCGTAGGGAACATCGCGAAAAGCTGATTGAGCAAGCCAACGGAAACAACAATGCCAAATCCGACTCGAATACAACAATTTAAATTAAGGAATTATGAAAGCAGTAATGATAATATTAGACCAGGCGCATTATGACGAAATTGTCGAAAATCTCTCAAGATTAAATATCCGCGGTTTTACTTCATGGAAGGAAGTGTTTGGACGAGGAAGTAAAACGGGAGAACCCCATTACGGTACACATGCTTGGCCTTCGCTAAACAATGCCATCTTTACCGTTGTGGAAGATAATCACGTACCTCCCTTATTGAAGTTTCTCGAAAAATTGGATGCCGAGGCCGAAAATTTGGGGTTACGCGCCTTTGTGTGGAATATTGAAGATATGATTTAATGTTCATGCATTTTTCAATAATTTGCTTAAACAGGCCGGACTTTATGTTCGGCTTGTTTGTTTTCTCGAAGTTTCAACACTCGGTAAATTTAAATTCTTTCCGTTTTTTGTATGTTTTTTGATTTGCTTGCGTTATATTTAGGGAATTATTGATTATTCCATTTTTTTAAGGAACTATGATCGATTATATCAGAGGTGAAATTGTTGAGCTTACTCCCGCTTTTGTTACACTTGAATGTAGCGGTATCGGATACCTGGTAAATATATCGTTGAATACGTATACGGCGCTCAACAGCCAAAAGTCGGCAAAAGTATATATTTATGAAGCGATTCGCGAAGATGCTTATACGCTTTACGGGTTTGCGGAACGTCACGAACGCGATGTTTTTATGCTTCTCATCAGTGTTTCGGGTGTGGGACCCGCTACTGCCCGTGTCATGTTGTCTTCCTTGAATTCCAAAGAACTGGAAATGGCCATTGCAACCGAAAATGTTGCTCTGTTGCAGTCGGTAAAAGGTATCGGTGCCAAAACGGCACAGCGTATTATTGTCGACTTAAAAGATAAAATAAAGCCGGGAGAAGATTCCGAAGTTGTGTCGTTGCCGGTGGGAACAACTTTTTCCAATGTGGTAAAAGAAGCCGTATCGGCATTGGTTATGCTTGGTTTTTCACAAAACAATTCACGCAAAGTTGTTACAAAGATTGTCAAAGAATTTCCCGCTTTATCGGTTGAGGCCGTCATCAAGGAAGCATTGAAGAGGTTGTAAAAACGGGTTATATATGCGCAGCATTATTACACGCCGGCTGTCGTCATCAAGGAAGCATTGAAAAGGTTGCAAAAACGGGTTTGGTCTGTCTTATTGTCCGAGTTGCCTGCGTTGCCCCGATTCGAGGCGAGATAAAAAATTATTGCTTCATGCTTTGACATACCTATCGAAATATTTATTACTTTTACAAGAAATAAAACGTGTTTTTTTGAATGAAAGCTTTCTATTTTTACCTTATTCTTTTTGCAGGAATATTTTTCGGTTGTCATGTGCTGGAGGCGCAGAATGTTGCTACGGGGAAAGATACGGTGAAAGCGGAATATTCGGGTGAGAAACCGATATTGATATTCGATTCCATGCGAATGATGGACAGTATGCCTTTCTCGCCAATGCAGATATCGACAAGCACATTAAATTCTTGGTTGTCGTTTAATGTTGACCGGATTTTTCCTCCACTTTCTGCTGTTTTTCAACCTCCTGCTCCTTCCCCTATGAGTTTTTTCGGATGGAGCAGCGAGTTTCGGTATTCGCGAAGCAGCATGACGGGAATTCTTTTCAATCTCACACCCCGTTTGAGTTTGTCTTCTTCGGCGGCTTTGGGATTGACCGATGCACCGTTGACCGAAGGAAAAGAAAATTTTTATTGGGTAAATGTTGGGGCTATGTACAGCCTGAATCCCTATACAATGTTTTCGGCAGACATGTATTACCATTCCAATTACGGGGTAGTACCTTTTTGGAATGTGTTGTTCGGTGCAAGTTACTCTCCTTATAAAAGTTTACTTATCGAAAGCGGTGTGAATTATACCCGTACCGATCAAAACGATCTCGGCATCAAACAATCGTCTGTAATTTTTAATGTTCATAGTCGTTTCATGTTCGATGAGGATATTTATTTTAATCTTTTCGGTGGCGGTCCTTTATATTGGAGCGACCAAGCGCGTACCAACCCCATGCCCATGATGCCACAGCCCCACGTGGGAGGAACCATGGAGTATTGGTTTGCTCCGAAAGTGGCCATAGAAGCGGGTATGGTATGGTATCGAAGTGTTTTTTCCAAGAACATGATTTTAAGACCCGTTATTAGCCTTCGCATTAATACTTCAATTGATTAGAATCGATATATTTAATAAAATTTAACCCTATCTTTTTTTGTAACATTTTCGTTATATCAAATTTATCGGTTACATTTGCAGTTAATGCAACGAAATGAGCAAGGTCGATGCATATATTCTGTTAAAGGTTATCGTTATCGTTATTTTGTGAAGGTGACGCAAAAGATAAAAAGTGATATAAATGAAAGAGGACAATGAAAACATGGTGAAAACATTGAAGTTGATCACCAAAGATCGGGAAAGAACCAATATTTTACGCACTGTAGAACAAAAAACCATTGCTTATTTGGTGCAGCGCGTACCCTCGTGGATAACTTCAGACGGATTAACCGCCATTGGTTTCTTCGGAAACATTATGGTTGCGGGCAGTTTTGTGTTGGGCACTTTTGTGAGTCGATATTGGCTGTTGCTTTCGTTGGCCGGATTCCTTATTAATTGGTATGGCGATTCGTTAGACGGACGTTTGGCATACTATAGAAACAAACCCCGAAAATGGTATGGCTTTTCATTGGATGTTACGATTGATTGGATTGGCACCATTCTTATCGGGTTGGGATACATGATTTATTCAGAAGGTCCGTGGAAGTATGTGGGTTTCCTTTTTGTGGTAATGTATGGTTGGGAAATGATTACGGCTCAACTTCGTTACAAAGTGGGAGGCCAATATTCCATCGATTCGGGTATTTTCGGTCCTACGGAAGTTCGTTTGCTTTTGGCAACTATCATCACGTTGGAAGTGTTTATTCCCGGTTCCATTAACTATCTTGCCAGTGCAGCTTGTGTATTTTTACTTATTTCCAACCTTATAGAATGTCGCAAATTGCTTCGGCTTGCCGATCGGCGCGATGTCGAAGAGCGTATGGCAAAAGAAAGAGAACTACAAAGCAGAAAAAAAGAAAATGCGTAAACACCTAATCGTTTTCACTAAGGCTCAATTTTCCGCCCTAATCGGGGGAATGGTGGACTATGGGATAATGGTCTTCGTTGCCGAAGTATTTCATATTCACTATACGTTGGGTATTGTTATCGGAGGAATCGTAGGAGCGTTGATTAATTTCACACTCAATAAGCGGTGGACTTTCAACTCCGACGATGCGGTATATCGCAATTCATTGTTCAAGCAGTTGTTGAAATTTTCCGTCACTGCGATCAATAGTATTGTGCTGAAATCCTCGGGAACTTATTTTCTGTCGACATTTTTCTCGATCGATTACAAAATTACCCGTATTGTAGTCGATATCATTGTTTCCATCTTTTTCAATTTCACTCTACAAAAAGAATGGGTTTTCAAGAAGGTTCAAAAAAACAAGAAAGCTACTGCCGATCAAAGTTTAAATCCTGATCCCATAAAGGCATTTATTCGCCAAGACAAAGCAGGTTAAGAGGGAGAAGGATTTGAAGAATAATCCAACTTATTTAATAAGTGTGAAAAATCTTCTTTAAAAAGTATTCGTCGTGTAAATATATATAAATAATATTATACGACGTTAAATTTTTTAATTTTAAGATGAAATGTTAAACAAAAAAGTCGTTTATTTGTTAAATAGTAGAGAAAAAGACGATCTTTAAAATAGGAATGTATGAAAAAATCAACCATGTGGTTACTTTCCGTGGTGATGTTTGTTGCTTTTTTTGCGCTGCTTTTTTTACAGCTGCATTATATGCGAATAACCATTGATGCACGCAAAGCGCAATTTGACGAAGCAGTACGAAGGAGTTTGAATAATGTGGTAAAACAGCTTGAAATCGATCAGACCTACCGTTATTTACAGGAAGATATGATCGAATCCGAAAGTCGTTATTTTCAATATAGACAACCTCAACACAGTGGATTGGGCACATTGAATCGGCAATCGGGATCGTCCGGTGTTGCATCTACCGAAAGCAATTTAGATCTTAGGCAGGAGGACAGAACGAGTGCCGGCAATCAAGTAGATCAGTCGACAGGAGTATTTATTTCGCCTCATCATGGCACCGGATCCATTCCGAAAACCTCTTACGAGATGCAGCAATCGCTATCGAAACGTTATCTGCACGAACAGGCCCTTTTGAATGAGGTAATTCTTAAAATAATGTACCGTGCAAGCGATGATCCTATCGAGAAACGTATCGATTTTAGGCAATTGGATGCATACATTCGTTCGGAATTGCTGTCAAACGGTATGAATGTCCCGTACAGTTTTCAAGTGATCGATTATAACAACAGGATAGTATATACTTCGCCCGGATTCAATCCCAAAGACGAAAAAGCTATTTACACACAGACTCTTTTCCCAAGCGACCCACCGGCAAAATTGAATACGTTGAAGGTGTATTTTCCTTCCAAAAAGGATTATGTATCGGCAGAAATGAAGTTTTTTATTCCTTCATTGTTGTTTACATTTCTTCTGCTGATTACGTTTATATACACCATAGTGACCTTGTTCAGACAAAAGCGTTTGTCTGAAATGAAGAACGATTTTATCAACAACATGACACATGAGTTGAAAACCCCCGTATCGACCATTTCGTTGGCGGCTCAAATGTTGAAAGACCCTTCCATCACCAAATCGCCCGAGGTATTCAAACATGTTACCGGTGTGATTAACGATGAGACCAAACGGTTGAGTTTTTTGGTGGAAAAGGTACTTCAAATGTCGCTGTTCGATAAACAGCGTACTACACTGAAAATGAAAGAAGTGGATGTTAACGATTTGGTTGTGAACGTGGCGAATACCCATGTGTTGAAAGTGGAAAAATTTGGAGGAACCCTCGATATCGATCTGCAGGCAGAAGATTCGCTTGTGATGGCAGACGAAATGCATCTCACCAATGTGCTTTTCAACTTGCTGGACAATGCAGTGAAATACCGTCGTGAAGATGTTCCCCTCAAATTGATGATACGTACATGGAATGAGGGCAATAAGCTCTTTGTTTCCATAGAAGACAATGGGATCGGTATGAAAAAAGAATATATGAAAAAGATATTCGATCGTTTTTATCGTGTACCCACAGGAAACATTCACGATGTGAAAGGTTTCGGACTAGGTTTGGCGTACGTGCATAAAATCGTTACCGATCATAAAGGAACAATACGTGCCGAAAGTGAAGTCGGCAAAGGAACAAAATTTATAATTGGTTTACCCGTAATAACAAGAAAATGATATGGAAGAAAAATTGAAAATTTTTTTATGCGAAGATGATGAGAATCTTGGCATGTTGCTGAGAGAATATCTCCAGGCAAAAGGATATGAAACCGATCTTTATCCCGATGGAGAAGCAGGTTTCAAAGGATTTGTGAAAACGAAATACGATTTGTGTATTGTGGATATCATGATGCCGAAGAAAGACGGTATCACACTCGTTAAAGAGATTCGATCCATCAATAGTGAAATTCCCGTTATCTTTTTAACGGCGAAGAATATGAAAGAAGATGTGATAGAAGGCTTTAAAGTAGGTGCTGACGATTACATTACCAAACCGTTCAGCATGGAAGAATTGGTGTTTCGTATCGAAGCCATCATTCGTCGTGTGCGAGGCAAGAAAGCCAAAGAACAGCAAGTGTACAAATTTGGCAGCATGATTTTCGATACCCAAAAGCAACTGCTTACCATTGCCGGTCAACAAACCAAATTGACGACCAAGGAATCGGAATTGCTCGCCTTGCTTTGTGCGCATGCCAACGATATCTTGGAGCGCAACCATGCTTTGAAGCAGATTTGGGAAGAAGACACCTATTTCAATGCCCGCAGCATGGATGTGTATATTACCAAGTTGCGTAAACTGTTGAAACCGGATCCGAATATCGAGATCATCAATATTCATGGAAAAGGCTATAAGCTTATTGTTCCCACGGAGGAAGAAAGCAACGAAGCACAGGTTCAACAGGAACAACAATAATTTAAAGCCGCAAGAATTCATTTTTCGTGCGGTAAAAATGCAATAAAGCTGCCTCAAAAGGGCAGCTTTATGTTTTCATTCCTCGCTTTCCAATAGAAGTTTTTTTAATTCTTTCACTCCTTCGGATGCACCTTTGCGAATGTGATGGATATCGCTTCTCATGGTTGCCACATCTTTAGGATCGATAAGATAGATTGGCACGCCTTGGGGAACATAATTCAGCAATCCTGCAGCAGGATATACCACCATTGATGTGCCGATGATAACAAAAATATTGGCACGTTTTGATATTCGGATTGCTTCTTCAATCATGGGTACGGGTTCGCCAAACCACACTATATCGGGGCGCAATTGATAACCTTTCTCGCATACGTCTCCCAATTTTATATCGGGATTATCTTCCGAAAGCGGATAAACCAATGATGGATCGCCTGTCGATCGGGCATTCATCAATTCACCATGCAGATGGATCACGTGGCTGCTCCCTGCGCGTTCATGTAGGTTGTCGATGTTTTGCGTAATAATGTATACATCGAAATAATCTTCGAGTTCGGCCAATCCTTTGTGCCCTTCATTGGGTTGTGCTTTCAGCAATTCCCTACGTCTGGCATTATAAAAATCGAGTACCAACTCCGGATTTCGAGCAAATCCTTCGGGTGTAGCCACATCTTCCACCCGGTGTTGTTCCCATAAACCACCCGAATCGCGAAAAGTCGAGATTCCACTTTCGGCACTCATTCCTGCACCGGTAAGAACTACTAAATTCTTTTTCATAGTTGTTTTATTGTTAAAAATACCTTATTGATAAAGCAAATATAGTTTTTTATTCCGAAAAAAGCGAATTATTTCTTTTTAAATCGTATTTTTGCCATTAAAATTTCAAATCCTTTTAAAAATACGTTTGGAAATTATAAAGTATACGGTATTATATGGCAAATAGAAATAGTGGTGCGGAGGTTGGCAACAGCCTTCTCAGATTCACGGTATTTATTTTTAGCCAACAATATTTTTTAAGTAAATAAATCATTCAAAAAGAAAACAATGAAAAGAAAAAGTTTTTATGCGCTTGCTGCTTTTGTTGCTTGTAGTTTGATGTTTGCTTCCTGTAATGGAGGCTCTACACCAAAAGCTTCGTTGAAAGATCCTGTCGATACGCTTTCATATGCTTACGGGGTTAGTCTTGCGGATCAAGGATTAATGCAATTTTTGGAACAAACCGGTGTTATCGAAAGCATTTCCGAAATCGAGTACGAATACCAAATGAAGATTTCTGCCACCGAAGATTCCTTGGAAAGGCTGAATCTCGAGAAAGAAATGAAAGTAAAAATCGATTCACTGAATAAGGTAAATGCACCCAAACTGAACGATTTTGTTAAAGGATTGAAAGAAGCTCTCAATGCGGGTAAAGAAAAATCGGCCTATATTCAGGGATTGAGCATCGGCCATCAAATAGCACAGCAAATGTTGCCCGAGTTCAACAAGTTTGTATTTGGTGATGATTCCACCAAGCGAATCAAAACGGATCCCTTGTTGGCCGGTTTGGCCGGAGTGATCAAGAATGAAGATTTGGCACTCGGTAAGATGGATGCCAATATGTATATTCAGAAAGAAATTCAAGAAGCCCAAAATCGTCAAATGGCGAAACAGGAAGAACAATTGAAAGAACAATACAAAGATTCTATTGCAGCGGGAGAGAAATTTTTGGCCGAAAATGCCCAAAAAGAAGGCGTAATAACCCTTCCCAGCGGATTACAGTACGAAATCATCAAACGTGGATCGGGTCCCATTCCCACCGATACCGATCGGGTAAGAGTACTTTATGAAGGAAAGTTGCTCGATGGAACGATTTTCGACAGCAGTCTGAATCGCAACGATCCCGCTATTTTTGGAGTAACCCAAGTTATTCCCGGATGGACCGAAGCATTAAAAATGATGCCTGTAGGATCGAAGTGGAGAATTTACGTACCTTATGACCTTGCTTATGGTTCGCAAGACAGAGGAACCATTAAACCATTTTCCACGCTTATTTTCGAAGTAGAATTGCTTGGAATAGAGAAATAAATAAAATAATCGGTTCGTTTTTAGTTTGACGACAAATAGGGAATTTGCTTGCGGGCAGGTTCCCTTTTCTTGTTTATTTTGTCTTTTTGTTGATCTTTCTTAATAATATAAATTTTAAATATAATATAGAGTATATCTATATCATTCGTTATCTGCTTAGTTTTTAGTCGTTTTTATATAGCCGATCGGTATTATTATGCCTTTTGTTATTATATCCCGCTTTTTTTTTTCATTATGTAAAAATAAATGCTATATCTTTGTCATTGTTTTAGGTATCAAAAGGCTTTGATTGTTTTCGACAAAGAAGAAAAAAGAAAAAAGTGAATAGGTATACGATAAATGAAATTATAAAAAAATAGTCCCTTACACTTATAGAATAATAGAAAATTCAGAAAAAAACTTATCAAAATAGTTTTTGTTTGAAAAATTCGTATATATTTGCCTATTATAATTAAATGTGTAATTGTGTTAATCGGGATTATGAATAAAAAATAAGAAAAAGTCATATTTATCATATTTATAATTTAAAAGTAGCGTTTTATGAAAAGAAAACTGATGATGTTTTTGGCCCTTTTCTTTATAGGAATAGGTGCAGTAGTAGCTCAGACGCAGGTACGGGGTACTGTTGTCGACGATACCGGTGAGCCGGTAATTGGAGCTACCATACAGATAAAGGGTACTACACAGGGAACAATTACCGATGCTGATGGTAATTTTCAACTGACCGCTCCCGTTGGTGGTACATTAGTAGTATCTTATGTTGGTTATGAGACACAAGAGGTTCCTGTGAGTGCTAATATTAATATTGTATTATATACAGACACGAAATTGCTTGATGAAGTAATTGTTGTTGCGTATGGCACTTCAACAAGAGGAACATTTACAGGTTCTGTCGGAGTCGTTGATTCAGAAAAGCTTGAAATGCGTCAGATCTCTAACGTATCAAATGCTCTTTCAGGAAATGTTGCCGGTGTTCAGATTTTGAGCAACGACGGACAGCCAGGTTCTTCTGCTACAGTTCGTATTAGAGGTGTTGGTTCTATAAATGCAGGTATGGATCCTCTATATGTAGTTGATGGTATACCATTTGATGGTGATCTTTCGTCACTTAATCCTTCTGATATTGCATCTATGACTGTACTTAAGGATGCCGCTTCAACTGCACTTTATGGTGCTCGCGGAGCAAATGGTATCATTATGATTACAACAAAGCAAGGTAAAGGAGGTTCTACAGTAAGTTTAGAAGCAAGATATGGTGTTAACTCACGTTCAATCAAAAACTACGATGTTCTTACCAGTCCTAAAAACTACATTGAACAATCATATCAGGCTATCTATAATGCAGGTGTTTATTCATTAGGATACGATCCAGTAAGAGCAAACAGATATGCAAATACAACATTAACTAAAAACAGTGAAGGGGGATCTGGGTATACAATATATACAGTTCCCCAAGGCGAACTTCTTGTTGGTACAAACGGTATGTTAAATCCTAACGCTGTGTTAGGTTACAATGATGGAGAGTTTTATTATATTCCAGACAACTGGGCTGACGAAACTTTCAGCAATAACCCACGTCAGGAGTATAATTTATCAATTTCGGGTGGTAACGAACGGAGAAATCACTATATCTCATTCGGGTACCTGAATGACCAAGGTATAGTTTCAAACTCAGGTTTCGAAAGGTTCTCTATTCGTTTTAACGGTGATTATAAAGTTAAGGATTGGTTTAAAGTTGGATCTAATATGAACTACAACTTTTCAGACAGTCGTTTTTCAGATGAAAATACATCTACCAGTTCTTCAGGTAACGCATTCTTTATTGCTAACTATATAGCACCAATATATCCTATATATGTAAGAAATGGATCTGATGAGCAGATTGCTCTTCTTAATGGTAAAACAATGTATGATTATGGCGATGGACAGAGTACTAACTTCAGCAGAAGTTTTATGTCAATTGCCAACCCTGCAGGAGACTTGATGTTTAATGATACCAACTACGCGATGGATATTTTCAACGGAAGCTGGTATGCAGAACTTACTCCACTTGAAGGATTAACATTAACAGCAAGATACGGATTAAACGTGAATAACCGTAAATACAGCGATTTGGGTAACGCATACATGGGACAAAGTGCTTCATATGGTGGTACCGCTTATCAGCAGTTAGACAGATTTTACGGGTTCAACCAGCAATACCTGGCTCATTATAACTATGCTTTAGACGAGATTAACAATTTTGATGTAACTGTTGGTTATGATGAATATTCGTACAGTAATCAGATGCTGTACGCATCAGGTCAGAATCTATATAACCCGGAAAGTTACTATGTAAGTAATGCAATTGATAACCTAAGAGGTGGCGGTACTTTGGATGAGTATTCAACACGTGGTATCATTGCACGTTTGAATTACTCTCATGATAACAAGTATTTTGGTAATATTGCTTACAGAAGAGATGCTTCTTCACGCTTCCATCCTGATAACAGATGGGGTAACTTCTGGTCAGCCAGTGGTGCATGGATGATAAGTGATGAAGGATTCATGGAAGGAATTGACTGGTTAAATATGCTTAAACTTAAAGTTTCATTCGGACAGCAGGGTAACGATGATATCGGTAACTACTACGCATGGTTAGACCAGTTCAGAATGACAGGTGCTGATGGCGTATTTGCTGATGGAGCCCTTATATATAAAGGTAATCCTGATCTTTCTTGGGAAACTTCAACATCTTACAACCTCGGCTTCGACTATGCAATGTTTAACAATTCATTGACAGGTAGTTTAGAGTATTTCGGAAGGAAGTCAGGTGATATGCTTTATAACAAGCCTACAGCAGGTAGTTTGGGTTACACTTCAATACCTATGAATATTGGTTCAATGACAAACTCAGGTATAGAATTAGATGTAAACTGGAATGCAGTAAATACTCGTGATATAAACTGGGACATCTATTTTAATGCAACTTCAATTAAAAACAGAATTAATGAACTGCATCCTGACCTGGAAGGTAAGATGATTGACGGAACCCGTATTTATGAAGAAGGTGAATCAATGTATCGTATGTATCTGGTTGAATATGGCGGTGTTGATGTTGAAACAGGTTTAGCTCAATATTGGGCAACTGATGCAGAAACAGGAGAAAGATATCTTACTGATGACTACGCTGTAGCACAGAATCATCGAATTGCCACAAACGACCTTCTGCCAAAAGTATATGGTGGTTTTGGTACTTCAGTAACTGCTTATGGATTTGATGCAGGAATTCAGTTTGCATATCAGCTTGGAGGGGAAATTTTCGACAGTGGATATCAGAGACTAATGCATAGTGGATATTCAAGTAGTGCAGGTATGAACTGGCATAAAGATATCTACAATGCATGGACTCCTGAGAACACTAATACAGATGTTCCTCGTCTAAATGCTAACGACAGATATGCTAATTCAACTTCAACTCGTTTCTTAACCAGCTCAGACTATCTAAGTTTGAACAGTGTAACTTTAGGATATACAATTCCTGTTCAGAAACTTGCATTTGTTGATATCAGCAGATTAAGGATTTATGTAGTAGCAGAAAATGTTGGAATTTTAACAAGCAGAAAAGGGTTAGATCCAAGACAGAGCTATATTTCAGCAACAACTGCAAGATATACTCCTATACGTTCGGTATCCGGTGGTGTTAGTTTAACATTTTAATTAAAAAATATAGATGATTATGAAAATAAAATATTTAATAATAACGATAACATCATTAGCTCTTCTGTTTACAGGATGTAATGATTTAGATACATTGCCACAGGGAAATGATGTTACTTCAAAGCAAAAAGGAGAAACATACGAGCTGAACCCTGAAAGAGCTGAAGCGGGAGTAAATGCCATTTTTGCTCAATTCAACCAGTATATGCCAAATGAGACTGCTTTAGGAGCAGAAAGGCACAATGATTTTGGGTATCCTTCAATAATGTTGTTTACTGATGCTAATGGAATGGATGTGGTATCTGATGACAATGGATACAACTGGACAGGTAATAGTCTGGACTTTTCTGATCGCGTATATACATCTAACGAGTCTCAGATCGTTTGGAACGACTTATATGCTTTGATTTATACAGCAAATGATGTGATTGGATCGATTGATGCAGCAACAGAAGACCCTCAGTCACAGTATTATTTAGCACAGGGTCTGGCAGCCAGAGCTTTCAGTTATTTTAATCTGGTTCAGTTGTACCAGTTTAACTATGTAGGCAATCAAAGCAGTCCTGCCGTACCAATTATAACTGATGAGAATTCAGATGCTGCTGCTTTGGAAGGTGCACCTCGCGCAACTGTTGAGGAAGTATATACATTAATTTTAAGTGATATTGACAGTGCAATTGAAAATTTAGAATCAGCACAAGCTGCTGACGTAGTTCGTGCTGATAAACGATACTTTGATCTTGCTGTAGCTTATGGATTAAGAGCTCGTGTTAATCTGACTATGCAAAATTGGACAGAAGCTGCTGCGGATGCAACTAAAGCAATTGCAGAAACTTCTGCTGTTCCAACTGGCTTAACAGAAGCAAATAAACCTGCTTTCATGGATGTTAGTGAAAAAAACTGGATGTGGGGTATAATTATATCAGAAACAGACCGCGTAGTTACTTCAGGTATTGTTAACTGGATTTCTCATATGGGTTCATTTAACTATGGTTATGCAAACTTTTCCGGAGGAAAACAGATTAATAAGATGCTTTTCGAATCAATTTCAGAAACTGATGTTCGTAAAGGATGGTGGACTGATGCTGATGGAGTATCTGCAAACTTGACTAAAGAGCAACAAGCGACAATTGATTCTTATGGTTATAATCCTTACACACAAGTGAAGTTTGCTCCTTATCAGAATGTAATGAAGACTTCAACCAACGCAAATGATATTCCTTTAATGCGAGTAGAGGAAATGTACCTGATTAAAGCTGAAGCTGAAGCTATGAGTGGTGGAGGTAATTCAACCCTTGTTGATTTCGTATCTACATATCGTGATCCTTCTTACTCCTTTTCTTCATCTAACTCAGCTGACATACAAGAAGAGGTGTACCGTCAAAGAAGAATTGAACTTTGGGGTGAAGGTCTCAACTGGTATGATATTATGAGACTGAATAAACCAGTTGATCGTCGTGGTGGAGGATTTCCTAACGCAACTATGGTGTTTAATATACCTGCTAATGATCCTCTTTTGTTATGGAGAATTCCTCAAAAAGAGATTATTGCTAATCCAGCATTGAGTGAAGGAGATAACAACCCAACTGCTCCTACGCCTCAACCGGTAGAAGATTTTTAACGTTTCACTTTAAATTAAAGATATACAATGAGAATAAATAAATTGATTAAGGCTCTATTTTTGTTGCTTGTGGTAGCTTTTGCCGCTTGTAGCGACTTTGAAGATACTGAGCTTCTAAGCCCGGAGAAACCGGCTGGCAATCAAGGAGTGTTTTTCCCAACCTCAAACGTTGCTGCTCATGAATTAGAGCCAACTGATCCTACTCAGATTACAGTAAGGGTATCTCGAGCAGTTTCTACAGGGGCTGCAAGTATACCAGTTATTGTTACTACTAATGATGATGGTGTATTTAATGTTCCTGAAACTGCAAATTTTGCCGATGGTGAAACAGAAACTGATCTAGTAGTTACTTTTCCTGATGCAGCTGAAGGTGTTACATACAAATTAGTGTTAGCTGTAGAAGGTGATCAGTTTGTAGATCCTTATGGTGCAGGTGCAGTTCAAGTAGCAACTCAAATAACACGAATTAAGTGGGAAGCCATTACTTCACCAATGATTTATGTAGATGGAGCCTTCTCTGGAGGTTATGGAGTAAGCTCGTACCCAATGTATGTATATGCTGAAAAAGCTCAGCTTGGAGCATCAGTGCGCTATCGTTTTAAAAATGTTTACAAAGTACCCACTTCAGAAGATCCTGATGCTGATGGTGTTTTCGATGGATTTCCATACAACGACCCAGGTGATTTCGATGAAAGTAAAGATTATGTCACAATAATAGAAATCGCCGATCCTGCAGGAGTATCAGGTAATGTTACTATGATGCCACATGAGATTGGAGTTGATTGGGGTTATGGTATGATTTCAATTGGATCAGTTGCTGAAAAGACTGGTACATTATCTAATAATAAAATAACTTTCCCTGGTGGTTCCCTATTTTTCAGTGAAGCGGGGTATAATAGTGGTGCAAAATATGCTGCAAATTCACCCACTTTAATATATTTGACCAAAGAAGCATTTATAAAAGATAATATGCGAATTGACGATTTCAATGATGTAGAATATACAGAAATTGTTGGTGAAGTTGGCGAATATGAATCAATGGCTTATGGTGAAACTTGGAGCAAGACAATTTCAAAAGCGATAGATATTGACCCTACAAATACTGCAAGTGAATATAAAAACTTGTTTTATCTGGCTGATCTTTATGCCGATGGTTATGGACTTGCTTTTTATTATGATGCAACATCAGGAAAAGTAACAATACCTGAAAATCAGCCAATTGGAACAGAGGTGTTTGGAAAGGATCTTTATGTGTCACCAAGTGAAACAATTGAGTCTTCAGTAGTAGTAAATCATAAAGGAACATCAATTTATACTTTAGGTCTGATTTTCCACTTCAAGGATGGCACCATTGTTGGAGATTTTGCTGAAACATTCTTTTATTCAGAAGATGTTCCGATTTTTACTAAAGAAGATTTCTTAGGAGAATTCTTGCTAATCGGAGGTTCAACTGCTGAAGAGGATGTAGAGATTACGGAAGAATCGGATAATAATTTCGTTATTACAGGTATTAAATATACAGATAAAGTGAATGCTGTGTTTAATCCAACTGAACTAGTATTATCTGTAAGTACTCAAGCTGTAGCTGATATTACATCAGGCGAGGACATCTTTGCAACTGAATTTGAGGTTTTAAAACCTGAAGACTCGGCTGATGATGCTACACTCGATTTCGAATTCGACTTACGAGGAAACTTGATCGTTTCAGATACAAGTATTGGTTATGGTTTTGGTATTTATGTAGCAGATTTAGAAGGATATGTAAGCATAAATTCAGACCCTGCTTTTATACCAGTAACTGCTGATGAAGAAGCAGAGTTGCAAAGCATAATTAGATCTAGGAGTATCGAAAGTTCAGGTATGAACTTCTCAATCCAGGGTAAAAAGTCGACTGATAAGAAAATGAATCTTACTCCAATTTTATAGACGGCTTTTAACACTTTAGATTTATAAGCATATAATATTAAAGCTGCTTCACAGTAAAATGTTAGGCAGCTTTTTGTTTGCCCCGCATGCAAATCAATCCGGCAGCTTGCAAGAGAGCTGCGCCTCCTCACCAGAGGGAAGGCAATACGAAGCCAAGGGCGTTGCCGGCAACGGCAGGGTTTGAAGAAAGGCTTAGTAAGTACTGTGAACATATGTTCCTGCAGCATATCATGTTCTCCACTGCAAAGAAGGTAGAAAGTAACTACCGACACATTGCATCTACTATAATGCTGTACTGATCTTTACCCTACTTAATAATTTTACAAAACCCCTTCTTTTATCAATTGCTCTTTCAATCATAAATATTCGAATATAATGATGCAGGAAGTCAACTATGATTTTTTAAACTTAAAAAATTAAAGTAAGGGAGGGGTGCTTTTTTATGAACATATTTTTTCAATGGTTGTTTTAAATTAGTAGACAATTAAAGCAAAACGAAAGGATTTTTTTCTTACATTTGGAATGAATTTCATAGCCAAATAAAGAATTGGCTTACGAAATATTTCAAACAAACAGCTTGTCAAACTAAAAAATCATTGATTATGAGCGACGAAAACAATGTCTTGGAATATAATGAAGAAGATTCCGTAAGATTTATCCAAGAGCATTTGCCCGAAGAAATGAAGGGTAAGTTTACCGATGATGAGATAAATTATATTGTGGATCTCGTCTACGAGTATTACGAAGAAAAAGGTTTTTGGGATGAGGATGAAGAAGATGATGATGCGGAAGTGGAAATAGATGAAGACGAATTGCTTGCGTATGTCATCGATAATGCAAATCGAGATGCGATAAGGGATTTCTCCGAGGAAGAAATAGAAGCCATAGTGGCCGGAGAATTAGCTTATTGCGATTCGTTGAATCTTTTTTTCTGAAAATTTTTACCGGTTATTTATTTCGTAAGAAATAAGGAAAATAGGGAGAGAACAAGAAAAAGTTGAATGTTGAATTTTTAAACCAAAGAAATGATGAAACAAGTTTCAGTAGTTCTAGCCGCGGTGCTTTTGACCGCAACGTTGGCATTACCGGGTTGCGGAGCAAGCAAAACGGTTCAGGGTGCCGGAATTGGAGCCGCAAGTGGTGCTGCCGTGGGTGCAGGCATCGGGGCCATTGCCGGAGGAGGCAAAGGAGCAGCATGGGGTGCCGGAATTGGTTCGGTAGTAGGTGGTACGGCAGGTGCCATCATCGGCAATAAAATGGATAAGCAAGCAAAAGAGTTGGCCGAAATTGAGGGTGCACAAGTGGAGAAAATTAACGAAGGAGAGGCTATTAAGGTGACTTTCGAATCGGGTATTTTGTTTGCAACCAATTCCAGTACATTGAACGAAGTTTCGCGCGAGTCGCTGGATAAATTTGCCGAATCGCTGAAAAACAATCCCGATACCGATATCAAAATTTATGGGCATACCGATAGCACCGGCAACGATGCAATCAACAATCCCTTGTCGGAGCGACGTGCCGAATCGGTTTACAATTATCTCCTTGCGAAAGGAATATCGGGAACGCGTATGGAGGCAAAGGGGTTTGGATCTACCCAACCCATTGCCGACAACAGCACGGCTACAGGAAGAGCCCAGAATCGCAGGGTTGAAGTTTACATTCTTCCCAACGCCAAAATGATTGAGGAAGCTCTACAACAGGCAAATTAGATCGAGAGAGAGAGAGAGAGAATCGGTTGACGAGGGTTGTTGCTTCCTCTGTAATTGAAAAACAAAACGTATTGCCGGATAAAAAACGACAATGCGTTTTGTTATTTTTTGCTACATTTGCTTCCAAAGGAAGAATAGTTGAACGAGAAAGAAAAATGCCGGACAAGAAAGAAAAATACCTGCAACTGATTGCCTCTCTACGGTCGTTGACCGAAGGAGAACCCGATGCCATAGCCAATATGGCTAACGTGGCGGCTGCAATAAAAGAAACCTTTGGATTTTTTTGGGTTGGATTTTATATCGTGAAAGGGAATCAATTGGTGTTGGGACCTTTCCAGGGACCTATGGCCTGTACCCGTATCGCTTATGGAAAGGGCGTTTGCGGAACGGCTTGGAAAGAACGGAAAACCCTTATCGTGCCCGATGTGGATGCTTTTCCGGGACATATTGCGTGTAGCCGTTTTTCGCGTTCTGAAATTGTGGTTCCCGTGATGAACGGGAATGAGGTAGGGGCTGTGTTGGATATCGATAGCGAACGCTTGAACGCTTTTGACGAAACGGACGCTTACTATCTCGAAAAAATTGCGGAGTTGATTCATCCTTCACTTTTTGACCGGGGTAATTTCGATTCCTAAGCGTGTTTGCTTTCGTGGCTCGCTAGCTAACGTAAACTAACGTAAGTTACTAAGTTACTAAGTTGCTAAGTTACTAAGTTACTAAGTTCAACTTAGAAGTGCAACTTTTTTCATGCATTGGCATTTTTTTCTTACCTTTGCAACTTTGAAAAATCTGAAATATAAACACTTCGATTATCGTGGCCGATACAAAATACATTTTCGT
>Ga0265293_10003764_pt1 | contig 27755 bp, 21 predicted proteins | sample Munlanlewell138R_FD_192505 | JGI IMG/M metagenome (GOLD analysis project Ga0265293, IMG submission 192505) | Leachate microbial communities from a municipal landfill in Southern Ontario, Canada - Leachate well 138R | ecosystem: Engineered > Solid waste > Landfill > Unclassified | place: Canada...
AGGGCGTTCAGCCGATCCTAGCGGGAGTGAGGGGTACGATGGGTGCATGACCGCCCCGATTTCCCGCGAGGATCGGCTGAACGCCCTGCACAACGCCCTCCGCGAGCGCATCCTGGTGCTCGACGGCTCCTGGGGCGTCCTCATCCAGGGCAAGGGCCTCGGCGAGGCCGACTTCCGAGGTGAGCGCTTCGCCGACTGGGACCGCGACCTGAAGGGCGACGCGGAGGCGCTGAACCTGAGCGCTCCCGACTTCGTCCGCGGCATCCATCGCGAATACTTCGAAGCCGGCGCGGACATCGGCGGCACGAACACCTTTACCGCCACCTCGATCTCACAGGCCGAGTTCGGCCTCGACGGCCTCGCGTTCGAACTGAACGAGGCGGGCGCGCGCCTCGCGCGTGAGGCCGCCGCCGAGTTCGATGCGCAGGACGGCAGCACGCGCTGGGTCGCGGGCGCCCTCGGCCCCACGAACCGCACACTCTCGATCTCGGCGGACGCGAACGACCCCGGCGCGCGCGGCATCACCTTCGAGGAGATGTGCGACGCCTACATGGTGGCGGCACGCGGCCTCATCGCCGGCGGCGCGGACATCCTGCTCGTGGAGACGACGTTCGACACCCTGAATGCGAAGGCCGCCGTCTTCGCCATCGACCAGGTCTTCGAGGAAGACAGCGTCCGCCTCCCGCTCTGGGTCTCGGGCACCATCGTCGACTTCTCGGGCCGCACGCTGACCGGACAGACCGTGGAGGCGTACTGGACCTCGATGAAGCACGCGGAGCCGTTCGCCGTGGGATTCAACTGCTCGCTCGGCTCGGCGCAGCTGCGCCCCTACGTGGCGGAGCTCGCTCGCATCGCCGATGTCCCGATCAGCGCCTACCCGAACGCAGGCCTCCCGAACGAGTTCGGGGGCTACGACGAGACGCCGGAGTTCATGGCGGAGGAGCTCTCCTCCTGGGCCCGTGACGGCCTCCTGAACATCATCGGCAGCTGCTGTGGCAGCACGCCCGCGCACACGAAGGCGATCGCGGACGCGGTCCGGGGCCTCCCGCCGCGCGTGATCCCGGCGCACCGCCCCGTGCTCACTCTCTCGGGGCTCGAAGCACTCGAGGTCGGCTGATAGCGTGACCACCTCCGACTCTCCGGGTTCGTTCGACACCGCTTCGCGGCGTGCCTCGTTCATCAACATCGGTGAACGGACCAACGTCACAGGCTCCGCGCGCTTCCGGAAGCTGATCCTTAACGGCGACTTCGACGCCGCCCTCGATGTCGCGCGACAGCAGGTGGAGGCCGGCGCGCAGATCATCGACATCAACATGGACGAGGCGATGCTGGACTCGGAGGCGGCAATGCGCCGCTTCGTAAACCTCATCGCCGCGGAGCCGGACATCGCGCGCGTGCCGCTGATGATCGACTCCTCCAAGTGGTCCGTGATCGAGGCCGGGCTCCAGTGCACGCAGGGCAAGGCGATCGTGAACTCGATCAGCCTGAAGGAAGGCGAAGAGGCCTTCCTGGACCAGGCGCGCAAGGTGCGGCGCTACGGCGCCGCCGTGGTGGTCATGGCCTTCGACGAGGACGGCCAGGCCGACACCGCGGAGCGCAAGCTCGCGATCTGCGAGCGCTCCTATCGCCTCCTCGTGGACCGCATCGGCTTCCCGCCCGAGGAGATCATCTTCGACCCCAACATCTTCGCCGTGGCGACCGGGATCGAGGAGCACAACAACTACGCCAACGAGTTCATCGAGGCCGTGACCCGCATCAAGGCGGAGCTCCCGCACGCGAAGGTCTCCGGCGGCGTCTCCAACGTCTCCTTCTCCTTCCGCGGCAACAACCCCGTCCGCGAGGCGATGCACTCGGTCTTCCTCTACTACGCCATCGCGGCCGGCCTCGACATGGCGATCGTCAACGCGGGCGCGCTGCCCGTGTACGACGAGATCCCGGAGGACCTGCGCGTCCGCGTGGAGGACGTGATCCTCAACCGGCGCCCCGACGCCACCGAGCGCCTCCTCGAAGTCGCCGAGGACTACCGCGACTCCGGTCCGGCCGCGGAGAAGATCAGCGCGGAGTGGCGGAGTGCCGACGCCCGTGAGCGCGTCACCTACGCCCTGGTCCACGGCATCGACGAGTTCGTCGTCGCGGACGTGGAGGAGCTCCGCCACCAGGTCGCCCAGCCGCTCGAGGTCATCGAGGGGCCGCTGATGGACGGCATGAACGTCGTCGGCGACCTCTTCGGCGCGGGCAAGATGTTCCTGCCGCAGGTGGTGAAGAGCGCTCGGGTGATGAAGAAGGCCGTCGCCTACCTCGTGCCGTTCATCGAAGAAGCACAGGCGGACGGCGTGTCCCGCACGAACGGCCGGGTCGTGATCGCCACGGTGAAGGGCGACGTCCACGACATCGGCAAGAACATCGTGGGCGTGGTCCTGCAGTGCAACAATTACGAGGTCATCGACCTCGGCGTCATGGTGCCCGCCGCGAAGATCCTCGACACCGCTCGCGAGGTGGGCGCGGACGTGGTGGGCCTGTCAGGCCTGATCACGCCGAGCCTGGAGGAGATGACCTACGTCGCGGCGGAGATGACCCGCCAGGGCTTCACGCTTCCGCTGCTCATCGGCGGCGCGACGACCAGCAAGGCGCACACCGCCGTCAAGATCGCACCGAACTACACCGGCCCCGTGGTCTACGTCCCGGACGCCTCCCGCGCCGTCGGTACCGTCTCCAGCCTGCTCTCGGAGACCCAGCACGACGCCTACGTGGAGGACACCCGCGAGGAGTACGACCGCATCCGCAACGCGTTCTACGACCGCGAAGACACGGCGGACCGCTTCCCGATCGAGGAAGCACGCGAGCGCCACGCCCCCGTGACATGGGACGACTACCAGCCCGTGGAGCCTCAGCACCTCGGGATCCAGACGATGACCGTGCCCCTGGAGGAACTCCTCGAGCGGATGGACTGGACACCGTTCTTCCAGGCGTGGGAACTCAGCGGCACCTTCCCGAAGATCCTGGACGACCCCGTCGTCGGCGCGAGCGCGCGCCCGCTGTACGAGGAAGCGCGCGAGATGCTCGCGACGATCGTGGAGGAGCGCTGGCTGACCGCGCGCGCCGTCACCGGCCTCTGGCCTGCCAACTCGGTGGGCGACGACATCGAGGTCTACACAGACGAGTCGCGGACAGAGGTGCTCACCACCGTCCACACCCTGCGCCAGCAGACCAGCCGCGCGCGAGGCCGAGGCGAGAACTATGCGCTCTCGGACTACATCGCGCCGAAGGACAGCGGCATCCCGGACTATCTCGGCGGGTTCGCCGTCACCGCGGGCCTCGGCGAGGCCGAGCGGGTCGCGGCCTACGAGGCGGACAACGACGACTACCGCGCGATCATGCTGAAGGCGCTCTCCGACCGCCTGGCGGAAGCCCTCGCCGAGTACATGCACGAGCACGTCCGCAAGGTCACCTGGGGCTACGCCGCCGGCGAGGACCTCGACAACGCCGCGCTCATCGCCGAGAAGTACCAGGGCATCCGCCCCGCCCCGGGCTACCCGGCCTGCCCCGACCACACGGAGAAGCGCACGCTCTTCGACCTCCTGAACGCGGAGGAGAACGCCGGCGTGGAACTCACCGACTCGTTCGCGATGCTGCCGGGGTCCTCCGTCAGTGGTTGGTACTTCGCGCACCCGCAGTCGCGGTACTTCGGCGTCGGCCGGATCCTGAAGGACCAGGTCGAGGACTACGCGCGACGCAAGGGCTGGACAATCGCCGAGGCCGAGCGCTGGCTCGCCCCGAACCTGGGCTACGTGCGCGGCAGCTAGTCCCTCGCCTCAGTCAGGGGATGCCGCCCCGCGGAGCCCCAGGTTCCGGACCACCTCCAGCGCGGCCTGCGAGAAGTTCAGCGTGTACAGGTGGATCCCCGGCGCGCCCGCACGCAGCAGGTCCTCGCACACCTTCGTCGCTGCCTCCACGCCGATCGCGCGCCGTGCCTCCACGTCGTCCCCCGCCGCTTCAAGGCGCGCACGCACCTCCGCGGGGAACTCCGTGTTGTTCAGCGCCGCCATCCGGCCGATGCCCTCAACGTTCGTCGGGGGCATCACACCCGGGATCACCGGCGTGTGCACGCCGCGCACAGCCATGTCCTCGATGAAGCGCTCGTAGTACTCCGCGCGGAAGAAGAACTGCGTCATGGCGAGGTCGGCGGCGCGCAACTTCTCCGCCTGGTGATCGCGGTCCGACTCGGCGTTCGCGGCGCGCGGATGGCCCTCTGGGTGCGCGGCGACGGCGACCTCGAAGTCCCCGCGCTCGCGGATGAAGCCCACGAGGTCGATCGCGCGCGTGAAGTGGCCGGTCGCCTCCGTGCTGCCCTCCGGCAGGTCGCCGTGCAGCGCGAGGATCGTGTCGACGCCATCCTCGCGGTAGCCGTCCACGAACCCGGCGATCTCGTCGCGCGTGTGCGCGACACAGACCAGGTGCGGCACCGCCTCCACGCCCAGGTCGTGGCGGATGTGGTGCACCACCTCCGCCGTGGGCCCGCGGGAAGAGCCCCCCGCCCCGTAGGTCACCGACATAAACGAGGGCTGCAGCCGCGCGAGGCGCGCGAGCGTGCGCTCCAGTCGGCGCTCGCCCTCGGCGTCCCGGGGCGCCGAGAACTCGAACGACAACGTGGGGCCGGCCTTGAGGAGGTCGAGGATCTTCGTCATGCCCTCATCGTGGGCGATCGTGGTTGATGACGCCAGTCGTTCCGGTGCCGGCGTGGGTCCTGACTCCTCCCCTCTGCCACACGGCGCGCGTATCGTGCACAGATCGACACCCAGCGGAGGATCTCGATGCGTTATGTCATCTATGGTGCGGGGGCCATCGGTGGCGCCGTTGGTGCGCGGCTCGCGCAGCACGGGCACGACGCCGTGCTCATCGCCCGCGGCGCGCACCTCGAGGCGCTCCAGCGCGAGGGCGTCCACCTCCGCACCCCGTCCGAGGACTTCGTGCAGCCCGTCACAGCGGTCGGGCACCCCTCCGAGGTGGACTGGCGCGGAGACGAGGTCGTCCTGCTCACCGTGAAGACGCAGGACACGCCAAGCGCCCTCGACGCGCTCCGGTTCGCGGCCGGCAGTGACGTGCCCGTGATCTGCGCGCAGAACGGGCTGGAGAACGAACGGCTGGCCGCGCGGCGGTTCGCACGCGTCTACACCATGCTCGTGCAGATGCCCGCCACCTACCTCCAACCGGGCGAGGTGCTCCTCAACGGCCTCGAGTTCTCCGGTGTCCTCCACGCCGGGCGTTATCCGGACGGCGTCGACGCAACGATCGAGGAGGTCTGCGCCGCGCTGAGCGCGAGCACCTTCGCCTCGAGGCCTGTCGCGGACCTCGCGCGGCTGAAGTACGCCAAGCTCGTCTACATCAACCTGCACAACGCGGTCCAGGCCACCTCCGGAGCCGCCGAGGGCACCGAGGAGATCGAGCGGCTGCTGATCGCGGAGGCGGAGCGCGTGCTGGACGCCGCCGGCATCCCGTACGCCTCGTGGGCCGAGTTCGACGAGGCGGCGCCGCTCGCCCGAGGCGAGGTACCCGGCTTCGACCGCACCGCCGCCGGGTCGACCTGGCAGAGCTTCGCGCGGGGCGCGGGGAGCATCGAGACGGACTTCCTCAACGGCGAGATCGTGATGCTGGGGACGCTCCACGGCGTGCCGACGCCGGTGAACCGCGCCGCGCAGGACCGCGTCACCCGCATGCTCGTCGATGGCACGCCACCAAGGAGTGTCCCGCCCGCCGAGATCCTCGACCTCGCGCGTGCGTACGGCGCAGAGGTCTAGGCTCGCGGGACGATCGCCCGTTCCGCCCTCGGAAGGTCGGTGCTAGGCTCGGGACGGTCGAGGAGGAACGGTCATGGGTTGTCCCATCCACATCTGGGTCCCGCTGATGGGCGCTGCGGCGCCGTTCGCGCGCGTTGCCCGTGATCGCATCCGCTCGATGCGCTCCTCCCGCGCTACTGAGGTCGAAGAAGCACCGCGCGAGCTGAAGCGCTGGGCGCCGGTGGGCCAGCCGTCCACCGAGACCTCCGAGGCGAACCGCTAACCGCCTCGAGACTCCTCCTTCCCCCGCCCGCATCGAGAGAGGCTCCTCGTTGGGTGACGCGATCTTTCACCGTGACGGTGACCTGTTCGTCCCGTCCGAGTTTGCCGGTAGTCCCTGGTATCGCGGATACGTGCACGGTGGCCCGCCCGCCGGCCTCCTCGCGCGGTGCATCGAGCAGCACGTGGGCGATCCCGCCTACCAGCTCGTACGGCTGACGGTGGACCTGTTCCGCGCCGTCCCGTCCGTCCCGCTCCGCGCCACCGTCGAGACCGTCCGCGGAGGCCGTCGCGTGATGGGCGTGCAGGCCTCGCTGTGGGCTGGGGAGCAAGAGGTCACCCGTGCATCCGCGCAGCTCCTCCGTCGTAGTGACGAGCCCGGCCTCCAGCCGCCGGTGCGCGTGCCGGAGGGGCCGGAGGGCCTCCCCGTAACGCAGGGCTTCGCCCGCGTCCGCGAGGACGGCGCCGTGGAGCACTCGCCCCGCAGCCTCCCCGGCTTCCACGCCACCATCGAGGTGGCATGGGCGACGGCGCCGAACGCGCCACACCCGGCCGCGTGGATCCGCATCCCCATGCCGTTCATCGAGGGCGAGCCGACCTCGCCTGCGACGCAGGCCGCCGCGCTCTCCGACTTCGGGAACGCCATCGCGGGGCGCTTCACGCTGGAGGGCCAGGCCGGCGGCTCCTACATCAACAGTGACGTCACGCTCTACATGGACCGCGACCCGGTCGACGAGTGGGTCTGCCTCGAGGTCCCCTACCGCCAGGAGATCGGCGGCGTCGGCCACGTGGAGTCGATCTGGTATGACCGCGACGGTCGCTACGGCCGTGGTGTCCAGACCCGCCTGGCGAACTCCCACCGCGACGAGTAGTCCGGCCCGCTAGCCCTCGGTCGACCCGTCGATCGGCGAGGCCTGCGAGGCGAGCCGCGCGATCGCGTCCGCCTCCATCCGGTACGGCAGCCACTCCTGCTGGTGAGCCATCCCGTGCGCCTCGTAGAACGCGCGCGCCGGGTTCCAGTCGAGCACGGAGAGTTCGAGGCGTGCCCACCCGCGCTCATGTGCGATCCGCGCAAGGGCGGCGAGCAGCGCGTGGCCCGCGCCGCTGTGGCGCGCTTCCTCGGCGACGAAGAGGTCCTCGCAGTAGAGGCCGGGGACGCCCTCCCACGTCGAGTAGTTCGGGAAGAAGAGGGCGAAGCCGACCGGGGCGCCCTCCTGCTCGGCGATCAGCGCCTCGAACACCGGTCGCTCGCCGAAGCCGTCCCGGAGGATGGCCGCGGGCGTCAGGTGTACGCGCTCCGGCGACTCGTGCTCGAACACGGCGAGGCCGCGGACGAACGCGATGATCGTCTCGGCATCCTCGGGCCGTGCGAAGCGGACGGTGGTCTGGTTGGTGGTCTGGGCCAGCATCCGCACGAGGATACGCGTCCTCCGGCACGCGATCCGTCCCCCTCGCCAGCCTCGTTGGTACCGTGGCTCCATGAACCGCCTCGCGAACGAGTCCAGCCCGTACCTCCTGCAGCACGCCGACAACCCCGTGGACTGGTACCCGTGGGGCGAGGAGGCGTTCGCGAAGGCGCGCGCGGAGGACAAGCCGATCCTCCTGTCGGTCGGGTACTCCTCGTGCCACTGGTGCCACGTCATGGCCCACGAGTCGTTCGAGGACGAGGCGATCGCTGCCCAGATGAACGAGGGCTTCGTGAACATCAAGGTCGACCGCGAGGAGCGGCCGGACGTGGACTCGGTCTACATGACGTTCACGCAGGCGATGAGCGGCTCCGGCGGCTGGCCGATGACCGTCTTCCTCACGCCCGACCTCGAACCGTTCTACGCGGGCACCTACTTCCCGCCGGACGACCGCTACGGCCGCCCCGGCTTCCCGAAGCTCCTCGAGGGCGTCTCGCGCGCCTGGCGCGAGAACCGCGCGAGCGTGGTCGAGTCGGCGCAGGACCTGACGGCGAAGGTCCGCGAGGCGACCGGACGGCAGACCGAGGGCGGCTCTGGCGCGATCGCCGCGGCGACCTCGGAAGCGGCGTTCAAGGCCCTGGAGCACGCCTTCGACCCGCACTGGGGCGGCTTCGGCCGCGCGCCCAAGTTCCCCAGCGCCTCCAACCTCGAGTTCCTGCTCATGTACGGCGCGCGGACGGGCGAGGACGCCCCGACCGCGATGGCCCTGCACACCTGCCGGATGATGGCTGCAGGCGGCATGTACGACCACCTCGGCGGGGGCTTCGCGCGCTACTCGGTGGACGCGCAGTGGCTCGTTCCCCACTTCGAGAAGATGCTCTACGACAACGCCCTGCTCGCCCGGCTGTACGCGCACGCGTACCAGGTTTCGAGCGATGGGGTGGGCGGCGACGAGGCGTTCGCCACGGTCGTCCGCGAGACGCTGGACTACCTCCTCCGCGAGATGCTCGACGCCGGCGGCGGCTTCCACTCCGCGCAGGACGCTGACTCCGAGGGCATCGAAGGCAAGTTCTTCGTCTGGACGCCCGCGGAGATCGCTGCGGTCCTCGGGCCGGAGGACGGCGCGGCGTTCTGCGCCGTCTACGCCGTGACCGAGGACGGCAACTTCGAGGATCCCCACCACCCGGAGTTCGGTCGGCGCAACGTCCTCAGCCGCCCCGAACCGCTTGAGGCTGTGGCGGAACGCCTCGCGCGTCCCGCCGCCGAGCTCGAGGCGGCGCTGCCCGCCTGGCGACAACAGCTGTTCGAGGAGCGCGCACGGCGCGTCCCGCCGGGGCTCGACGACAAGGTGCTGACCTCCTGGAACGGTCTCGCGATCTCCGCGTTCGCCGAGGCCGGCCGCATCCTCGGCGAGCCGCGCTACGTGGAGGCCGCCCGTCGCACCGCCGAGTTCATCCGCACCACGATGGTGCGCGACGGCCGCCTGATGCACTCCTACCGCGCGGAGACCTCGGGCACGGGCGAGGCGAAGGTGGACGCCCTCCTGGAGGACTACGCCTATCTCGGTCTCGGCCTGGTCGACCTGTACCGCGCGACCGGCGACCTCGGACTGATCGAATGGGCGACCACGTTGTACGAGGACGCCCTCGCGCGGTTCGCGGACACGGACGGCACGTTCTTCGAGTCGCCCTCGGACGGCGAGTCGCTGATCCTGCGGCAGAAGCCGTTCTTCGACTCCCCGACCCCGAGCGGGAACGCCTCGATGGCGATCCTCGGCTTCTGGCTCGCCCGGTACCTCGGACGGACCGAGTGGGAGGACGCGAGCCGCGCCGTCATCACGAGCGTCGCAGGGCAGTTCACCAGGGGCGCCACCGGCTTCGGCGCGATGCTCCAGGCGTTGGAGCTGCAGCTGGCCACCCCACGCGAGATCGTGGTGGTCGGGACGCCCTCCGAACGGGCGCCATTCGAACGTGAGATATCCAGACGTTATCTTCCTGCGGTGCTCCTCGCGCCGGCACGGACCGGCGGGGGCCTCCCGGTGTTGGAGGGCCGCTCCGCGGGCACCGGAGCGACCGCCTACGTCTGCGAGAACATGGTGTGCGACCTCCCGGCGACGAGCGTGAGCGCGTTCGTTGAGCAGCTCGACCACTAGCGACGTCTCCGACCCCGGAGATCAGCCCAAGCTCCGCCCCTGGGATGCCTTCCGCTTCCGGGACTACCGCTACCTGTGGGTCGCGGGGTTCCTGTCCACCATGACGATGTGGATGCGGATCCTCTCCACGACCCAGTGGATCGAGGATGAGACCGGCACCGCCGCGGCGCTGGCCATCGTCGGCATCGTCCAGCTGATCGTGCAGGTCCCGGCGCTGCTGTACGGCGGCGCGCTGTCCGACAAGATCGACCGCAAGCGCCTGATGGGCACCGCCAACGCGATCTCGATGGCGATCCTGCTGGTCCTCGGCTTCATGGACGCCAGCGGGATCCTGAACCTGTGGATGGTCTACGTCGCCATCGCGATGGCCGCCGTCACCCAGATGATGGTGAACCCCACGAGGAATGCGTTGATGCCGGCCACGCTGCCGCGCACGCACATCATGCTGGGCGTCACCACCGACACGGCGAGCCAGAGCGGCGCGATGATCGTCGGCCCGCTGATCTTCGCCTACGTCGCGTCCCAGTTCGGCCTCACCACCTCGTTCTTCGTCGGCGCGGCGCTCGCACTGCCGTCCGCCTTCGCGCCGACGCTGATCCGCGCCGCCGGACGCGCTGAGGGCGGTTCGGACGGCTCGATGATCGAGCGCATCCGCGAGGGCTTCGTCTTCGTCGTGCACCACCCGATCCTGCCGGGCCTCTTCCTGCTCGACACCGGCAACACGGTGGTCTCGTTCTACCGCGAGATCCTCCCCGCCCTCGCCCGAGGGCTGTTCAAGTCGGACGCGGCCGGTACGGGCCTCCTGGGCGCCGCAAACTCGGTCGGGGCGGTCACGGGCGCCGTGGGCGTGCTGTTCTTCGCCGGCTACCGGGCGAAGGGCATGCTCGTCCTGTACGCCACGCTCGTGTACGCCGTGGCGCTGTTCGGGTTCGGCAGCGTGAACACGCTCTGGATGGGCATGGTGATGATCGCCATCCTCGGCGGCGCGGACGCGGTCACCGTGGCCGTGCGCCAGACGACGATCCAGCTCACGACGCCCGACCACATGCGAGGGCGCGCGTTCTCGTTCATGATCCTGGCCGCGCAGACCGCGAACAATATCGGCACGATCTGGGTCGGCTTCTGGGCTGCCGCCATCGGCCCCAGCAACACGATGATCCTCGGCGGTGTGATCGCCGTCATCGCCACGCTCATCGTGTGGCGGGTGTGGCGACCGATCCGCGAGTATCGCTACCCGTAAGCACAGACGATCGTGTCATGCTCTCGATACCCATCGCACCCGCGTTGCGACCGCTGCTCCACGCCGCCTCCACCACGTCATGTGGACGATGTAGCGTCGTTGATATTGCAACTTAATCAACCACAACAAATGTCACCAGAACCGTGACACACGATCGCACGACACTCGTTACAGTGTGGAGCACCCTGGAGAGGCGGGACACTCAGTGCCAGATCGCGCGGCCCTCCTGGGCGCGTTCGAGCGAGGCGCCCTGGTACGGCCTTCCGCCGACCAGATGAACTTCGTGGACGTCGTCCGCGCGGTGGCGCACGCCTCCGGCGTCCCGTTCGACCTGAGGGAGCCCGCCCGCGACCTGGCCGCGCAGCTGCGCGAGACCAAGCACCTGATCTTCCTGCTCGCGGACGGCATGGGGATCGATCTCGTCGACCGCCTCCCGAGGAACGCGTGGCTCCGGCGCCACACTCGGCGCGTGATCAACGCCCCCTTCCCCACGACCACCACGACCGCGGTCACCTCCTTCGCCACGGGCGAGTACACGTCCCGCCACGCTGTGTCCGGCTGGTGGGTGCACCTCCCGCAGATCCAGGGGCCCGCCACCGTGTTCCAGCACGACCGTGCGCGCGACGGCGTGTCGCTGAGCGACCTGGGGCTCAGCGTGGAGGAGTTCTGCCGCGTGCCGCCCGTGCTCCGGTCGATGACGCGCGACGCCGAGTTCCTCGTCCCGACGGGCATCGTGGAGTCGCCGTTCACCACGCACATCTCCGCCGGACGCCCTCGGCGCTCCTACCGCACGTACGGGCAGGCGATCGACGAGATCGTCCGCCGCGTCGAGGAGTCCGAGGGGCCGACGTTCACGTACTGGTACACGCCGTCGCCTGACTCGGAGGCCCACGACGAGGGCTCCGCGGGCGAGCGCGTGTTCAGCGCCGTGGAAGCGCTGAACGGCGCGCTGGAGCGCCTCTCGACGCGCCTGCTGGACTCCCGGCAGACGTGGAAGATCGTGGGGACGGCGGACCACGGCCACCTGGAGATCACCCCGCACCTGGAGCTGGGCGTGAACGACGCCCTGCTGGAGAACCTGCGCTTCCCGCCCTCCGGCGACATGCGCGTGCAGTTCTGGCACACGCGCGAGGAACAGGGCGAGCGGTTCGCCTCGGCATTCCGGACACGCTTCGGGGAGTCGTTCTACCTGATCACGGCGCAGGAGGCCGAGGAACTCGAGCTCTTCGGCCCGGGAGCGTGGAGCGACCACATGCGCGAGCGCTCCGGCGACTACGTGAGCATCTCCAAGGGTCGCGCCGCCCTGCGCTACGCCGGCATCCCGGGCGCGAACGGCTACCGCCGGATGCGCTCCGGCCACTCCGGCCTGTCCCCCGCCGAGATGCGCGTCCCGCTCATCGTCGGCGGCGAGGACTCCCTCCCCGAGTACGACACCTAGCCAGCGCGCTCCCGGACGCCCGGACACGCAACGAGGGCGGCCGACGGCCGCCCTCGCTGGATTCGGTACGCCTCGGGCGTTACTTGCGGGCAGCGGCCTTCTTCGGCGCCGGCGCCTTCGCCACGCCCTTCGCGAAGGAGGAGCACACCGTGTCCGTGATCAGACGGACGACGGTGTACGGGTCCATGTTCGCGTTCGGGCGGCGGTCCTCGATGTAGCCCTTTCGGTCCACGCCCACCTGCCACGGGATGCGGATCGAAGCGGCGCGGTTGGAGACGCCGTACGAGAACTTGTTCCAGGGCGCCGTCTCGTGGCGGCCCGTCAGGCGCTGCTCGATGCCGGCGCCGTAGTTCTGGACGTGCTCCATGACCTTCTCGCCCAGCGCCTTGCAGGCACCGTCGATGTAGTCCCAGGCGTTGTCCGCCTCGCGCATCTCGATAGTAGAGAAGTTGGTGTGCGCCCCGGCCCCGTTCCAGTCACCGGCGACCGGCTTCGGGTTCAGGGTGGCGGTCACGCCGAAGTCCTCGGCGATGCGGTAGAGGAGCCAGCGCGCGACCCACATCTGGTCGGCGACCTCCAGCGGCCCCACCGGGCCGATCTGGAACTCCCACTGCGCCGGCATGACCTCCGCGTTGGTCCCGGAGATCGCGAGGCCGGCGGCGATGCAGGCGTCGGAGTGCGCCTCCACGATCTCGCGGCCGAAGATCTCGTCCGCGCCCACACCGCAGTAGTAGCCGAACTGCGGCGCCGGGAAGCCGCGCTCCGGCCACCCCAGCGGGCGCGCGCCCTCGAAGAACGTGTACTCCTGCTCGATGCCGAACCAGGCCTCGTGCTTCGCGTACTTCTTCGCGACCACGGCCAGGGCGGCGCGGCTGTTGGTGGAGTGCGGCTTGTTGGTGCCCGGCAGCAGCACCTCGCACATGACGAGCTTGTTCGCGCCGCCACGGATCGGGTCCGGACAGATGAAGGCCGGCTTCAGGACGCAGTCAGAGGTCTCGCCCTCGGCCTGGTTGGTGCTTGAGCCGTCGAAGCCCCAGACACCGGGCTCCTCGCCGTCCGCGAGGATCTTGGTCTTCGACCGGAGCTTGTGAGTCGGCTCCGCACCGTCGATCCAGATGTACTCGGCCTTGTACGCCATGAGTCAGTCTCCGCCCTTCAGCGCGCTGCTCCGCGTCAGCCTCCACCGCAGCAGCGTGGAGACACTGTGGACGCGGATCGTTCCCTCCGTACCGATGCAGGAAAGATATGCACGATACGTTTCAGACGTATTTCAGCCCACGTCCGCCCAGCGACCGAAGTCCCCGACCGATGGCCGCCGTGTGGCTTATGGTTCGTAACCACGACACTCGCCCCACTGGAAAGGTCAACCATGGCAGACGATCCCGTCAGCGCCGCCCTAAAGAACGTCCACTACTCCCTGCTCGTCGTCGGCTCCCGCTCCGCGGAGGGCGAACCGAACGGCATGACCGCGAACTGGCTGACGCAGGTCTCGTTCGACCCGCGGGTCGTGGCGGTCGCCGTGCAGGCTGGCGCCGTGACGCGCGAGAACATCGACGCCACCGGCGTCTTCTCGATCTCCGTCCTCGGCGAGGGGACGAAGGACCTCGCCCTGAAGTTCACGAAGAAGTCCCAGCACGGCGCCGGACGGCTCGAGGGCGAACCGGTCTCCACCTTCGAGACGGGCGCGCCCGTCCTGGACCAGGCCGTGGCGTGGTTCGAGTGCCGCGTCGTCGACAAGGCCGAGCCCGGCGACCATGTCGTGTTCTTCGGCGAGGTCATCGGCGGTGAGTCCCGCGAGGGCGACGCAACCACCCTCTCCGCCACCGGCATGTCGTACGCGGGTTGACGCCCCTCCGGCCTCGGGCATGCGGCGCCGACCCCGTCCGCGACGCATTGCCCGAGGGTCGGCGCGAGCGGACACTGAGGAGGCCCACTGCACGTCGCTCGCGAAAGGGACGGCATGCGCCTTCCCACCCCGGTCCTGCTCGGCCTCATCGGCACCGCCTTCGCCGTCCTCATCGGGCTCGGGGTGTGGCAGGTGCAACGGAACGAGTGGAAGCAGGACCTGGTCGCGGAGAGCCACGCGCGCACGGATGCTCCCCCGCTGGACATCGTGGACGCGTCCACCTCCGCCCCCGACGAGATCGAATACCACCGCGTCCTGATCGAGGGCGAACCGCGCTTCGAGGACGCGATGTTCCTCGCGAACCGCGCGAGGTCATCCGTGCGCGGTGAGGAGATCGTGGTGCCGGTGCAGCCTCCGCAGGGCCCTGCCGTCCTCGTGAACTTCGGCTGGATCCCGGACGGCGCGCGCGACGAAGTAATGGGCGAACTCGATGCCTCCACCACGGCGCCGATCGCCGGCCTCGCGGTCGATGCCTCCGGGCGGAACGGGAACCAGATCCCCAGCGGGTCATGGTCGAACCTGGACACGGAGGCGATGGGCGAGGCGCTCGGCTACCCCGTGGCGGGGTGGTTCGTCCTCGCGGGCGAGGAGCGTGACACGGAGCCGAGTCCGTCGGAGGAGCCTCCCGTCGCCGGGTGGCAGCGTTTCCACAACACCACGCCACACGTGGAGTACGCCCTCACGTGGTTCGGCCTCGCGGCCGCGCTGGTGGCAGTAGCGGTGTTCCGGCTGGTCGTGGCCCCCCGGCAGGAGGCGGCCCGCGCCGCCTCCCGATCCTCGGAAGCGCGTGCGCGGGAGGCCGACGACCGGCCGACTACATCTTCTTGAGCTCGGTCGCGTGCTCAGTGATGTGCGCGGCGAGGCCGGCCATGGCGCCCTCGACGTCCTGCGAGTACGGCCCCGGCACTTCCGCGCGCTTCTTCAGGTCGCGGTCCTCCACGTAGCGGAGGGCCTTGTCCATCATCCCCGCGGCCTCCTCCTCCTTCGTGAGGGCGTCCTGCGCGGAGGGGAACTCCTGGTCGCCCCAGTCCTGGGGCTTGCCCTCCATCGCCTTCGACACGCGGTTGGCGTAGCCGACCTCGGACCGGACGACGTGCTGGGCGATGCGCTTCGCACCCCAGGTCTCGTCCGTGCCGTCCTCCCAGGAGGAGACGCCCTGTAGCGCCTCGCGCAGGGCGTCTCGGCTCTGCTTGATCTGGTTCCTCAGTTCGTCGGCGGTCGCCATCGCGTTCCCCTCAGCATCTCTGTCATCGGCGTTCTCGATGCCCCGTGACCGGCCCAACCAGTCCAGCCCTTGCACGAGGGCTGCCGCGAGGCCAATCACAGGCGGAATCGCCCGTACTGTAGATGGCCCGCGCAACCCGACGACACATCCGCCTCGATCCAGCCGAGGAGCCTCCACGCACCGCTGCGCGGGACAACGTCGGTGATGGGGCCTGACGGTTGCGTCGGGTACCATGCCCCCTCACGCCGCGCGGCCCGCCGCCCTCCGGCATCGCGCGACGCCCCCTGCCCCTGTGACGCCGAGGACGGACCGCCCATGGACGCACCTGCTCCGACCACTCGTGACGTGCTCACCCAGGAGGAGGCGCGCGAGCGCGCGGAGCGCGTCCGGAACCCCCGGTACACCCTCCACCTGGACCTGCACGCCAAGGCCGAGCGGTACCGCGGCGAGCTCACCGTCACCTTCGACCTCGCGGAGGCCGGCTCGACCTTCCTCGACTGCACCTCTGCTCGCCTCGAACGCGTCGAGGTGAACGGGAGCGAGGTGGCGTCGCCGGATTGGAACGCCTACCGGCTCACGCTGCACGACCTGCGCGCGGGCGAGAACACCGTCCACATCGTCTACGAGAACGAGTACAACCACGGCGGCGACGGGTTCCACCAGTTCACGGACCCGGAGGACGGCGAGGAGTACCTCTACACCAACTTCGAGCCGTACAACGCCCACTGGCTCTTCCCGTGCTTCGACCAACCCGACATCAAGGGCACGTACGCCCTCGCCGTTTCCGCGCCCGCGGAGTGGCAGCTCATCGCCAACGCCCGCGAGGAGGGCGTCGAGCAGTTGGAGGACGGCCGTCGTCGCGTTGCGTTCGCGCAGACGAAGGCGTTCTCCACCTACCTGTTCGCCCTCATCGCCGGACCGTACGAGGTGTTCCGCGACCAGTGGGAGGACGTCCCACTCGGGTTCTACGCCCGCAAGTCCCTGGCGCCGTACGTGGACCAGGACGAGCTGGTGCGCGTGACCCAGCAGGGCATGGAGTTCTACTCGCGCTTCTTCGACTACCGCTACCCGTTCGAGAAGTACGACCAGATCTTCGTGCCGGAGTTCAACGCCGGCGCCATGGAGAACGTGGCCGCCGTCACGCACTCGGAGCGCATGGTCTTCCGCGATCCGCCCACGGACACCGACCGCCTGGACCGCGCCGAGGTCATCCTGCACGAGATGGCGCACATGTGGTTCGGGAACCTCGTCACCATGCGCTGGTGGAACGACCTCTGGCTGAACGAGTCGTTCGCCACGTACATGTCCTACCTCTGCATGGTGGAGGCGACACGCTTCCAGAGCGCCTGGCAGGTGTTCAACGCGGGGATGAAGAACTGGGCCTACACCCAGGACGAGCGCGTCACCACGCACCCGATCTCCGGCACCGTCGGCGACACGGACGAGACCTTCCTCAACTTCGACGGCATCACGTACGGCAAGGGCGCATCCGCCATCCAGCAGCTCGTCGCCGCGATCGGCATCGAGGGCTTCCGTGACGGCATGCAGCGCTACTTCAAGCGCCACGAGTACGGCAACACCACGCTCGCCGACTGGCTCGACGACCTCGGGCACGGCGCCGGGCGCGACCTGCACCCGTGGGCGGAAGCATGGCTCGAGACGGCCTCGCTGAACACGATCGCCGCGAGGGTCGAGCGCTCCGGCGACGTGGTCGGCAGCCTCGAGCTCCTCCAGACCGCCCCGGCGGAACACGCGACGATCCGCCCGCATACCCTCGACATCGCCCTCGTGCGGTCGGAGGGCGGCGCAGTCCTCATCGACTCCGTCCCCGCGACGATCACCGGTGAGTCCGAGCGCATCGAGGAAGCCGAGGGCCGGCCGTTCCCGGGCCTCGTGTTCCCGAATCACAACGACCACGGCTTCGTGAAGGTCGCACTGGACGAACGCTCGATCGCGTTCATCCACGACCACCTCAACCGCATCGATGACGCCCTCCTGCGCCAGCTCATCTGGCACACCCTCTGGACGATGGTCCGCGACCAGCAGCTGAAGTCCACGGACTTCATCGAACTCGCCGCCGCCAACGTCGTCGCCGAGACGGACCACGGCCTCGTCGAGTCGATCCTCGGGAGGATGCTCGGCGCGGTGAGCCGCTACGTGCCGGAGGAGCAGAAGGCGGCGTCCGCCCACCGCCTGTTCGAGACTGCGTGGAGCGCCCTCGAAGCGGTGAGCGATCCCGATCTGAAGATCATCTGGGGGCGCACCCTCTTCGGCGTCGCGATCAACGCCGAGGACGTCGTCCGGGCCTGCGAGCTCGCGGACGGCGCGCGCACCGTCGAGGGCTTCACCGTCGACCAGGACATGCGCTGGAGCGCGGCGGCCGCCGCGGTCGCGCACGGCCTCGACGGTTCGTGGGAGCGCGTCGAACGGGAGCGCGAGCGCGATCGCTCGGACCGAGGCCAGCGCGCGGTGATCCGCTGCGAGGTCTCGCGGCCCGACGCGGCAGTGAAGGAAGACGCCTGGCAGAAGTTCGGCGACGAGAAGGGCTACGGCTCCCTCCACCTCACCGCCGCCGCCATGGGCGGCTTCCACTGGTGGGTGCAGGCGGACCTGCTGGAGCCATACGTCCAGCGCTACTTCGACCAGCTCCCCGCGGTCTTCGAGGGGCGCGACAACGAGTTCGCGCAGCGCTTCTTCGGAAACCTGTTCCCGGGCTACCGCGTGGAGCAGTCCACGCTGGACCTCGCGCAGGCCGTCCTCGACGCGCACGGGGAGCGGCTGCCGACGTTGCGCCGCCAGCTCCGCGAGGCGATCGACGACCTGCAGCGGGCGATCCGCTGCCGTGAGTTCGCGGCCTCCTGATGGCGACTGCGACGACCCCCGGGGAGGCCCCTCCGTCCTTGCCCCCGGAGGATCCGCAGTATCGAGAGCACATCCTGGGAGTGCCCACTCGGGGCCGCTTCTTCTTCGGGTGGTACCTCGTCAGCGCCGGTGCAGCGATCCAGTTCCTGGTCGGCGCGCTGATGAGCAACGTCATCGGGGGCTATGCCACGGCTCTGACCAATGACTTCGGCTGGAGCCGGAGCAGCCTGTCGCTCGGCTTCGCGCTCTCCCGCGTGGAGTCCGGGATCCTCGGACCGTTCCAGGGCTGGATGATCGACCGGTTCGGCCCCCGCGCCATCATGCGGTTCGGGCTCACGGTGTTCGGGATCGGGCTGTTCCTGTTCAGCCAGATCCAGAACCTGCCGATGTTCTACGTCGCCTTCCTCATGATGGCGGTCGGGTCGAGCCTCGGCGGGTTCATGTCGATGACCGTCGCGGTCGTGAACTGGTTCAGCCGCGCCCGCTCGCGCGCCCTGGGCATCTCGCAGGCGGGCATGGCGGTGGGCGGGCTCGCCGCCTCCGGTGTGATCTACCTGATCATCGAGGTCGGCTGGCGCGAGGTCTCCTTCGTCTCCGGGATCATCGTCCTCTGCGTCGGTCTGCCCCTCACCACGTTCATCGTCCGCAAGCCCGAGGAGCTCGGCCTCACCGTCGACGGGCACGACGAGGCGATGCGCACCCGCCTCGCGACGCAGGACGCCGCGCGGAACCGGAAGTCCACGGATACGGACATCGACTTCACGACGCGGGAGGCGCTCCGAGCTCGGGCGTTCTGGACGATCTCGCTCGGACACGCCTCCGCGCTGTTCGTGGTCGGTGCGGTGATGCTGCACCTGGTCCTGCACCTGACAGAGTCACGCGGCTACAGCGCGGTCGCCGCATCCTCGTTCGTCCTCGTGATGACGATCTGTCAGCTGGTGGGGCAGATCGGCGGCGCAGCGCTGGGCGACTTCGTGAGCAAGCGGCTCATCGTGGTCGTGTGCATGGCGATGCACACCGTCGCCATCCTGCTGCTCGCGAACGTCGATGGGACGCTCGCCGTCCTGGCGTTCACGGTGCTGCACGGGCTGGCCTGGGGGACGCGCGGACCGCTCATGCAGGCGATGCGCGCCGACTACTTCGGGCGCAGCTCGTTCGGGAAGATCATGGGGTTCTCCAGCGCCGTCACCATGATCGGGATCACGGCCGGCCAGTTGATCCCCGGCATCCTGTATGACCGGACCGGCTCGTACACCCTGGGGTTCACGATCATCGCGGCCATCGCCGCGATGGGCTCGATCTTCTTCGTCCTCTCGACCCGCCCGCCGGCGCCCGTCCGGACGAGCGTCTCGGAGCCGTAGCCCTCAGCGAGGGCGCATCGACTCCTCCATCTCGACGCGGATCGGGCGCACCAGCTTCACGGAGATCGTCAGCACGTGCGCGATCTCCTCGTCGCTGCGGCCTTCGAGGATCCAGTCGCGGACCAGTTCCTCCTGGCCCGCCGTCAGTCCAACCACGCTGTCTCCGTTCCGCCATACCGCCCCGGGGGTGAGCATCCCGCCGCCAAACGGAGGGCCCCGCCGGAGCGGGGCCCTCGTGCAGTCGTTCAGGCCTCGAGAGCCTCGAAGGCTACGAGTGCAGCAGCTGCCGCAGCACGTACTGCAGGATGCCGCCGTTCTTGTAGTACTCCACCTCCACCGGGGTGTCGATGCGAGAGCGGACCGTGAACTCCTTCTCGGAGCCGTCATCCGCCAGCGCCCGCACCGTCACGGACTGACGCGGGGACATGCCCGCCTCGATCCCCTGGATGTAGAACCGCTCGTGGCCGGTCAGGCCCAGGGTCTGCGCCGTGTCACCGTTGGTGAACTCCAGCGGGAGGATCCCCATCCCGACCAGGTTGGAGCGGTGGATCCGCTCGAACGACTCCGCGATGGCGGCTCGGACACCCTGCAGCGCCGGCCCCTTGGCCGCCCAGTCACGCGAGGAGCCGGTGCCGTACTCCTTGCCGGCCAGGATGATCAGCGGGATGCCCTCCTCGCGGTATCGCTCCGCGGCATCCCAGATGCTCATCTCCTCGCCGTCGGGCAGGTGGCGGGTCCAGCCGCCGTCACGGTCGACCAGGGCGTTCTTCACGCGCACGTTCGCGAACGTGCCGCGCATCATCACCTCGTGGTTGCCGCGACGCGCGCCGTACTGGTTGAAGTCCTCCCGGTTCACCTCGTGCTCCGTCAGGTACTTCGCCGCCGGCGAAGACACCGCGATCGAGCCCGCGGGCGAGATGTGGTCCGTGGTCACCGAGTCGCCGAGGACCGCGAGGACACGAGCGTCCTGGATGTCCTTCACCGGTTCCGGCGTCACCGGCAGGTTGTCGAAGAATGGAGGCCGGCGGACGTACGTGGAGTTCTCGTCCCACGCGAAGCGGTCACCCGTCGGCGCGGCCAGCGCCTGCCAGCGCTCGTCCCCGCGGAACACGTCCGCGTACTGCTGCTCGAAGAAGTCGCGCTTCACCGCCGTGGCGATGGTGTCCGCGATCTCCTGCTGCGTCGGCCAGATGTCCTTCAGGAACACCGGGCCGGCCGTCCCCTCCCCGATCGGCTCGGAGTACAGGTCGATGTCCGTGTTCCCCGCGAGGGCGTACGCGACGACGAGAGGCGGCGAGGCGAGGTAGTTCGAGCGCACCTTGTTGTGCACGCGAGCCTCGAAGTTGCGGTTGCCGGACAGCACCGCGGCCACTGCCAGGTTGCCCTCGTCCACGGCGGCCTCGATCGGTGGGGGCAGCGGGCCGGAGTTGCCGATGCACGTCGTGCACCCGTACCCCACCAGCTCGAACCCGAGCTCGTTCAGGTACTCGTCCAGCCCCGCCTCCGCGAGGTAGTCCGTGACCACCTTGGAGCCGGGCGCCAGGCTGGTCTTCACCCACGGCTTCGTCGTGAGCCCAGCCGCGACGGCCTTCTTCGCCAGGATGCCGGCGCCCACCATCACTTCCGGGTTGGAGGTGTTGGTGCAGGAGGTGATCGCGGCGATCACCACGGAGCCGTTCCGCACTTCGTAGTTGGACCCGTCGTCGTGCACCGGGAGCGGGGTCTTGGAGGCGCCCTGCGCCTCCCACGATCGGATCTCCTGCTCCGCGGAGGCCTTGGCGTCCGTGAGCGAGATCCGGTCCTGCGGGCGCTTCGGCCCAGCGATGCTCGGCACCACCGTGGCCAGGTCCAGCGACGCGGTCTCGGTGTAGACCGGGTCCGGGGTGTCAGCCGTGCGGAACAGCGCCTGCGCCTTGCAGTACGCCTCCGTGCGGTCGATGACCTCCTGCGGGCGGCCCGTGAAGCGCATGTAGTTCAGGGTCTCGTCGTCCACGGGGAAGAAGCCCACGGTGGCGCCGTACTCCGGGCACATGTTCGCGATGGTGGCGCGGGCGGCCAGCGGGAGGTTGGCCAGGCCCTGGCCGTAGAACTCCACGAACTTCCCGACCACGTTCATGGACCGCAGGATCTCCGTGACGCGAAGCACCAGGTCGGTGCCCGTCGCGCCCTCCGGCAGCACACCGGTCAGCTGGACGCCGACCACCTGCGGGATCAGCATCGCGACCGGCTGGCCGAGCATCGCGGCCTCCGCCTCGATGCCGCCGACGCCCCAGCCGACGACGCCGAGGCCGTTGATCATCGTGGTGTGCGAGTCAGTCCCCACGAGGGTGTCCGGGTACGCGACGCCCTCCTGTTCGAACACGACCTGGCCGAGGTACTCCAGGTTCACCTGGTGCACGATGCCCGTGCCGGGCGGCACTACGCGGAAGGTGTTGAACGCCTGCTGCGCCCACTTCAGCAGCTGGTAGCGCTCACCGTTGCGCTCGTACTCCTTCTCCACGTTCTTCGCGAACGCGAAGTCTGTGCCGAAGACGTCCACCTGCACCGAGTGGTCGATGACGAGGTCCACGGGCTGCAGCGGCTCGATCTTCGCCGGGTCGCCGCCCAGCTCGCTCATCGCGTCACGCATCGCCGCGAGGTCGACGACACAGGGGACGCCCGTGAAGTCCTGGAGCACCACGCGGCCGGGGCGGAACGCGATCTCCACGTCCGGCTCCGCCGTCGGGTCCCACTTCGCGACCGCCTCGATCTGCGCGCGGTCGACGCTGGTGCCGTCCTCGTACCGCAGGAGGTTCTCGAGCAGGATGCGGTGCGTGAAGGGCAGCTTGGCGAGGTCCGCGCCCAGGGCGTCCGTTGCTGCCTGCAGGCGGTAGTACGTCAGCGCCTTGCCCCCGACGTCCAGGGTGTCGCGCGAACCGAGACTGTTGAGCGTGTCAGCCATGGGATGCCTTCCTGTCCTGATGCCGGTGGCCTCCTCTGCCATTCGTGGAGGGCCGGCTGGCGATCCCGCGGTGAGGTGCCGGGGAACGGCTGATATCCGCCGAGCGGGGTGCGACCTCAGAGGGGCTCGGCGCCCCGATTCTACGCCACCGCCCGCCGAGGCCAAATCAACAGCGGAGGAACGCCGCCCCGGGGCGGCCTACGACAGCTCGGCGTGCCGGAAGCAGTCCACGGTGTGGTCGTTCACCATCCCCATCGACTGCATGTACGCATAGAGGATGGTGGGGCCGACGAAGCGGAAGCCGTCCTTCCGCATCTGCTTGCTCATCGCCTCCGCCACCTCGGTGCTCGCGGGCACCTCCGAGGCGTCACGCCAGGCGTTCCGGAGCGGGGTCCCGTCCACGAACCGCCACACGTACGCGTCCAGGCTGCCCCACTCCGCGATGACGTCGCGCGCGATCCGCGCGTTGCCGATCGCGGACTCCACCTTCGCGCGGTTGCGGATGATGCCGGTGTCCTGCAACAGGCGCTCCACATCGTCCTCGCCCATGGCGGCGACGCGGTCGATGTCCCAGTCGAGGAAGGCGCGGCGGTAACCGTCGCGTCGGAGGAGGATCGTGCGCCAGGAGAGGCCGGCCTGGGCGCCCTCCAGCGTGAGGAACTCGAACAGTCGGTGGTCGTCGTGCTCGGGGACGCCCCACTCTTCGTCGTGGTAGCGCACCATCGCGGGCTCGTCGCCGGCCCACGGACACCGTACGAGTGCATTCATCACGCTTGCCTGCTCTCACCGAGGATCGAGGGTCGTCCGCCCTCGATCCTCGGTGAGCCAGGCCGATCTGTCAGCCGGAGCTTGGCACCGGAAGTTGCGCCTCGAAGGCGCTACTGGACGTGCAGCGTGCCCTCCATGCCCGCCTGGCGGTGGCCCGGGACGCTGCAGAAGAAGACGTAGTCACCGGCCTCGCCGGGGGTGAAGGTGATCGAGCCGGAGTCACCCGTCGGCAGCGAGAAGTGCAGCGGGTAGTCCGCGCCACTCCCGTCCGTACCGCCCTCGGCGCTGATGTCCGAGAACGTGCCCTCCTCGATCGTGAAGTCGTGCTCCAGCGCGCCGACGTTGTCGATGTTGACCGTCAGCGACTCGCCGGCGGGCGACTCGATCGAGTGGATGCTGAACGCGATGTCGCGGAATTCGAGGGCGACCGCGCCGTCCACGGGGGTCGTCGGCGGCTCTTCCGGGGTGGCCTCGGCCGGTTCGGTGGCCGCCGGCACGGTCGCCGTGCTGCTCATGATCCGCTCGCCGACGTCAGATTCGGGCGCGGTGCATCCCGCGAGGAGGAGCGGCAGCACCGCGACGCCGAGGGCAGTAGCAAGCAGGCGAGGGCGTGCGAATGTCCGGGTGAATGTCATGTAAGCCTCCTTCGCGGCCGTACCGGGCCGAACGCTCGGACGCTAACCCTCGCACTAAACGGCGTCAGGATCAGCACCTCCCTCGGAGGGCGGAACAAACGGCAGCCGAGCCGCCTCGATGGGATGACGGTGGGAGGGGGACGCTTGTCGCCCAATCGGAGAGGCCGCTACTCTGATCGGACGGGTTGGTCCGACTGCCGGGCGGTTAGCTCAGTTGGTACGAGCGCCTGCTTCACACGCAGGAGGTCACTGGTTCGAGTCCAGTACCGCCCACCAGCGAGCCTGCTCGGAAGGGATCGGACCACCGATTTCACGGAGCCGAAGTGGCGGAATAGGCAGACGCGCTACGTTCAGGGCGTAGTGGGGGCAACCCCGTGTGAGTTCAAGTCTCACCTTCGGCACCATCTGACACGCGCTCGTAGCTCAGGGGATAGAGCGTTGCCCTGCGGAGGCAAAGGTCGCAGGTTCGAATCCTGCCGAGCGCGCCATGATCGTGAAACGGGCCCCCTCGCGGGGGCCCGTTCGTTTGCCCGCACCGATCGAGGTGGCCTCCTGCCGCACCCGCCCGCGTGATCCGCTCGTCGTACGATTGATCTGTGAACGACTCACCGATCCTGCAGCAAGTGCGCGCCCTGCCAGAGAAGCCGGGCGTCTACATCATGCGCGACGAGCGTGGCGATGTGGTCTACATCGGCAAGGCTCGTCGGCTGCGTGACCGTGTCCGCTCGTACTTTGGATCCGCGCGCTCACTCGAACCGAAGGTCTACGCCCTCTCGCAGACCGTGAAGACCATCGAGCACGTCGTCACGAACACGGAGGCGGAAGCGCTCCACCTCGAGGCGACGCTCGTGAAGCGTCACCAGCCCATCTATAACGTCCGGCTGAAGGACGACAAGCACTACCCGTACCTGAAGGTGGACGTCCAGAACCCCTGGCCACGCGTCACCATCACCCGCCGCGTCGAGAACGACGGTGCGAGGTACTTCGGGCCCTACGCCTCAGCTGGGTCGGTGCGACGCACGCTCGATGTGGTGAAGAAGCTGTTCCCGTGGCGCTCCTGCACGAAGGAGATCACCGGCACGGACCCGCGGCCCTGCCTCGACTACTACATCAAGCGCTGCATCGCCCCCTGCACCGCGTTCTGCACGCCGGAGGAGTACCGCGAGGTCATCGACCAGACCATCCTCTTCCTCGAAGGGCGCTCCTCCGAGGTGAAGCAGCACCTGAAGGCAGAGATGGAGCGCGCGAGCGACACGCTCGAGTTCGAGCGGGCGGCCCGCATCCGCGACCAGCTCCAGGCCGTGGAGCGCGTCACGGAGCGCCAGCACATGGCGACCACGCGCCACCTGGACGCGGATGTCTTCGCCCTCGCCCGGCAGGAGGACGAGGCCTGCGTGCAGGCGTTCTTCGTCCGCGGCACCGTGGTCGCGGACACGGACTTCTTCATGCTGGACGGGACGAAGGACGCGAGCGACAAGGAGATCCTCGGCGCGTTCCTCGCGCAGTTCTACGAGTCCGCCACCTATGTCCCCCGCACCGTCCTCCTCTCCGTCGAGCCGGACGACCGCGAGTACCTCGAAGTGATGCTGCGCGACGCGCGCGGGACGCTGGTGGAGGTGCGCGTCCCCGAACGCGGCGAGCTCCGAGGGCTGGTCGCGACGGCCGAGGAGAACGCGCGCGAGTCGCTCCGGATGCACCACGTCCGCTGGATCGCGGACCGCGACAAGACCGACTCCGCCCTCTCGATGCTCCAGGAGGAACTCGATCTGCCGGCGCCCCCTCAGCGCATCGAGTGCTACGACATCTCGACTATCCAGGGGACGAGCACCGTTGCCTCGATGGTGGTGTTCAAGGGCGGCCAGCCCGCCAACAGCGAGTACCGCCGGTTCCGTATCCGCACCGTGGAGGGCCAGGACGACTTCGCCTCCATGCGCGAGGTGCTCACGCGGCGCTTCAAGAAGATCGCGGAACGCCGCCGGGCGGAGCTGTCCGGTGAGCAGGTCGAGCTGCCCGAGCCGTCCCCGTGGGACGAGGTCCCCGACCTCGTGATCATCGACGGTGGCAAGGGACAGCTGGGCGCGGCGCTCGACGTGATGCGCGACCTCGGGCTGCGCGACGTGCCGGTCTGCGGCCTCGCGAAGCAGCAGGAGGAGATCTTCGTCGCGGACGTCGCCGACTCGATCATGCTCCCGCGGACCTCGGAGGCGCTCTACCTCGTCCAGCGCATCCGCGACGAGGCGCACCGCTTCGCGATCACGTACCACCGCAAGATCCGAGGCAAAGCGTCCACGCAGTCCGTCCTGGACACGATCCCCGGCATCGGCCCGAAGAGACGGCGCGCGCTGATGCGGAAGTTCGGCTCCGTGAAGAACCTGCGCGCGGCCAGCACCGAGGAGATCGCGGCCACCCTCGGCTTCACCCAGCGCCTCGCGGAGACGGTGAAGCGCTCGCTCTGAGCGAGGGCAGCCCGACTCCCCCACATGGCCAACCCACCGACCACCGCCGAGGAGCTCATCGAGCACCTCCGCCGGCGGGCGACCTCGGACGAGCGCGTGCTCGACGCGATCGCGAGCACACCACGCGAGGCGTTCGTCGCGGCGCACCTCCGCCCCTACGCCTACGAGGACACCGCCCTCCCCACCGAGGCGGGCCAGACGATCTCGCAGCCCACGATCGTCGCGATCATGACCGCCGCCCTCGGCCTCCAGGGGCACGAGCGCGTGCTCGACGTCGGGACCGGCTCCGGCTACCAGGCCGCCATCCTCGCGCACCTCTGCGCCGAGGTCGTGACCGTGGAGGTCGTCGACTCCCTCCGCCGTCAGGCCGAGGAACGCCTGCAAACACTGGGGATCGACAACGTCGAGGTGCTTCCCGCGGGCGACGCCCTCGGTGCGCCGGACCGCGGGCCCTACGACGCCATCCTCGTCGCCGCCGCGGCACCTAGGATCCCTCCGAGCCTCGTCGCACAGCTCGAGCCGGGCGGCCGGCTCGTCGTCCCCGTGGGGACGCGGGAGGCGCAGGAGCTGGTGCGCCTCACCCTTCGCGCAGACGGCACCACGGAGGAGAAGTACCTCGGCAGTTGTCGCTTCGTGCCGCTCCTCGGGCCGGAGGGTTTCCCCTCCGAGGTCAGCGAGACGTGACCGGCTTCAGGCTCCCAATACGCGGGTAAACCCTATCAATCAGCGGTCAACGACGAGCGTCGCTCGATCGTTATGTCGGCGGTTATGTAGACAGACAGCGACGGCACGGGTATACAAGTCCACTGCGGCTCGGGTTGCGCGAGCGGGACGCCCTCCACGGGACTGTGAGGGGCGCCGCCCCGGCCCCGATGGCCGGCACGCACAGCCGAGAGACGGCGGTTGCAGGAGAGTTCGTGCAAGACCGGATCGAGGCCTTCCTCCACTACCTGTCGGCGGAACGTGGCGCCTCCAAGAACACGATCGACGCATACCGGAACGACCTCGGCGGGTTCCGCAAGTTCATCGACGCCGGCGGCGCCGCGCCCGCCCCGCTCGCGTCGGGCGACGACTCCTCCGAGGACGGTGCGGGCACCGCTGGTGGAGCGGGCTCCGAGTCCCCCATCACCCAGGTCGTCACGCCTCAGACCATCACCGGCTACATCGGCGACCTGAACGACCGCCGCTACGCGAAGGCCACCGTGGCCCGCAAGGTCGCGGCCGTGAAGTCGTTCTGCGCCTTCCTGCTGGACAGCGGGGACCTGCAGAGCAATCCCGCGACGCAGGTCGACTCCCCCCGAGCACCGAAGCC
>Ga0265293_10003765_pt1 | contig 27754 bp, 21 predicted proteins | sample Munlanlewell138R_FD_192505 | JGI IMG/M metagenome (GOLD analysis project Ga0265293, IMG submission 192505) | Leachate microbial communities from a municipal landfill in Southern Ontario, Canada - Leachate well 138R | ecosystem: Engineered > Solid waste > Landfill > Unclassified | place: Canada...
TTCTCGTTCCTACTATCTTGTTTTTTAGTACCCATTCTATATTGTTCTCCAATGTTTCTTTATATTTTATTATTTTATCGGCATCAAGTTCTTCTCTTTTTGTAAAATTGGTTTCAAATTCTTTAATTATCCTTTTTACTTCTTTTCCATCAATTTTTACCGGATTAATCGTGAACCATATTCTTGCTGTATATTTTTCCGTGTTGCTTGCAAAATCATCTTTTAATGTAACACAATATTTCTTATCATGTATTTCTTCAAAAATATTAAACTCGGATTCAAATTCTACAATTAAATGCTCTCTATCAATTATATATTTTTTATTCATAGCTCACCTTTATTCTAGCTTCGATATTTTCGCCTAACTTTTCTTTTTCTTCTTCTTTCAAAAAATCATAAGCGAATAATCTTATATCACCACACTGAAGATTGCTAATTTTTTCAAAAAATGTATATTCTTCTGACAATGAACTTAAATCCATTTCATTATTACATACGCCTTCTGGAATATATTCAATCTCTAAATCTCCAGACTTAAACACAAACGAATATTTTTTCTTTAAATTTCCAGCAAATCTTATATCTCTTATATATTCAATATTCTTCGATGTATTCACTAAAAACATAATATTTTCAAACTCTTCGTCTTCAATAAAATCTCTCGTTTTGATAAATACTATTCCATCATTTTTCTTTATTGCCTTTTTAACTTTATTAAATTTTTCAAAAAATCTATCTTTCTCACTATCTGCGATTTTTTCCACCTCATCGAACATTTTATGCTTAACACAATTTATCTTTTCGCATAAGCCTTGAGTTCTGCTAAATACCACAAATTTGTGCTCTCTCATTATGTGATTTTTCAAAAATTGAACATTGTCTTTATTATTTTCAATATCACCAAATATTATAAAACAAAGATTTTTTATAGCTTTCAAAATTCCTCCCAGTGTTTTTTTATTTCAAAATTATTTTTAATAGTGTTTATTGCAGATGTAACTTCTTCAAAATTTTCAATGTCATATTCGACATATATTAATCCGTCCATTATCTTAAAATAACTTGATGCATTATTTATTTCAAAATATGTCAAATTGCCAACAAGATAATCATTCATTTCTTTTTTAGAAAACGAACCAAGTATAAATTCTCTTCTTTTGCCAAAAGAGTTTATAACCATTCCCTTTATTTGATTCTTTTCAAAATATTTCTCAAGTATCTCTCTTATTTCGTATAATTTAGTTGTGGCAAAATCAAAACTTTGATAAGGTATAGCAATCGAATCATTCTCGCTTTTTGAAAAAGTAATTTCTTTCTTGGCTCTGGATAAATCATATTTATCGCCAAAAAATACCTTGTATCCATCTATTCTCGAAGACAGTTTTTTCTTTCCGAAAACACTAAACTTAATCGTCTGAATTATTAAATTGTTTCGCAATATTATCATATTTATTGCTATGTCATATTTACTGAAAATTCTTTTCTGTCTTCTCCATTTTTTATATTTTGAATAATCACCAATAAATCTGTAACCACATTTTTGACAAACATTAACTAACACATCTCCACCATTAGTTAACATTGGCGATATATTCTTATGTTGACAAGCCATATATTCTCCTTTAAATTTATATCTCAATTATATCAGAAAAATTTTGATATGTCAAGTATATTATTTGAAATATTTTTGAAATATCTTTTTGCAAACTAACATACTCAACACTATCAGAATTAGTTTAAAATGTCAAGTAACCAATGTACTAACTTTTGAAAATTTTATATAAATTAGCAAATAATCGTTTTAAGGCTCTCTAACGGATTTTTATATGTTAGGTGATAAAATATACCACTGAATATATAAAAGTGTCTTAAACTTAAAATAAAGTGGGTATATGTCGATTTTAAATTATGAATCGATATTGAAGGTTGCTAATAATCAAATTTATGATATACTTGTATAACTGAAAAGTTCATTATGAGTGAGCTCAGAAAAGTTTATTATTTGTATTTGGTGAAACTATTTCAAAAATGGCTTTGTTATTTTACCTTGTAATTATATGAATTGCACTTGCTTTGAATTATAAGATTATATTTTCAAAAGTGTGATTGACTTGGTGAATGTATGGATTAACATATTACCTAATTTTGAAAAAGAGCGTAGCGATATTATTATACGGGGAATACCGCTTATGCCTCATATAATTGAATCAAAGATTTGTTTTATGTATTTGAGTTTAAAGTATAATTATAAATCTGTTTATTTATTCGTTTTTTTGATTTAAGGCTTTTAAATCTTTTAAGCTCTTGATTTTATGTTCTTAAAAGATATAAAAAGCTCTTAAATATATATATAAAGCTTACTGTATATATAAGAGAAGCTTTATATATAACATAATATATACGATGTATATATTATGTGTTTTTAAAAGCTTTTGATTCTAAAAGCTTTTGATTTTATGTATAGTGTATATATACTGTTTTAAAAGCTCTTATATATAAAGCCTTACTGTATATATAACTTAAGGCTTTATATAACATAATATATACTGTCGTATATATTATGTGTTTTTAAAAGCTTTTGATTTTCTTTTTATATACTGTATATAAAAGAAAAAGAAAAAGAAAATATATAAAAGAAAAAGAAAAAGAAAAATACTTGACAAACATATTCTAATATGTTAATATTAATTTGTCTGAATTAAAAAATTGTTTCTATAAAATTTAAAGGAGAGTAGAGTGATAAAAATTGATGCAAACGAATATATTAGAAAATCAAATATCGAATATGATAAAGATACCTTGATTAATTGGAAAAAATATAAGGATTTAAAGCTTGATGAATATCTTATACCAAAAAGTATTCCAAAAAAATTTGTTAAAACGAAAGATAAAGAAAGGCTAATAAGGGAATTTATAGAATATTATGGATTTATAAACAGCTCCTGCTTTTTTGCTTTAAGCGGAACTAATAGAAATATTTTTGAAAGTTTGTGCTATGGATTAAATTCAAAGTTAATGTTTGTTTTTATGGGAGTATTTTTTAATAGAATGTCTTGGAATGAATTCAAAACTAAAATTAATAAAAGAAGCTCTATGGTATCTAACGAGTTATGTGGAATAGGAGATGGGAATAATACCGAGTTTTATACGAAAAAGACATTTTTTGAAACATCAATTCAGGTTTTTTGTAATGGAAAAAGACATATTGCTGATAAAATTTCAGAAAATCAATTTAAATTAATAGAGTATGTCCCGTCTTTTGGAGAAGAAGTAAGAATTACTTATAGGTCGGGAGAAGGAATGAATTTTGATATAACAGATAGAGATTGGAACAGTATAGTGGACACAACATATTGCAACATATTGTCGATAAATGATAAAATATCCGACAGACCGATTATTTTTGAAGAAAAAAACTATGTAAAGAAAAATATAGATAGAATGAGTTCCTTTTTAAGTGACGAAGAGATTTCTATACTGTATATGCACACCGTTTCAAATATGGATATAGAACAAATAGCTTATATTATTGGAAAAAAGAAGGATTCGCTTATCGTTAAATATAAAAGAATAATAGATAAAGTTTTTTGTCAACAAAATATATTAAGTTTAGAATATAGCAACTCAAGAGTTATCTGTGTATTATTTTTATATTACCTAGAGATGGACGCAAAGAAAATATCACAAACTTTAGATGAGAATTATGAAAAAATAAAAAAGATAATACAGAGGAAAAGGGACAAGTAAAAATTTTTTTTAGCTTAACGGTGCTATTTTAAAGAAATATCCTTGTTATAAAAACACTATATATATGAGGTATATTATTATAGGGTTATACTTTTTGGGGAGCTATTTAGGCTCCCTATTTTTTTATCAAAGGAAAGGGGTGATTAAGGTGGCGAGGAAAAGAAACAGTAAACCGGCAAGTAAAATTAAGCTCACAAAAGAAGAGTTTGCTAAATGGCACGATACAATATCTAATTGGATGGTTAATGTTGCTTATCATTTTTTGAAAAATTCTCCATCTTTGATTAAAATAATAAACGATAAAAACAAAAGAGAAGTTTATATATCAGATAAAATAAAAGAATGTGAAATCGGCTGGACAAATAATTCGGATGAGTTTAGAAAGAGAATTAAAGTTAAATTTAATTTTGATGCTTTGAAACCTAATCATTATTATGACAAATCTACGAAAAAATGGATGTGCATAGATGATTTAAAATCAGGCAAACTTGACTCTAATCAAAAAAACGAGGTTTTAGAAATCCTTGAAGCTGGAAATAATATCGGAGACATGAAGGATATTTATGAAGAAATAATCGATTCTGGAGACTTTCAATTAACCGAAGATGAAATAAAAAAAACTTACCATAGGATTCAAAAATTATTTTCAACATTTCAGTTCAATGATGCGAACGACAGAGATTCTATAAGAACTTTATGTTTTGAAAACATAAGATATGATAGATTGATGAGAGAGTTTTTGAATGCAGATGTTACAAATTATAATACAAACATGAATAATGCTATTAAGGATTGTCTAAATAATATAAAAAATATTCAAGACATTCTTGGTATATCTGCTAAAAACAGAAGAGAGCATGAAAACAATGAAATGACAGCCACTGAGATTATTGAAGAATATAGTAAATCAGTTGAAGATTACAAAACAACAGTTGAATACGCTCTTGAAGAAATGATAGTATTAGTAAGAGCTTATCAGTCTGGCAAAGTACATCCAAATAACTTTAAATATATATATGGATTAACGATAGATGAAATTTTTGAAATGATAGACGCACATTATATAATTCTTGATGATGACGGAAAACCAATGAAGCCTACTGAGTTTAAAAAATATGTCGAAGTAAAAGCTTCTAGGCTTGCAAGAAAATGTTTAAAAGACTACGGTCTTGATATGGAAGAAACTAACTAATGGAAAATAAAGTAAGAATAGAATCGTCAAGAAGAAAGAAATATATATCAATGACATCAATGATGATTTTAAATCCAGTATTAGCTTGTGAGTTATTGCTTGGTATAAAATTAACTCCACATGAGAGAGTTACATTAAGACAAATTTTTAAAGGTAAAAATATAGAGATATGTGCTGGAAGAGGAACAGCAAAAACATTTTTAGTTTCTGTTGCCTCTATTTTGCTTAATATTCTTTTAAGTGGAAGAAAGCTTGATGTTGGCATTTGGTCTGGTTCTGGAGGAAGAGGTTCAAGAACTATATTTGAAGAAAAACTTAATGAAATAGTTAAAGAAGAGATTGTTGGTCAGAAAAAAACTGGAATATCTCAGTCAATATGTAAAACTAAAATGAATTCTAATAAGTATTTTAAGGAAATGAAAGAGGGTGGATATAGAATGGAGCTTGGTTCTTCAAAAATAATATCTACTTCTGTTACTGGAAATACAAGAGGAGTAAGGGTAAAAAAGATAATAATTGATGAAGCCAATACTATTGATAGAGAAGATATTCAAAAGATAATAAAACCTGCTTCTTATCATAAAACCAATGTTCATGCAGAGGTAAAAGAGGAAGATGAGAATTTTAAAAAAGACGTAAGAAATAGAATATTTGATACACAAACTACAAATGTTGGAACTCCGGGTTTTATTTATGAGACTTGGACAAATAAAGTTTATGAATTGATGAAACTATATGCTTCTCCTGATGCTAAAGAAGAGGATTTTAAAGAAACATTTTTTATGCACATAAATTTTTTAGATGCGTATAAGCATGATTTATCAATAGATGAAATGATTAAAGATTTAAAAAGCCCAGATGTTTCAGAAGAAGAAGCTAAAGCTGAAATATTGGCATTGCCAATAACTCAATCTATGAATAAATTTTATACTCCACAAATTATGTCAAATGTTAAATATGATTTAACCAATGATAATGAAGATAAAAATGAAACCGGAGTTGAAGAATTTCAGAAAGATAATAATGCCACATATTGCATAGGAGTTGATTGTGCTTATGGTGGAACAAAGAATATGGATAAAATGGCTGTTATATTATCAAAAAGACCAGATAATTCGGATGAAATACATATAGTTAATGTTTGGGAATTTGATACTACAGATATAAGGGCTTATGAAAAAACTTCAAATCTCATAAAAGAATTAGTTTTTGTTAAATTTAAAAATATAAAATCCGTGATTATAGATATGAGAGGTGGTGGAGACAATCTAAAAAGGGAACTTTATAGGGTTGAAACAATGTCTCCATATCAGGAAGCAATTATAGATGAAGATGAAAAAGATGACAACTTAATTGGAAGAAAACTTATTCATATGTTTAATGCTTCTGATACTTCAAATACAACACTAAACAACTACTTCAGAACTAAAATAGGTGCCGGTCTTGTTCATTTCCCATCATATCAATTATTGAGAAGTTATAAGAAAGGAATATATCACGAAAAATCAAAAATGTTTGAAAAAATTATAACTCAATTTAAAATGATTGATATAGAGGTTACAAAAAATGGCTCTTATAGGTTTTTTGTTCCTTCTGGAAAACACAAAGATAGTTATTCGGCAACACTTTATTCTGTATATAAGTTTATGATTTGGGATTCTGAAGTTAAGAAAAAAGAACAGAAAAAGGTTAAAGCAATACATATACCTTTTAACTGGTGAGGAGAGCGATAATGCTTGATTTTGGCGAAGATAAAATTATCAAAAAAAATAAAGCTAAAGCCGTAAAGAACAAATTTGATAAAATTGATAAAGCATCTATTGCTTTTCAAAGAGAAAGTTCGGTTACAAAATTAGAATCACTTGCTGACTTTAATAATGTTTTTGAGGGAAGAATAAAGACTTCTTTTTCAAAATTAGCTGATATGGCAACAAAATTATATAGAACAAATGGAACTTTTGCTGATATAGTTGATAAGTTATCTACATTACTTAGTTCCGGTATAACGGTATGTTCAACCGGCGATGAAGAGATAGATAAAAAATATATGGCATTTACAAAATATTTCAATTATGGAAGACAAACTACTACAAGAGGTTTGGAGTTTTTTATAACAAGTATTTTAACTGAATATGCAAAAGTAGGAAATGTATTTTCTTATTATGATAAGAATGTAACATTAAAAGACGGATATATTCATATATTAAATCAGGAAACTGGAGATTTTGATTATGTTGATGTGGATGAAATAAAAATTCCACAATACGGAATATTAAATCCAACAAAATGTGAAATAGATGAAGACAAAGCAGACGAATACGTATTAGAGTTAAAATATGATAATTCAAAATTTAAGAAAGATTTTACTCATATAGCGAAAAAGACTGATTATGAAATATATGGCTCAATGTTGTTTTTGAGATTGAGTTTGTCTCTATATCAGTTAATTTTAGCTGATGTCGTTAGTTCAAGTACAATCGACGGACTAATTAAAGTTATAACACTTTTGAAAATACCAACTGAGCTTGCCGATGATGCAGAGCAGATAATAACTGATTTTAAGGAAGCTAAAAGAGCTAATATGCCATTAGCTGTAAATAAAGAAGTAGATTTGGATATTAAGGTTGCTAAAGGTGAATATGTTGATATTCAAAAATTAAAACAAGATGCAAAAAGAAGTACATATAATAATGCTGGTCTTTCTCTTCCAATGATGACCGGAGAGGGAGATGTAGATAGAGAGGTATTTAATAGTTATGTTCTTAATCTTATAGCTTTTGTAGAAAAAGAACAGAATGTGTTTTTGCCATTTATTGAATCTATTTTTGATAAATTTGCAGAAATAAATAAAATACCAATTAAGCCTAAAATCGTTATTGATAAAAATATATTTAATCTTTTACTTTTTGATAAGTATTTCTTGCAAATGTACGACAGAGGAGTCCTATCTGGTCTGGATGTCCTTAAGGGTACTGGATTTAACAAGGAACAGACAATATTTAATATGTCTGAGTCAAAAAAATTAAAAGAAAAATATGGATTTGGAATTCCAAATGATACTGGATATTACGGTACAGAAAATAATAATCCAGATATTTTGAAAAATCCAGACGATGACGAAAACAAAGGAAACGAAGGAGATACCAAAGATGTCAGAAGATAAAAGAAAAATATTTTTTGAAGCATCATCTACTTCTTCTGAACAAAAGCTAGTTGACGAATTACTTTTAGAGGCTGGAATTAGCAAAAGAGGGAAAAGAGACTTTTATATTGCTTATTATGCAGTCACAGAAGGTAAAAACGGAAACAATGCTATTTTTACAAAAGATGAGCTTGAATCTTCTCATGAAAGCTTTAGAGGAACTCAAGTAAATTGGAATCATGAGTCTACAGAATTTTGTGGAACTAATATTTATACCAAAATGACAACATATAAGGGTAAATCTGCAATACTTGTTCTTGCTAAATTTACAAGAGGATACCCAGCTTACGAATATGTTAGAGAAATTGAAGAGAGACACATGGGTGGAACTTTAAGATTTTCTATGGAATGTTGGTATGACACAGTAACTTGTGAAAAATGTTCGGAAAAATTTAGTATGTCCGATTCATGGTGTGAGCATTTATATAATGGTGCTGGTAGAATACTCGGTGGAGTTGAATTTATGGGCTCCGGTGTTGTAGTCAATCCAGCAGATAAAAATGCAAAAAGCATAGCATTGGCTAAGGAAGAAAAAGATAAGGAGAAATCAATGGAATTTGAAAAAATGTATAACGAAGTTAAACAGGAATTTGAAAAAGCTAAACTTGAATCAACTTCTAAAGTTGAAACTTTGGAAGCTGAAATAGCTAAACTTAAAGAAGAAAAAGAAGCTAAAGATATTGAAATTAAAGAAATCGCTTCAAAAGTAGAAGCTATTGAATCTGAAAAATTAGAAATAGCAAAAGAAAAAGAAACTATCGAATCTAATCTTTTGGAAGAAACAAAAAAGAGAGTATCTCTTGAAAGAGCAAATAAACTTGCTGAAATCGGAATAAATGCTGAAGAAATAAAAGAAAGATTTAATTTTGAAGAAGCTTCAGAAAAAGAATTTGATATTTTTATGGTAAGCTATCAGGAATTTTCAAGTAATTTTAAGCAGAAAAAACAGGGAATATCTGGTGAAGCTGAAAATGAAGAAGAAAAACTTGAAACTGCTAAAGAAATTGAAAATAAAGAAATAGAAAAAGAAACAGAGTTTTCTAAAATTTTTAAAAATCTAAAGTAATAAAAGATAAGGAGAATTTATTATGGCTATAAAAAACGTTAAATTAAATGGTTATGGCGACTCTCAGTTTTTGGCTGGTAGAGTTTATGCAGATGGAGCTGGTATTGAATCAAAAGTTATTGAACTTTCTGCTAACGGAGATGGAACTTGGGATGCTTCTCCAGAAACAACTATAACTTCTGGAACAAACTATTATGTTGTAATTAAAACACCTGAACAGAATATTGTTGAAGGAGCTGTTTATCCTCAGGCTATAGCTGATAACGACTCAGTTATTGCGGTTCAGGCTGGTCAACTTACAGCTGATTTTCCAACTGGTCATGGACTTGCTGTTAATGATTCAGTTGAACTTTCTTTAACCAATGTATTTGCAAAAAAGGACAGCGGAAGTGCAGTTGGAATAGTTAAAGAAGTTAGAACTAATCAGGTTACAATTGACTTTGATTTAAAAAATTTCTAATATAAGGGAGAATTTAAAAATGAATAAAGAAATGTTTGCAAAACTAATAGAAGTTGCAAAAAAATATGATATTAATAACGCATTTGAAAAAGCTTCAAAAAATGAAAATCTTGAAGTTGCAACTATGGAATATGTAGCAGAGGTTGCAAAAGAACTTGAAGATAATAAAAAAACAAGAGAATGGGTTGATTTGGGTAAAGATGTTGCAAGAGAATTTGCATCAACAATAATTGAAGATATAACAATGAGAGAACAGCTTTTAAATTTAGATGTTGTTTTTGATGTTAGAAGGTCAGACTTTGGTGATGAAATTAAACTTATCGAAAAATATCCTTTTAATTGTACAGTTGTAACTCCGGGTGGAAGAAGTGTAAGACAAGAAAGAACAGTGAAAGAATATACTATTCCAGCTGACCAGCTTGATGTTATGGTGTCTGTTCCTCTAAGAAGAATACTTGGTGGACATGAATCAATGAGTGAAATAGTAGCTGAAATGAAAATGGCTATTGAAGCTCAGAGTTGGATTCTTGGTCTTGATGCGATATATGCTTCTTTGACAAGTGCAAATAAAGCGGGAACAACTTATACTGCATCCACTCTTAGAGCCGCTATTGATACAGCTTTTAGACAGATGGTTAATGCTGGAAATTCAGCAAAAGCTATTGTTGGATTTGAAGGTACTACTTCATTCTTTATGGAAGATTCTAATTTTTCAGATATAACCAAAAGAGAAGTTGAAGTTAATGGTCTTATCGGTCAATATAAAGGTAAACCAATTATAAACATTAATCCTAATATTAAAAATTCAGTTGGTGGAGCTTTCTTTAGTTCTACATATCTTAATAGAATCTTTATAATTCCTCAGAGAGGTATTTATGCTAACCTTAGAGGAAATGCACAGCTTTTTGAAGATTATAATATAAGAGAACAGAGATATGAACTAAACCATTTTATGGATTTGGGATTCCTTTGTATGGCTGATGAAGCTTATGCAATAGATGTAACAATTTAATAGTATTCTAAATATTTTATAAAATAGGGGCAGATTAACTTCTGCCTCTCTTCAAAAAAATTAATAAAGGAAAGGAGCTAATTATGGCTAAAGCAACTAAGGGTAAACAGGTATACAGAGAAGGTGATGAAGTGAAATCTGAAAAGGTTAAAATTCTAAAATCAGTTAAATTATTTGCAAGAAGAAATGTTTTTATTGGCGTTACTGATGATTTTGGCAAAGAATATACAATAAATATGTCAATAGGAAATAGAGGAAAAATTATATCAGCCGACCAATTACAACAGATTATAGACCAACATCCGATGATATTGAATTCTGGTCTAATATTTACCGACGAAGATACAAGAAATGATATTGTTGAATTTTCTGATGGTATTTTAGACAAAAATTCAATATATAATATGATTTCTAATGAAGAAATAGACGAGATAATAAAAGAAGGTTATGATGACTTTCAGAAACTTATGAAAAAAATTAATAATTGTGAACCAATTATGGGATATGTATACGACAATACGGAAAAAGATGAAAACTATGCTATTGATAGAAGAATAAAAAACAGACTTGAAGAATTAATATTGAAAAGTCATTATCATGAATTACATGAATCAGAAGATAAAAAATAAATAGAAGTCGGAGGTATTTATGAGTTTTAGGGAGGATATGTATGATTTGATAATTGATTATGATGAACCAGATATGTTTACGGAATCAAATCAAGATAGAATCATAAGCAATGCCATCAGACAATCCGGCTTTAGTTTAACTTACGATACACATACCGGAAACATAGAAGAAGAAATTACAAGCAATCAATATGATATAATTAGTATGTTTTATAAATTATATGCTCTCGAGAAAATAGGAAACAAATATATAAAATCAGCAATAAGCGTTTCTGACGAAGAAGGAAGCGGTGATTTTAAAGAAAGAGCCAAACTTATAAAAGAAAAGATTGATTCAATAAAAAATAGTCAATTATATAAGAGAAAAACATACAAAAAAATATTTGCGGTACTTCACAATGATTAAGTCATTGATGGGTGATGCAAGAAGTTTAAAAAATGATATGATTGCAGAAGAATCTTCAAAAATAATACTTACTCAAAATGTTGGGGTTGAAGAGTGCTATAATTGTATTGTAAAAAATGGATTATCTACCGGATATTACAATACGAAAACGGGAACAACTCCTTTTAGTGGCACTTGTCCGATATGCAATGGTACTGGGAAAATAGAAAGTGAATTTAAAAAAGAAATAGATTGTACTTACAGATATGTTTCAAACAATATAACATTTAATCAAAGAATAGGTGTATCTACCGACACACAATATTTGATATTTTTAAAAAAAGAAAACATTCAAGAATTTGATTTAACAAAAAAAATACATTTTGAGTTTAATAATGAAAAATTTGAAATTTCAGAAAACGGAATAAAAAACGATGAATTCCGAGATTATATAAGATTTGCGATTAAGGGTTAATATGAATATAGATACCCTAAATGTATTAAAAAATAAATGTATAAAATCAATACTTGAATCGGTAGAAAAAAATAGAGACAAACTTACAGACGAAGAATATAAAAAAATCAGAAAAGTAGTTTTTGACGAAGTAAATGATTTGATGAGAATAATATATGAAGAATTTATTGAACAAAAGTGAAATTTACAGAATATCGAATAATGCGTTAAAAAAAATAATACCATTATTACAACAAATGATAAAAAATAAATCCGGTAGTGCTGTTACATTAAAAAATAGCACTATCGGTTCTTTTAAGCGTGCTATGAACACTTTCAAAACAACGATAAAGGAAAGTAGAGGTAACATTACAATAATAGGTGAGATAGGCTTAAATAAGATATTTGGAAAGTTTGATAAAATTAGAGGTGGTCAGAAAATAAATCTTTTTGATTTATATGATAGGTCAAGTGGAAAAGAATATATTATAAGGGCAAGGAACAAAAAATATTTAAGATTTAAGTTTGAAAAATTTCAGCCCAAAGATTCAGAAACAACTTTTATAAAAATCAAAAATGGTTTTATGAGACTTGAAGGCGACGGATGGTATGTATATGCAACTCAAGTGAAAAGAAAATCATTTAATGGATTTAAAATATTCAAAGAAGAAGATAAATTTGCTGAGCGTTATTTTAATGATGTTGTTTCTGAAATAAATGCCATAGTCGGTAAGGAGATAACCGCAAGGTTGTTGAATAAGGTAAAGGGGTTAAAGAAAATATGATTATAGCTGACAATTTAAATAATTCCTTAAATGGATATATTGATTATATATTTGAAAAGCTTTCCGAAAATGAAGTGAATGTTACAAGGATAAATCCTGATTCAATAGATGATTACGAATCTTTAAAAAATAAGTTATGTGACGAAAGCATATCAATTCCAGCATTAGCTTTTTATTTTGTATCAAGCGATGTTGAGTTTATGGAATTTGGTTCAGATGTTCTAAGGACAGATATTACCGTTGGTATGGAATTATATACAAAAAACGAATACATATCGAGAAAAATAATGGATTTAATAGCTCGTGAGACAATGAAATTAGATATTTTAGTCTCAAGACCAGACGATGCAGTTACTTATCATTTAAAAAAACTCGAGGGTGGATTTAATGTTGTTGCAGAAGATGAAGTTTTATTTTTTGGAGAAAATATAGGTATAAAGATTTATAGTGCTACTACGGATATAAGTTCCGTCGTATAGCATAAAATATATGGAGGAACTAAATGGCTAAACCAAGTTTTATTTTAGCAGAACAGAAAAACTTTATAGTTGAAAATTTAAATACAAAAAGATTGCAGAATCTTGATGTTAGTGGCTCTTTTTCAGAAGAAAATGTAAGGGAAATTGCTAATTCAGGTAATGTTGCTACAATTTCAACAGAAAAAACATTTGATATTTCGTTTTCTCAGTTACAATATGGTAACTTTGAAACACTATTTAAGATGGCTGATATATCTGGCACATCAATTAATATAAATGATTTAAAAAATCTTTCATTTTTTGGTCTTTCGCAGTATGGAGATAAAAACGGAAATCTATTAGGTACAAATCTTTTTCCAAGTATTGACTTGGATTCAATTACAGTAAACTTCCCAATAGACGATAATGCTTCTATAGATTATACATTAAGAGGAAGAAATCAAATTATATATACCGAAACAAAAAAAGATGCAAGAATTGCTCTTGGAACATATTCATCTGCTACTGAATTTACAATTGATGCACTTTACGGTGAAGCAATGTCTATTACAGCAGAAGCAGTTGGTACTGGAGATGCAAGTGAAGTATCATTTAGTCTTGATATGTACCCAATAGTAGCAGATTCTCAGAAAATATATGTTGACGCTGTTTTAAAAACCAAAGATGTCGATTATACAATAGATGATTATACCGGAGTTATAACATTTACTACAGCTCCAGCTCTTGGGCTTGCTATAACCGCTGATTATGAATTTGCTGGAAATACAGCCGATTCGGTCTATATTGATGGTTCAGTTATAAGTACATCTAATTGGGCATTATCTGGAAGTACGGTGACTCTTTCAAATGGAACAGAAATCATTTCTACTTCTGATATAAGACTTATCTATATACCGGTCTCTCAGAGATTTGAAGCTATTGTTTCTAATCCTATTGAAACTCCAGTTATTAGAAGAGGTCAAGTTGACATATATCTTTATAAGGCAACTGATTCAGAAACAGAGCAACTAAGAGTACAGTCAGTTACAATATCGCCTACATTCTCTAAAACAGATGTTTACGAAATGGGTAAAACTGAGAGATATGATTCTTATGCTTCAGAATCTACAGTAAGTATAGATATGGAACTTAATGCTTCTGATATGGAAGTATTAGCAAAATCAACCGGTAATTATTCTGATTATGTTGCTGGAACTTTAACTAAGCTTGATTTTTCAGAATTAGTAAGAGATATGAAGCTTGTTGTCAAAATATACGACGGAGAAAACAGAGATAGAAGTTCTGTTACTCTATTAAATACAATAACAATTGAAAACATGAGTATGTCTTCACCATCCAATACAACTGCTGTTGGAGATATATCTGGTGATTCATTTACTTTTACAGCTGATAACATTTTGTTAGAAAAAAACAACTAATAATAAACCGCCTCATTTTTGACATTTGGGGCGGTTATTTTTTTATATGGAAAGGAGATTTAAAATGGAAAGGAAAATTGATAATTTTGAAAGTGAAATGAAAGAAGGATTTTATGAGTTTTGTAAATTTAAAAATGACTCATTATATATAAGGCTAACTAAACCAAAAGACAACATAGAAGCACAAATAGCATCAGATAGAGAAGAAGTTAAATTAATGAATATGCCAGAAGACTCAAGACCTATGCCAGAAAAAGAACTTAGAAGGTTCTTTAAGCTTAAATTTGAAAATGGTGGAATTAGACAAAATTGTTGGCTTGATGAAGATGACATAGAGCTTTTAAACATAGAGACAGAAAAAATAAGACTTGAAAATTTACTCATTGATTATAAAAAAGATTATGGTGTTAATGTAGAAGAAGTAATGAAAAAGGCTGATGAAAAAGATAAACATTATCAATATTTAATGGATTTAATGAAAAAAATAAATGAACATCAGAATAAATATATGATTAAATTATCTCAAAGATTCATATTATTTAGTCATACAATGGAAAATATTATTGAAAAGAAAAGAACAGATTTTTTAATGACGAAAACAATTCATAAAATGAACGAAAGTGGACATTTTGAACAATATTTTAAAAATGTATCAGAATTAGAAGAACTTTCTGAAGCAGAATATTATTCATTAAGGTCTATGTGGATAAATGATTATAACGGGAGGTACGCCAAGGTTAACTGAAAAGGCGTATAAACTTGCAGAAAAAAGAAGAATCATAGAAGAAGTTGAGTTATGTATTGATTGTGGAATGAATTATTTTGAAATGTCATACTCTCAACTTGATGAAATACAAAAGAAATTTATAAAATACGTAACCTATATACTCAGACTGAAGGAAATAATATTTGAAAACTTTTATGAAGAATTATGTTTAACGAAAAAGTGGACAATGAAGAAATTTTACGAAACTATTGAATCAGATTATGGTGTCGATAAAATTGAAAAAATAATACAAGAACAAATAAGTATAAAAGAAAATAAACATAAAAAAAGTCTGAAAATAAGTTAGGTTATTTTTGTAGGAGGAAAAGTGGCAACAAGTAAACAAACCTATGAAATAGCAATAAACACCAGAAGTACTCTTACTGAAATAGAACAGATTATAAAAAAAATGAATGTCATGGAAACAACTATCAGCAAGTTAGTAAAAGTAACTGGTGAACTTCAGTCGAGTTTTGAAAAATTAGGAACAGCAATATCTGGGACTAAAGACAAAATAAAAGAAACAAATGATAAAACAAAAGACCCAAAGCCAGCTGAAGCACTAAAAGACCAGTGGGCTGGTTGGACAAATATAAAAAAAGAAGTTGGTGTTGCTCTTGAAAGAGTTGCGAAATATACTATACTTTATAAGGCTGTCAGATTTTTTACTGACACAATAGTTGAACAAACTCAGGAAATAATAAAATTAAGGGATTCATTTGTAGATTTGCAAAGAATCGCAGGAATAACAGATGACCAAGTTGAAAAATTAACAAGAACAAGTATCCAGCTTGCAAGAGCTTATGGTGCTCTACCGGCTGAAGTTGCAGAGATAACAAAAATATGGGTTCAACAAGGTAGAACTGGAGCTGAGTTAAATTCATTGATTGAAAAAACTCTTTTAGCAACTAAATCACTTGGTATTGGTGCAGTTGAGGCTTCTGAAGGATTAACAGTATTAAATAAAATATTTGGTGCTTCTCCAGAAGTATTGGATATTTATATTTCAAAATTGAAAAATGTTGAAAGTAACAATGCAATAGTTGCAAAAGACTTAGTTGATGCGTACAGAAGAGTTGGTGGAGCGGCTGATGCGGTAGGTGTAGATATTGATACGTTAAATGGTCTTGTTACTGGGCTTGCTCAAACACTTAGGGTTACTGGTGGCTATGCAGGTAACTTTTTGAAAGTATTATTTGCGAGAATACAGAGACCAGATACTCTAAAATATCTTGAACAAACTGGAATAATAAATAAAGATAATCAGGAAATATTCTCAGATACTTCTGCATTGCTTCAGTTATTGGCAAGTAGATGGGGTGACCTAAATTCTGTACAACAAAAACAAATAGGTACATTGCTTGGTGGAGTTAGAAGATTTTCAGATGTAATAACTTTATTTAAAAACTATGATGATGTTTTGAAGGCAACTACTGATTCGGTATTCAGTTTTAATTCTGCACAAAATGCAGTTCAAAAAGATTTGAAAAAATTTGAAAGCTCTGTTAAGAGTGCTAAGGCTTCTGTTCAGGGAATACTTGTAAGTTTAGGTGCGTTTGATACGATAACTGGTTTTGCTACAACCCTAAGAGCTGTATCCTCTGGACTGGATGTATTAGGAGTAGATGCATCAAGAGCTATTGGTGGATTAACAGCTTTGTCTGGTGCAATAGGTGGAGTTACAGTTGCAGTAAAATTTCTAAAAGGTACTCTTTTTACTTCAAACCCGTTGGTTTTTTTTGCTTCATCTGCTATTGCAGTTGCATCAAGTATGAATTTAGTTGGAAAAGCATTTGAGAATAGTAATACCGAAATAAGTAAAAGTGACAAAAGTATAGCAAGTTTATCAAAAAGATATAAGGAGTTGACTCGTTCAACAGAAAATTACGCAAATGCCCTTGCAAATAAAATAATAACAAGTACCGAAAAAATAAACGATGAAGGAATAGATGATGAAATCGTCAAAATTTTAAAAGAGCTTGGTATAGAAGGAAAAATATCTGGTGACGAACTGGAAATCTTGACCCAAAGAGTAATAGACTATAAAGATGCTTCATTGAGTGCAAAAGGTGCAATGAAAGATGGGTTAATAAAAGATTTAAAAGAATTTACCAATATAGCTTCTTTAGCCAAAAAGACATTCAAGGAATTAACTGAGGGTGTAGATGAAGGTAAATTAAATTCATTTGGTATATTATTAGATACCATATCAAGAGAGACTTCAGATTTAGGAACAGTTGAAGGTAGTGAAACTTTACAATTTTTAAACTCCACACTTGGAGAGTATATAAATACAGTAGAAGAATTAGATAGATTATCCGCAAAAAGAAAAAATAGAGGTAGTTTGGGTTTAAGTATAGAAGAGTCCGAAAAAGAATTAAACAGAATAAGTGAACTACAAAGAAAAGCAAGAGAAGGATACGAAAAAATACCAAAAGCCCTAATAGAGAATGGAAAGGATTGGAAGGCTGGATATGAAAACCTAAGAGTTGCAAATAATTTAATAAAAGCAACTGCAAAATCTTCAGCTGATAATTCTAAAAATGCTCCTATTAGCGTTCAATGGTCGCAAAGAATAAGTGAAACTGAAAAATCTATAAAATCTTATCTTGAACAAGCTTCTAAACTTATAACAATAAATGATAAAGTTTCTGGTACATATTCAGACATGAGTGATGAACTTGATAAATTAGCTCAAGATGATTCATTCGCTAAAATAATAGCGGAAGGTGTTTTTGGCACTGAAGCAGTTGAAAAAGATGCTAAAAATCTTATAGCTTTTGTTAAAGAAAATGCGAGAAATATCATCGAAGGATTTAGTCAAGAAATAGAACAATCTTCAATTGATAAAAGAATAAAAGACTTATTGTCATTTGATGTTGGTCAAATTGAATCAGTATCATTTCAGATAGATGCAGAAAATCAACTAATAGCATTGAGAGACCAAAATGCTAAAATATCCGAAAGAGAAATAAAGATAAAAAAGATACAGCTTGATTTTCAAAATAGAATACTTAAAATTCAAGAACAATTGAATGACCCAGACTTAAATGCAGTAGCAAGAGAAGAAGCTGAAAAGTGGCTTGCTGGTTCTGAAAATTTAAACAAATCTCTTGAAGAATTACTTGAAAAGGCAAGAAAATTAACCGAACAAGAACAAAAGAGAGCTAAAATTTCTCAGTCAAAAAGTTTTTTTGATGGTATTATTGCAAAAACCGAAGAACTTGACCTTCAAAATAGAATATTGGATTCAGAGTTTAATGGACAGAATATAAATGAACAAAAATTGAAGGCTCAACTTGAAATAAATCAAGCATTAAGAGATGGAACAATAAATGTAGAAGAATACAATAAAAATATGGCGTTCATTTCAAAATACTATGAGGCTATATCTAAGCATCAAGAAAAAATAAAAAGAAATGCTTTAAGTGCTGAATTTTCAAGCTCATTCGTTTCTGCTTTTGGCGATATACCAAATAAGTTACAACAAGATAGAGAATCTGCAAAACAGATAGCAGGTCAATTACAACAGTCTGCTGATTCTTATGCTTCTGCGATAGAAAGATATAGGGAAGCTGAGATTAATTTTGAAAAAACTGGCTCTGAAACTTTTAGGCAAGACATGGAGTCTGCAAGAGAAGAGGCTACAAAGTTTAAAGAAGAGTATAATCAGGCAGTTGAAGCTTCAAAGGAAATTACATCACAGACGGCTAAACTTAGAGATATATTTAATGAAATTGGCGATATAATAAAAAAGAAAATATTTGAACAGATAGCAGACCAATTAATAAATCAAACTGGAGCAGTACAATCTATAACAAATCAAGTTGGAACATTGCTTGGATATATAGATGGAACGGTTAACAGAATTGATACTAAAACAACCGGCAAAGTCGATAAAGATGGAACTGGAGAAATAGAAAAAGGACTTGAAAAATTAGACAAAAATAATGAGAATGATACAAAAAATGGAGTTGAGCGTGGTATGGGTGCAGTTATACCTAAACTCGTAAATGCTTTTGCTACTTCTCAAATATTTAGAACTCAATCTGGTCAAACTGGTTCTATGATTGGTTCAGCTTTAGGAAGTTTGGGTTTTCTTGGTGGCTTATCTCCAATAGGTGGATTAATTGGTGGTCTTGCTGGAGATTTATTTGGAAGCAAAAGAAAAGTATACAATGAAGTTCCAGATTTATCAATAGAAAATGCTCCACCAATAGAAAGATTGACTGAAGCTGTTTTAGAGAATACAAATCAATTAGAAACCCTTAATAATAGAACAATAGGTGCTCCTGCTGATTTTACTTTACCAAGACTTTCAAACTTAACTTCTACTGGTTCAACAAATGTGAACATAAATGTTTCTGGATATATCGGAAATGACCAGCAGTTAGCAGATTTGATTGCACAAAAAGTAAATCAATCATTGAGAGTACAAACCCTAAGAACATAATAATAATATATTAAATACTATACCTCACAGAATCGTTTTAAGGCTCTGTGGGGTATTTTTTTTATAAGAGGTATACAAATATGGCTTTAATGAAATTAATCAACAGAGACACCTCTGCTGAAACTATATTAACTCCAAGACCATTAAGAATAGATGGTTGGTATCAGGAAGAGGAAGTAAATGAAATAACATTAATATCTGGAAAGAAAAAATATTATAAAAGAGATAATGATGTAAGACAAATGAGCTTTGTTTATGAAAATTTATCTACTACGATGAAAAACAGCATAATAAACTTTTTTGAAGCTGGAACGAGATATTATTTAGTAATGTCAGATATTCCAGAATTGGAAGTTACTATTGAAACTCAAATACCTATAATAATAATTACTAAGCCATCTGCAAGTTCTCAGAAATTTCCAGATGAAACAGTTTGGTCGGTTAGTGTAAGATTTGACGATGACCCAGCATAGAAGGTGGATTTATGGCAATTAAAGACAATAACATAACAAGAATATTGCAAGATAGTATTCAAATACCAAAAGCTTTTATTAGAGTTTGGGATACAAAATCAGCTTCAAATTATTTTGACTCAAGGGCTCAGATAAACGATATATTAAATCCTTCATTTGAAAATTGGACTTCTGGAAATCCAGACAATTGGACTTTTTCAAAAAATATAGAGGATAATAGCCATCCTTTAAATGATATAAGTGTATCTCAATCAAGTGAAAAAGTATATGGCTTATATTCCTTAGAATTTGACCTAGATTATAAATCATGGGATGATATGAGTATCACTTGGGACGATAATAATTTTACTTGGAACGGAGATGGATACGCAGAAGTAACTCAGATATTTGATTATAATTATGAGGAGTTCTCGTTTGGCGTTTATGCAAAGGGTCAAGGATATGTCGCATTAAGGGCTTATGATATAGACGACAATGTGGTTTCTGATAATATTGTCGCATTTTCTTCGACAAGTTATGTAAAAGTCAGTAATACTTTTCATAAACCAGAAAACGTGGCATATTTCGAAATAGCATTAGGCACTCAAGCTGGCTCAAGTGGAGTTCTTTTTGATGGAGCTTTTGTTGCGAGAAATTCGACATATCAGTTTGAAAACTTTAATACAATATCTTATGATGAATTTGATATTGAAAATTTTACAATTAGTTCAAAAATAAATGAAACAAATTCTGCAACAATATATGTTCCAATGGAAAATAGAATCTCTTATAATGGTTCTGGATTTGGAATAATAGACAAAATGAATATCGTAGAAATATTTTGTGGATTTAGAGATACAACTTATGATGTAGATAGAATGATACTTAAATTTGTTGGATTTATAAATATAGTTTCAGAGGGCTCTGATAATAAACTTCAAGTAATATGTGATGATTTTTCACAATGTTTTAAAATGGCAATGAATGAAGGTTATCCAGATTACGACAGTTATATGGATATGCCAGATGACAGTGGTTTTGATAGATATAGAGACTCAATAACAAGAGACAACTATATTCCGGCTTATGATAACTGGTTACTTGAAAATGCAATCAGAGATTTATGTATAAAAGCTGAGTTTCCAGTAGATTATTCAAATATTTTTAAGACCAATGTAAGATTACCAATAGGCGTAGATAATTATCCATTTGTTAGTAAAGATGACGAAGGTTCATTGGCTTATGAATTTGGTTATGGAGATAGAATATGGGATATAATTAAGAAGCTTGCAGAAAGCTTTGGATATTATGTTGGATTTTCTAATGACGGTAAATTTGAGTTTTTGCCAATAGGAAACTGGGAATTTAAAAAACCAAATTCTATGGTATATTCGGAGGAGTTTGATTTTATAGGAAATGATTTTAGTTCAGATAATCCAACTTGGACATATATAACAAATCAGTCAAATATTGATAGTGGAACGATAATTATTGAAAATATTGAAGGTCAAAATTTGAGATTATACACTTTAGCTGACAAGAGTTCTGGTACAATATCTGCGAGTATATTTAAGCTTACCAGCGACGGAGATATAATAGAGACAGTAATTGGAGATTTTGACGTAAAGGGAACTATGGATGATAGCTCACCTATAACAGCAAATTATATTGATATATATGCAAATACAGAGGATTATATAGGTGGAACATTGTCTCTCGAAGTTATTTCCGGTTATGTTGCAATAGCTGGTTATGGGTATAATTCAGACAATTTGTCGTCAGTATCAAATATATTTACATCAGAAAACGATATACAGTCTGATAAACTGGAAATATCAACAGATGAAATGGTTAATCAGGTCGTAGTTATAGGTCAAAGTAAATCTGGTAGACAAATAGCTGTAAAAGCTACAGATGAATGGTCTATTTACGGTGGAAGATTTTTACCCTATGAAGATTTGACGGTTACTCCGAGTTCGCCTGTAACTGGAGATATTTCAAAAGTGTTTAATCGTGACCCAAATAGTTATATAGAGGTATCAAATGGAACAAATTTAATGATAGATTTGCCTTCTTCTCAGATTATTTCAAAAATATTGACAAGATTTTCGAATAAATTTGGTGAAAGAGTAAAGTATAGATTAAAAAATGGAGTTACGGGTAAAACATATTATGATTCAAGTTTAAGAATAAATTCTCAAGAAATAGGGAGCGTATTTGGAGATGAATCGTATTATGAGAGTTTTAAAATTGGGTTAGTTAATAGCGTTCCATTTGTAGGCTCATCAAAAATGTTTTATGTTTACAGAGATGGAGAAATTAAAGGTTATAATATATCTGATTTCGGAGATTCTTCAAACACAACAATAAGAGATTATGCTGAAGTTGGCGAATATATATTTGTATTGTGTTCAAATAAAGTTTATAGGTACAGTTACTCCTTAGATGAAGTGATTGAATTTTCAGAATTTTCAGCTGGAGTGAGTACAAATAATTTTGGTGCTTATATTGTTGCAAAATCAACATCAGAAGCTTATGTCTTTTTCGGGAAATATTGGTCAACACTAACTAGAGATTTTAAACTATATAAAACAAACTATCTTTCAACAATGGTAGAGTTGCCTAATTTTTTTAACGATTTAAATAGAACAAATACAACAAGGTTTACTACAACATTCGCAATACCAACAAATAAACCGATAACAATTGTGGGTAGTGATATATTTATAATGTTCGATAACGGAATGGAAATTTCCACTGGAAGTATGTTTACAGGTAAAAAAATAAAAGGTCAATTTAGTGTATTAAGAGGAAATCCATCTGATATTAATGTTGTGGCTTCTCAAAAGTTAGTTTTGTTAAGTCCTGATATTTATAATAACAATTTATCGGCTTTTAATTTTGATGGAAACTTTTCGATACTATTTGGTTCGGAAAATGAATCATATGTTGGAATTTTCCCAAATTTAGATAGTTCAGGCGGATGGGTCTTTAATAAAATACCAGTCATATATAATCAACAAAATATAACGAACAATATATATTATTTTAATAATGATGTTTATTTTTTTAATTATGCGAGAATCAATTCAGGAAGAGGAAAATATAGAGTAGCTACTACATTATACAGAATTTTATCTGATGGAAGTATATCTCAAGTTTCTTCTGATTCTCAAGTATTAACATATCAATCTGGCTCAACGAATATAAGGTTTAATTTATACAGCAATGGATTAAGTATATCAGCAGACTCAACTAATTTTGAAGAAACAGATAGGGGTTATCGTTCAGTAGACATAAACGAAGAAGTATCTCAATTAGTCTATGAATTCGAAGATTCGATAGGAAAAATTAAGCTATCAGATGTACAAATATATAGTAGGTCTGTTAAGAATAATTTATCATTACTACCAAGCTCAAAATATACTTTTGAAGGAAAGACAAGACCAATGTACGGTAGTTATGACAGTCTTGTTGGAAATGTATCTGATTTGACAAGACCATATTATAGTTATAAAAACGAAGAATTGCCACCAAATTATATTGGTAGAGTAAAAACCTTTGTATTACAAGACGGAAGCTTAAATAATAGAGGATTATGTTCTTGGTTAGCACAGAGTCAACTATACAGATATAGAAAGAATTTTTTTGAATATTCTGCGACTGTAATAGGAAATCCGTTAGTTGAAATATACGATTGTGTTCAGTTTGCAAATGCTGAAAAGAATCTTGGGCTCGCAACATATTTTTGGGTAACTGGATACAATCTTGAATGGAATGCAAGTCCTAAATTGACGCTAACAGTAAATGCACTAAAACCAATAAATTCATATCAAAACTACTTTAATGTTGAAGATGAATTTAAAGGTACTATTCAAAATTTTAAAATCGCAAGAATAAATCAAGACGATGTAAATGATTCTGAATTTCTTGATGGTTCGCTAACTAAAGAAGGTTTACAAAAAGAAGTATTTTCGTTTACTGACCCTTCAGATGGTAAATTTGACCCATTTAATGACGAGTTTGGGTTTGGGTTTGCAGTAACCAAGAATTGTAAAATATCTATGATTATTACAAATTCTGAAACTGGAGTGGTTGAAAAAATAATAGAAGAAGAAGAGTATAAATCAGGAGATGTTTTTGAAGTTTTTGAAGATTTTATAAATATAAATTTAAAGGGCTCCAATGTGCTTAGTGATGCTGGAGATATATCTTTGTATCTATTTGAAGGAAATTATGATATAAGTATATCAGTTAAAGATATTTATGATTATAATAAAGGAATACAAAGTATTGTTGTTCCTATTACAATCGAATATAAATACAATTATGCTTCGTTGATAAATTCAGCTGTTTATGATAATTTAACAAATAGAATAAAAATTGAAGTTCAAACATATAGAAAACTAGCGGGAACAACAGACCCATTTGTTGCTTTTGATAGCAATAGAGCGTTTACTGCATATTACCCAACATTATACTCAATAGATAATGCAGAAATAGAAGAACCATTAATGCTTGTTGATGGTTTTGGTTGGAAGTATGATAATAATGTTATTCAAATACCTCTAACCGGATTAACCATACCAGCTGGAAGAAAGCCGATAATAATTCTTTCAAATGTAAGGGATTTAGCTGATAATTCCGCAAATGAATTGAATTCAAATAACAAAACTATGCCTGTATCAGAACTTTTTAATTATCCATTTACATCGAATCCAAGCGACTATGTTATGACACTATGGGAAAGAACCGGACATAAACTTGAGGGATATAGATATTATTATGAGTATGCTTTACCATCTGTAAGAGGTTTTTCGCCATTTAATATTACAACTGGAAAAACAGAAAATTTGAAGATTTCAATAACAAAAAATGGAGCAGAAATCTTAAACGGTTCAAAGAATACAATAAGGAATCAGCCGGAATCTATATCATACAGACTTAGGTCGGATGGAAGCGGGCAGATATTTTATTTTTTAGTAAATGATAATTTATCAAAGGGCATGAGAGTGCGGGATTTAGCCGGTAGAGTGGGTTATGCAAACTCATTTTTTTATAATACATTTATTAATACCGCAGACGAATGGCTTGTTGAGTGGTATGAGCTTGATTATTATACCAATGTTACTGGATGGTAAGTTAAAATTAAATAAAATCAAATAAAGAGCCGAAATTAACCGGCTCTTTATAATACAAGAGGTAATTATGGCTTTAAGTACTCAAGATTATATTTTGAAAATATTTGAAAGAGAAAATAAGAAGAATAACCCTATAAAATTAAATAGAGATACAATAACACAAATCAAGAACTCGGCTACTGAGAATTCGACAGATAGAAAAAGTTATCCATTGCCGGTTAGTTTCAATGTATCAACTTTAACATCTCCGACTGGCTCAATAGCGAGTTTGAGATTTAGTGTTGTATCGAAGGATATATATCAAAATAGCGTAAAAGTAATTGGATATGAGATATATCGAGCTGAAGCGGATGATGAAACGGAAGAAATTACGGATAGAATATCTCTGATAGCAAGTATAAACTCCTCGAGAATAGAAGGACAGTCTTATACCTTTGAGGATAAAGGAGCTACAAGTTCGGTTTATTATTATTCTATAGTGGCAATAGATAGTAATGGAAGAATGTCTGATTCTAATTTTTCAAAATATGTTGCCGATTATGGAATTATTAATGATTTATCATTTTCTACATATGATATACTTCCAGATAAAAGTATAAACCTTAATTTTTCAATAATATATACGAGCGACGGAGTTATACCCGAGCAAATGGAAGATGAATATTTAGATTTCTTAGATTTCTTAGATTTTATAGAATTTAGAAATGGCACAAGTTGGGAATTGGGAGATACAATATTAAAAACAAAACAATTATCGTATAATTTTAAGCCAAGTGTAATAAACGATATATATTACATAAAGGCTAAACATTTATTTGGAAATTATTCTGAAAATGAATTGATTTTAGATATAAGCTCTGGCGGAGATATACCATATTCTGTAGGAGAACTAGATGAGTCTTCTTCTTCGGCTGTTGAGGGTTTTTACACAAGCAAAGATGGAACAGTCAACTCAAGAATAAAGCTAAATCTTGCAAGTGTTGGCGGAGATGACCCAGCTAAAATATTGGTAAAAATAAGAAAAAGTGGAGAGGCTTCATTTTCAAATGCTTTAGAAATAGATTACGATACAACAATTTATCTTGAAAATGGTGCAGAAAGTTTAGAAATTGGTAAAGAATATTTTATTGAAGTTTATCCGAAAACAGAATGGGGATTATTTGGAAATAAAATAGAAATGTCAGTGACTTTAGTCGGGAAGAACATACCACCAACACCAGTATTTTTTACAGATAGTTCGGGAACTCTAATAACAAGTAAAACTTTTGAAAAAGAATTTGATTTGACTTGGGAATTTTCAGTTGATGCCGATGATGATACTTATGAACTAAGATACGGAAATACATCTTCCACTTGGGAAACAGCAACATTTTTATGGCAAGGTAGAGCTGAAAAATATATATGGCAACCAGATGGCTCTGTTTTAACGAGTAATACAGTTAGAGTGTGGATTAAATCAAGAAATAGAAGTAAATTAGAACAGACTGATGCATCATATATTGATTGTACAAATAATGCACCGAGTACTCCGAATATACCAATAATAAATGAATCCTATGGGTCAATAAAAATATTTTGGATTGAAAAAACAACATTAGATGATATGGATATAGTTCAATATAAAGTAAATATATATAAATCTGACACTTTGTCTGGAACATATAATTTAGATGAAGAATTTTTTACAAATACGAATAATTTTAATTTTAGTCCGAATTATGGGTTTTATTATAAGTTTTCGATAGAAGCTATAGATGTTTTTGCACAATATAGTGAAGAGTCAAGTGAGACATCTGGTTTTATGTCATCGCTGAAAGTTGGAAAAAATTCTATATATTTATATCCAACTGGAAGCTCAACGGAAGATATGAATAACTTAAAAACGGCAATAAGTTCTTTTAATTCAGATGGTGGACAAATTAAATTGGCACAGGGTGTATTTTATTACAATATATCATCAACGTCAAATAAAATAAGTATAAGTATTCCAATGTCCATAGTAGGAGAAACTGGAACTAAAATAAATTTTACTGGTTCTGCATATGATTTTATTACAACGAGTCAAGATATAGCTTTTGAAAATATAGAAGTTATTGGTGCTTCCTCTTCTTTT
>Ga0265293_10003767_pt1 | contig 27732 bp, 24 predicted proteins | sample Munlanlewell138R_FD_192505 | JGI IMG/M metagenome (GOLD analysis project Ga0265293, IMG submission 192505) | Leachate microbial communities from a municipal landfill in Southern Ontario, Canada - Leachate well 138R | ecosystem: Engineered > Solid waste > Landfill > Unclassified | place: Canada...
TAGAAAAGTACCGAATTTTCTTTTTTAGCCATAGAATTCACTATCTTTTCTTAACTTCCTTTTCTCTTCTTTACTCTCAAATATTTCTAAAAACATATTAAAAACCAACCCCTTTCTATCTTGCCCTATTTCAGCATTTGTCCAAATATTCAACCCTTTTATTTTGATTTTACTGCGTTATTTGCAGCCCTATTTAAACACAATCATTGCTTAATTATTTTCTGTGTTATTATTCCATTATCAGATTGTATTCGCAAAAAATAAATACCCTCCGATAAATGTGATATATCTATTTTTATTTCATATGAAGTATTTTTATAAATCCCTACATTTTTCCCAAAAACATCAAAAACATCAATAGTTTCAATTTTCAGTTCTCTATTTTCAACTATTAATTGCCCATTTGTTGGATTAGGGTAAACTTTAATATTAAGAGTTTTTATATTTTCTATAATATCTAGACCAATTGTATCGCAATTAATTTCCTGCCAACGCAGCCAGGGCAAGCATTTGCCATCACAAAAACCCCAGACAGAAGTGCTCCATTCATCATTATTGAACCAATTAGCAGCATTTGTGTAAAAAGTACTACTTCTAAGTGTGCTTATGTCTTTACCTATACCTGCTATTGAATCTAATCCTTCTGAAAAAGTTACATTACCATTACTGTTTTTGATTGTCATACCAATAAAAGCATAGTTATTTTTGCTATTGCTTGTGATACTATTAAATCCAACTACACGGCTAATATTAATTGTATTAGTATCACTAATAACACTTTTATTGGCGGCTACACAACTCCGAATAGAACCATACATTTGGTTTGCCCCCACCAATCCGCCAATTTTGTCTCCATTCCCTTTTACGTTACCGGTGGCATAGCATTTGGAAATGCTAGTATTATTATTATATCCCGCGAAACCGCCAACATTGTCTCCATTTCCGTTTACATTACCGTTAGCATAGCAATTGGATATAGGACCATATGCATTCTGTCCTGTAAATCCACCGATGTACCTATTTCCACTTACGTTGCCTGTGGCATAACATTTAGAAATAGGACCTTCAATGTTACGTCCAACAAATCCACCTATGTTGAGATTGCCATTTACATTGCTTGTGGTGTAACAATTGGAGATAAGACTGATAGTAGTGTTAAGCCCTATCAAACCGCCTATATCATTTTGTCCACTTATGTAGCCAGTCGTATAGCAATTGGATATAGGAGAATTAGTCCTGTTTTCTCCAACTAAGCCGCCAATATCATTATTCCCATTTACATCGCATGTGGTATAACAATTCGAAATAGATGTACCTTGGTTGTATCCAATCAAACCACCGAGATATTGGTCTGTCCCGTTTAAATTACCTGTAACATAACAATCTGTGATACTACCATCGGAGTAAGTGAATCCTCCAATTCCTCCGATATATTTTTTCCCGCTTACATTACCTGTAATGTGGCAATTGGCGTTTGTAAAACCCTGAGCCCGTCCCCATAATCCGCCAACTATATATTGTCCAGTAATATTACAGTTTTCTACTCCCAAATTTTCAATTCTTGAATTCAAAATGTAACCAAATAATCCAATAATGCTCTCTGATGGACGATTGATAGTAAGGTTTTGTATGATTTTATTATTCCCATCAAAATTACCTTGAAAGATAGTTGTACTATCATTAGAACTGAAATCACCTATGGGTTTCCATCCTAATCCTTTTGAATATTCGTTTAGATTAATATTATTCATTAATTTATAATACACATCCTTTGCCTTATAACCGTTGCCTGCGTTTATATATTTAGCTAACTGTTCTAAATGTGCTGTTGTGGTAATTTGCCATGGATTACCACTAGAACCGTCGCCATTCATACCGGTTGGAGGCCATGATTGGGCTTGTAGATTAAAACTATATGCAAAAAAGCATGTTGCTACTGCTAAACTTTTTAATTTTAAACTTAAACTACGTTTCATTTTTTTTATTTTTATTTTTTATTATTTAATAATATATCACTGAATATGAATAGTAAATGGAAATAAATAAATACATGAATGCTCAAATTTTCATGGTATAAACATTTTCTTATAAATTTACATACTACTAATAAAAACATGCTTGTATGTTTTTGATTGCTCAATATTTTTTGAAAAGTTAAGGATTTTTTTTATATAAAATAAAACTATGCAATTTTTTTTTTGGGGGGGGGGACATTTATTTTTAATCCATTGATGAACTACAATTTGTATTTTGTTAAAAGGCGTACTGTAGTTTACCGAATAAAAATACATAGCATTAGAATCATCCATTTCATTGGTAATCAATTCTTCTAAGTCTATCCGAGTGTCGAATAGTTGTTTCCTAGCATTTTGATTTGCCCTAGCTCTACTGCCTATGTTCATGTTTGATTTTTTTGCAAAAGTATTATTAACCAATGAATTCATAATCATATAACATTTACTTTGATACACTATCCCAAATCGTACAGTACCTTATTTGCAGCGAATATTGTCATTGATTGAACCGAAATAATAAAAAATACAATTATGGTATCCGAAATAACGTATCGGCCAACTATCATCGTCATCCAAAGGGTATTTTCCTTTCAAAGCACCATCAAATAAGGAGTTCTTATCTGTTATTACAAGTACATTATCAAATATTTGACTTTTATTTCGTATGAAAAAATAGTGTTTATTATATTTTATACATCCAATATAATAATCATCAGAGTACAAAAAAAACGATATATCTGAATTCCCTTCAAATGTCAAATAATAAAATGGTAAACCGTCGTAGACACTATCATATATAACTACAGTATAACATAATGAATCGGAAAAATAGCTACAATTTTTATCTAATTCCAAAATACTATCCAATAAGTAATAAAAATTACTGTCTGCAATTTCAATTACAGAAATTGAAATACTATCTTTTCCATTGGCAAAACTCATAAATGGTATTAAATATATGAATAAAATGAAATTTTTCATGTGTTAACTCTTATATAAGTTATTAAAATTAATTATTTATATAACTGATTTTCAATCTATGAATTCTCATCCCTCAAAGCCTACTTTAGACATCTGTGTTGTGATATGTATATAAATGTTTTAAATTTTATGGTTTTTTATGAAATTCCGGTAGCATAATAAAAGGTGTATTTGTAGTAGTATTTTTATCATATGGTGTATATCCATGAATTTTCGTGTAATTATAGAATGTAGCTTTTGGAAATTTATCTTGTATTATTCCTGCTACTCTAACATCTCCATCTGAGGAAGCATTACTACCATTTGGATGATTATGATTAGCTTCTCGTATTGTATAGCCTCTATCAAATAAAGTACGATTTGCAGCTGTAGAACCTTCTGTATGTTTAACATTTGCTCCTATCATATTTTTCCCTTCGCTTCCGTTTTTATCACCTATTCTTGTCAATCCATATTCCGTTTTAGATTCCACAGAATTATTTGCTAAATGTTCAAAGATTTGTTTTGCTTCATCATCACCCGTTACTTTTAAATAATTTACAGCAGTACCGGCATCGCTCTTTAATGTTACTTGTCCTGTAACTACTTTTTTATCTAAAATTAACGAACCTCCTTCTACTCTCTTACCATTTTCATCTACTTTATGAAAACTATCAAAATCTGTTTTTTCAACATTTTTCATTTCCCCAGACGAAGTAAATTCGTATTCGTCCCTTCCATCAGGGTCAACCAATATAATGGGATTATTTCTGCAGTAGGTATACGGAGAAATAAAAGGTTTTTTCTCAAACATCGGGTCTCTACTAATAAAAGTTGGTGGGGCATAATATCGGGCAGAGTAATAATACATCCCGTTCTCTTCATCCAATTCCTTGGCATTGAAGGAATATTTCGGTATGCGGCCGGATTCCCAGGAGGGGTTGAATTCTGTTATTATTTCACCGAAGGGTGCATATAAGAAACCTTGGGTTATATTGGAACTATTATCCGTTACCATGCCGGTGCTGCCCAAATGGTCGGGGTGATAGAAGTAAAGCTCTTGCTCTTCCTCACATTGAAGCCCTTCCAACTCTCTTAAATACTTCAAATTATCCCAGATGATTTCAGATTCCCTGCCCAAACATTCATGCACCGTACGGTCTAATTGCCCATACAGCATATCCCGCTTTTCCGGAATTGGTGTAAATGCCCCTTCCAACTCTTCTATGGGACTAGTTATCTCCTTCAACCCTCCGCAGCCGATCTTACTTACTACCCTTTCCGTCCCCGCATAGTAGTGTTTGGTATAGCCCTGTGGAGTGGCCGACGTATAGGAAGACAAGTGTTCTAAATCCATGACGAAGGTATAGGTTTCATTTTCATTAGGAAGTACAAAAGTACGAATATTTCCGGTAATTTCGTCTAAGGTTCCGTAAAAAAATTCAGCAGGAAGCAGGAAGGGAGCTTTCTGTTTTACTATTTGTAATATAATTAATTTGCAATAAAGCATTGATTATAAATAACTAAACTCTTTCTCTATAAAAAAACATCCGATGGGACAGTACCTCAATGAGGGATATTAAATTATTCTCCCTGAAAATGAGTAAAATAAAAAATATTCCTAAAAAGTGTTTTTTGTAATAAAAAAAAATAGTACATTTGTCCGGAAATTAAACAAAGAAACGATGAGAGCTCTACCGGTAATATTAAACGGATATCTATCGAACAGAGAGTATTTTTTATTCTTTTGCTTCGTATCTTTCCCTTTTCTTGTGTTTTTATATGTATTTAATGATTTGTTTAAGTGTTGTAAAACCATCTGTTTTCCCTTCTCTATACATAACGAGGCCTGTTATGTATGGGAAGTAACCACCTATATAGCGTGGGGTTATCCCGCAAAGTGACAAACAGAAATAAATAAAGAAAACCGCTTTCTATATAATAAGCATTGAATAAACGATAGTGTGAACGGAAGCGTAAACAGGCAGCACAAAAATATTATGTATATAAGATGCTGAAATAATAATGAAAACGCAAACTCACACAGGAAGTAAACTTTGGAAAAGAACTTAACTCAATTTTTAACAACATAAAATTTAATAAAAAATGAAACAACCACGTTTTATCAAAACAACTATTTGTTTGTTGTTGTTGCTTGCTTCTTTTACATCCTTTGCACAAAAGGAAATTGATTTTCGGATTAATTTAGAAGAAGGGGCATGTTTCGAGGTAGAATCTGCTTCTTTATCCGAAGGCTCTGCTTCCACAGGCAAGGAGGTTCAGGAAAATAAAATTGAATATAACATGGTTATCCAATACCATGTTGTAAAGAAAACTCCTGATTTTTATACTCTAAATTTTATGTACAAGGAACGTCATTCCACCATAAAGATCGGAATGAAAGAAATTACCACCGACCCAAAAACTGCGGATATGTTGAATTTCTTGTCTCCCTCAACCCAAATTGCCATGATGATGAATAAGCCGTTTTTTGCTGAATTATCTCCAAAAGGAAAAATTCTTGCCGTTAAAGAAAATAAAGATATTGCGAAAGAATTTAAGGCCAAAACCAAAAAACTTTCTCCGGCTTTACGTGAACAAGTTTATCTCATGGTAAATTCTATGGCAAAAAGTGAATCATTAATTGCTAACATTGAGAGTTGGACAAGTTATATTCCCGATTCTGCTGTGAAAATCGGCGATAAATGGATTGTTGAGAAAGATTCTGCCGTTACACATTACACCTTTGTTGCGGAAACAGACTCAACGTATATTATTGAAGGATTAGGAAATAGCGAAAAAACAATAACAAATGAAATACAAGGGATGGTCATGACTAGTAACAATAAAGAGGAGTTTACAGTTACTATCGAATTTGATAAACAAACTTTTTTACCAAAAATCATCACCAAAGAGAGTGAATCGTTAATCCAAGTTGAAATACCTGATTATCCTGCTTTTTCTCAACCGCCAACTCGTTCCCAAGGCACACTCACGTTAAAAATAAGCAGTTGTCAGTAACAAAAAAATTGTAGTCATGGGTATATTAAGAAAATTTTTTATTTTTAGTATCTTATATATTTTCAGCGTTTTAGTTTCAAACGCACAAGAATCGGGAAAGAAAAGCAAATACATTCATCCTACCATTGAATCGGATTCTGTTTTTCAAAACGCTATCCTGTCGCAAAGGTATGTTGTGATTGATTTTTGGGCGGTTTGGTGCAAACCTTGTCAGCTGTTTTTGCCCGAATATGAGGAAATCGCAAAAAGGTTTTATAAAAAGGTTGGTTTTTACAAATTGGACATTGATAAATGTCAAGCCACTGCCAAAGAATATGATACAAAAATGATTCCTGTTATTATCGTTTTTAAAAATGGGAAAGAAGCAAAACGATACGTTGGACTGACGGCAAAAGAACGTATTGTACTTGATTTAGAAAAAATTATGGAAACGAAGTAAATACATTAAACAGAAACACCAGCACCTAACGAGCGTAGCTGTTGCAGAACTCCTATTTTTTCGGAAGGATTTGTGAATCTGAGGAAAATTCGGCTTCAAATAAGAGTTTTTTCAGGAGTATGATTTTTGCGCAGGTAAAATTACATACCAAAATTCGGTTGCTTAAATCGAATGAAAATAAGCCGCAGGAAGTCAAGAAATGAAAAAAATGAGGATTGTACAAATTTTCCTGTAAGCATGCCATAATTTACATGCACTTGCTCCTTTTTTGGTTTGTATTTCAACAGTTTCTTCAGGTTATAACACAACGATGCCATTAAAACGTGTTTTTCTGCCTGTGCCATGCCGCGTGTGTTCACTTTTTTCATTCCCATGAAATTAATCAATGTTCCCAATACCGGCTCTACTGTTGAACTGCGCAATTGAGACATTCGTTTGGCATATTGTTCGTTTTGCGCTCTTTTAATATGATTTTTCATGTAAAGGTCATAGTGTTCACTTTGCTCTATCTTTTTGAATTTTGTTTTTTCACCGCAGCATACTTCTTTGTACTCACAGTTTTTGCAAACACTTTCACAGCTTCTGTAAATATGGCGTGTGTATCCGTTTTTGTCGGTGCGGGCATTTTTGAAAGGGAGCAAGGCTTTGTTTCCCCGTTGGCATTCATACCGGTTTAATTCTTTATTGTAAATAAATCCTTCTCTCTCAGGGGTAAATTGACCAAAGTTCGGTATCCATGCACTTATCCCTTTGGAATCCAAATACTGCAAGGCAGAGCCGCTGCTGTAGCCGGTATCGGCAAGAACCTCGCCCATGTCCATTTCATTTTCCCGCAAATTATCAATGGTAATTTCACAGAGCTTTTCAAGGCATTGGCTATCTCTTTTGTCGGAAAAATCGGCGCAAACACCGGTGATAACATGATGAGAAGTATCTACGGATAACTGTCCTGAATAGTTCAGGTTTCTGGGCTTGCCCGGTTTGGTAGAAATACGGGAATCGGGGTCGGTGGGAGAATAATGTGTGTGATTACTCAGAAACTTTGCATTTTCACCGTCTGCTCCCAGAATATCTTTGGTATGCCTGGCTTTATAAGCGTGATGCTGTTCCACACGTTTTTTCCTTTCCGGCGTAACCGTATATTCACTGTGCTCATTCAGTTCATCAGCATACTTTTCGACATCATCCAACACTTCTTTTTCCAGTAGGGAATTCATACTCGCATTGGCTTTGACAAAGGCGCTGTCCATAGCTTGACGCCTGCCTGATACCATCCCCTTTTCTACACACAAACGCAAAACCTCCCTGAAAAGCGATAGGAAAACTTCTTCGCCCAGCAGTTTACGGGTACGGCTGATGGTACTGTGGCAGGGAAGATTCTCATCCAAGTCATAACCGAGAAACAAGCGAACAGACAGACTGTCTGTACAAAACCTTATCAAGGATCTGTCCGAATAAAGGTTGTTCAGATAACCCACCATGCACATCTTAAAGAACACCACAGGGGCGATACTTTCGTTTCCCTCTGTACCATAGTAATGTTTAGTGGATGGGTACAAAAAGTAAAAATTTATTGCCTTACTTATCTTGCGATAATAGTCTTCTTGGGGAACCAAGCGATCCAAACTCAGTTCATAGAATAGTTTGAGGGTAAAGTCTTTCTTGCCTTGCATACTGGAAAATTCTAAACCTTACAAAGATACATAAATATTTACTACTTTTGTACCAGTTGTGCAACAGACACGAGCGGTTTGCCGCAAGCGTAGGTGTATGCTCGTATGAAAAATTTGTGTATCTTCCTCTATACATTTTACCTTATCCATCGTAATTTTTTTATCCGTCTGTGTGTAATTGGATAATTTCATGTACATTTGATTATATCCGGTTCGAGAGATTGGATGCAATGCTTCCGCTCAAACAATCGTGCGCAACAGGCCTCAAATTCATGCGCAAGGTTTTCATATTGTTGCTTAACGATCCTCGATTTGTTCCGCAAGGACTCCAAAAACATGCGGAACAAATTTATTTTCTTCCGCAACAAATTTATTTTGTTCCGCAACAAACGGAACACTCTTCCGCAACAAATAGAAGGTAGTTGCGCATGGTTTAGAAAAGTACCGAATTTTCTTTTTTAGCCATAGAATTCACTATCTTTTCTTGATTTCCTTTTTTCTTTTTTACTCTCCAATATTTCAAAGAACATATTTAAAAAATAATCCCTTTCTATCTTGCCTTGTTTCAGTATTTGTCCAAATATTCAATCCTTTTTTTTTGATTTTACGGCGTTATTTGCAGAGGGTGTTCCATCAACAAGAGCACCTTCTTTTTTTTTGTTTGATTCTCTATGGATGGCGGAAGAATATTAAATTATTATCGTCAGATATAAATTCCGATATTGTTACCAATTCAAAAAGAACTTATTTATTTCCAACAACAACTTCTACCATTGATGAAGTTTGCAAATAATTTTTCGCTAAACGTATAATATCATCCGAACTTGTTTGTTGGATGCTTTCAAGCAGTTCATGCCAAAATTCTATCGACATACCATAATCGCTTATGTCAATATATCTGTCTAATACGGAAAATAATCCGTCAAAATCTCTGAGTAGGCTTCCATAATAAAAATTCTTAACCAGATTCAATTCCTGATGAGTAATTGGAGTAGTTAACATATCGTCCAACACCTTATAAATTTCCTCTAAGGCTTGATGTGTCTTATCGCCGTTAACTTGAGCGGTGATATAAAAAACTCCCGTTTCCTTAAAAGAAGAAACATAGGAATAAATTCCGTAAGCTAATCCGCTTTTTTCACGAATTTCGCTCATTAAACGCGAACCGAAATAGCCCCCCAATACTAAATTCAAAACACTGAACTTTTTCCAATCTTCATGAGCAAAATTAAACAAGGGCTTCCCGATGATTATATTCGACTGCAAGGAATCATTTTTAGAAATAATTTTATGTTGAGGAGTTTTCAACATGGGTATGGGAGAATTGAATACAGGTAAAACCCCTTTTGGAATCGTTTCAAATGTTTTAGTAAGTAAGGATATTAATGCATTGTCGATATCTCCTGCCATGAATATTCGCATATTAGCTGCATGATAAAATGAAGCAAAAAAGTCACATATATCTTTTCGTTCAATCGCATCATAGCTTTCATATTCCGGATATCTTCCATAAGGATGGCCTTCGAATAAGGTCTGAAAAAAAGATTTAAATCCTATATAAGAGTTCCTACCCAGTTTGATGGCCAATTCCTGCTTTTGTTTTTCTTTGAAAAGTTGAATCTCTTCCTCCGGAAAATTTGGCATGGAAAAAACCTCTTGCAACAAAGAAAATATATTACGGCTGGCTTTTTTGGGAAAATAAAAACTGAAGGTAGTGTAATCTTTCTCCACGCTTAAATCATAATATGCTCCGTAAAAATCAATAATTTCCGAAATTTCCTTTTGATTATGCCCGTACGTTCCCTTGAACAAGGTATGGGCTGTTGAAATGGCCGATAATGGCCTGAACGAAGAATCATGAAGACTTGACAAACAAATATCTAAACGAATTAATCGATAATCGTCATTATGAATCATCAAAACAGGAATGTCGTTTGAAAGAACAAAGGAAGAGGAAGGAATGATTTCTAATTTTGAAAGGAAGAATGAAGCAGAGTACGTAGATTTGTCAGATTGCATTCAGAAGAAAATTTATCTTATGTAATAATATTTTCTGCAAATTTATATAAAATTGACGAATGATACACAGACGAATTAAAATTTCTTTTAACGTTTAAAGAGGTAAATACACAAAATTATGATCAAAGGATGTAAATCATTAGATTCAAAGCAGGCTTTAAAAAACATTTCGTAACCTATTTTCAGACAAATAACAATCATTATCAGGTACTTATTTGTACTCAAAGGCTTTTTGTTGTTACAAGCGGATATGTATTGTATCAGATTATAATAAAAAAAAACATTTTTTTTCAACATTTTATTTTTAATAATTATAATAAATGTATCTTTGCAACGAAAAAGAATATTATAGGATAAGAGAGGATATTTATATTTATTTTATTGTAAAGCAGTTAGTTAATTAGATAAAATCGGCGATAATAAAAAACGTTCTTTGTTAACCAATTTTTCTCTCAGTGGGCGTGTCTACAAGATAAAGTACTGTAATTTAATTTGTTGAAAAGCAAATTTTTTTAGGACATGCGATGGGGAAAATTGGGGAAAACAGGGGAAAACACTTAAAAAAATTCGAAATTCGGGAAAATGTTTACATCAGAAGGAACCTATACCAGCACTCTTGATCGAAACGGAAGATTTCAACTTCCGTCGGCTATTCTACGAAATGTCGATGCAGCAAACAATGGGCGTTTTGTCATTAATCGCAGTACTGAAAAATGCTTGACATTATACCCCATAAACGTTTGGAATGTATATAAAGAACGTCTAAATCGGTTAAACTCATTTAACCCGGGTTACCGACAAGCCATACGTTATTTTATGGGAAGTGCAACAGAAATAAAACTTGATGCAAAAAATCGTTTGCTGATTCCTAAACCCTTGTCACAATATGCTGTGTTAGATAAAGAACTTTTAATTGTAGGGATGACAAGTTTTATTGAAATTTGGGATCCGAAACAATATGAAGATGAACTAAATAAGTTTTCACAAGAAAACCCTGAAATTATTACTGAAATTGCAAATCATATTTTTGGAGATGGAGACTTTGAGAAACACATACCATAAACCTGTCTTACTGTCCGAAAGCATACATGGCTTGCAGATAATTCCTGACGGCATATATGTAGATGTAACCTTTGGAGCAGGAGGACATGCTAGTGCTATACTTCAACATCTCAATGAGAAGGGTCGTCTTATAGCATTTGATCAAGATGAAGATGCTAAACATAATATTCCTGAGGATACTCGATTAACTTTTATTCATGCTAATTTCAGATACCTAAAAAAGCATTTAAAACTTCATCATATTGAAAAAGTTAACGGGATTTTTGCCGATTTGGGAGTATCATCGCATCAATTCGATCAGGCAGAACGAGGATTTTCTACCCGTTTTGAAGCTCCTTTGGATATGCGCATGGACAAACGCAAGTCATTAACAGCCGCAGAAATTCTTGCTTCTTATGACCTTGCTACATTGGTGAAACTGTTCAGTCAATACGGTGAAATTCCCAATGCTAAACGTTTGGCGCAACGCATTGTCGACCACAGGAAAAACGAAACCATAACACAATCAAAGCAATTTATTGAGATTATAAAAAGTTGTATTCCTAAACAGAAAGAGTATAAATACTTGGCACAAGTATTTCAAGCGCTTCGGATAGAAGTTAATCAAGAAATGGACGTTTTAAAAGAATTCCTTTTACAAACAAGCGATTTATTGGCTCCGAAAGGGCGATTGCTTATTATCTCATACCATTCATTAGAAGACAGACTGGTAAAACAATTTATGCGAAGCGGAAATCTCGAAGATAAGTTGGAAAAAGATTTTTATGGCAACAATTTAAGTCCTTTTATGGTAATCAATCGAAAGGCAATTGTTCCATCGCCGGCAGAAATAAACGAAAACAACCGAAGTAGAAGTGCTAAATTAAGAATCGCTGAAAAAAAATAAATATGGCTAACCGATTTATTCCTTCAACATCGTATGATATTGGGTCAGAAAAAAAAGAACCGAAGACTCCACAATATGCTAAGCCTAAAAAAAAGAACAAACCTACATTTAATCCTTTTGTTAAAAGCTTACGTATGCTTTTTATAGGATTTTTTGGAGGGGGATTCTTGAAATTAATAAACTTTAAAAAAAATTGGTTTTTTATCCTTTGCCTTGTATTAATGATTATTTTCTTAATATATAACAATCTTTCTATTCAATCCAATCGCAATAAAATTGAAAAACTAAAAGATGAAAAAATCAAAATAACCATGGAATACATGGAAACCAAACAAAACGCAATATATTTTGATGAAATTCAAGGAGAACTACTATTAGAAATATTTAAAGGAAAAGGGTTTATCCAAAATAAAAGTTTGGAATATAAAATACAGGTGCAAGAAAAACGCAATAAATGAAAAACATAACATTATATACGTTAATAATTTATTTAGCTATTCTCATTATAGGGATTACGGCTTCTGTACGTATCGTATCTTTGGTTATCACCAAAGGCGATTATTATAAAGGAAATTTCGATACCGCCCGGATCGTCACAGAGGATAGAGTATTTAATGTTAGCTATGAATACCGTACCGGTATCAGAGGAAATATGTATTCCGATGACAATGAGTTATTATTATCAACGGTATACATCTATGATTTGTATTGGTATCCATCCCTGGTCACCGATTCATTATATTTTATGCAAAATCTAGATTCATTGGCGTCTATCTTTCATGAGATAACTCCACATGTTACTAAGCAGGCATACAAAAAAATGATTTTAACCACATTTCATGATTATCATAAACAATATCAGATAGCTTTACACAAAATCAAAAGCGATGACAAACAAATAAAAAATGAAGGGAATAAAGAATTAAAAAAATTAAGAAATCTATATAAAAACATTAAAATATCCAAAGCTACTAAAGCGGAGGAATGTGTAAGTCAGAAACATTGGGATAAAATTTGTTCCTTATTTCCATCAAAGGCTTCATTTCACGGTGGATGCAAAGTTGACAAACGATTAATACATAAAAATGTATATAAAAATACTGCATCAGCGACTATAGGATATTTAAACATCCAACATAGTTCCAGATTTACCGATTCTATTGTCTATGCCCGTGGCATAGAAGGATATTATGACAGTTTGTTAGCTGAAGAAAGAATTGTTTTTCGTAAATTATACGCAAACAATGTGTTAATTCCTTTAAGAGAAAATCGTCGCATTAATCCCCAAAACGGATGTGATATTATCACCACCATAGATTTAGACATACAACGTATCAGTGAAAACGCCTTACATGATCAATTAAAATACATTAATGCTTCCTGGGGTTGTGCTATCGTCATGGAAGTTCAATCGGGAGAAATAAAAGCCATTGTCAATTTGACACGAACCCATGATGGAAATTATGAAGAGACCATTGATCACGCAGTTACCGAATCCTATGAACCTGGCTCTACGTTTAAATTAATGACCTTACTTGCGGCTTTAGAATCAGGGGAAATAGATACTTCTACTTTAGTAAAATGCGAAGAAAATAGAATCTTTTCTCTGAAACGTGCTTTTGAAATATCCGACAACGAAGGGTTATATAACGCTGCTAAATTAGCCTACCCACAAATATACGATTTCTTTTTAGCTATCATGAATATGTCTTTACAAAAAGACCTACACATTGAAGTAGCCAATGCGCTCAGCCCTGTTTTAACCAGCAAAACGCAAAGAGAAATTGATTATGTAAATGTAACTCATGGATATAGCATTAAAGTTCCTCCTATTTATATGTTGGCTTATTACAATGCTATTGCCAATGATGGAAAATACATTCAACCTATTTTAGTAAAGAAAATACGATATCCTCACAACAAAACCATTGAAAAATATGCACGGGTTATCAATCCCAAAATTTGTTCCAAATCAACGGTCAAAAAGGCCAAAGCTTGTTTAGAAAGTGTAGTAACGCATGGAACAGGCATCCGTGCAAGAGATGAAAACTATAAAACCTTCATGCGTGATACTTCCGTTAACATCAAACCTTTGATAGCCGGAAAAACAGGGACAGCATTTATCTACGATGATAAAGAAAGACAGTATTCCAAAAGCATTAAAAATGCTTCCTTTATCGGATATTTCCCCAGTGAAAAGCCTAAATACACCTGTTTAGTCTTAATATCGGGAACTACTTTAGACGGCGGCTATGTAGCAGCACCCATTTGCAAGGAAATTGCCGAAAAAATCGTCAATAGAGATAATGAAATCGCTTGGAGTCAAACCTATAAAGGCTTAATTGCGAATACTCCTTATGCTAAATTTGCTAGTGCTAACGACTTACAGAATATTTATAAAGAATTGGGATACCGTTTAAAATATGAAGGTGCCAATGAATGGGGCTCTACCGAACAAGTGAATGAAAACAAAATCCTTTCTTTTGAAAAAAAACCTATTAACAAACATAATTTAGCCCGTCAATTAATAGGAGCTACGGCCAAAGACGCAGTCTATATTTTGAAAAAAAATGGCTTTGATATTAAAATTGATGGAGTAGGTAAAGTGGCTTCTCTGTCATTTGAGGGGTCAACAGCTATTGTACATTTAAAAAACGATGCCAAAAGATGAAAACGTGCAAGGAACTTATAGATCGAATACCCATTAAACAAATCATAGGGAATGTGGAAATCCCTATTCATGCTGTTTGTTTTGATTCACGAGAAGTCTTAGCCAATACCTTGTTTGTTGCACAAAAAGGAAATACTGTTGACGGGCATGATTATATCGACAAAGCGATTGCTAAAGGAGCCTGCTGCATTGTTTTAGAAAATTTACCTGCTCAAATCAAAGACGGAATCACATATATACAAGTAGAAAATGCATCCTTTGCATTGGGATGGATAGCCGCTGCATTTTACAACTATCCTTCTGAAAAACTTACTTTGATAGGCATTACAGGAACCAATGGGAAAACAACAAGCGTTACCTTATTGCATCGGTTGTTTAGAGATTTAACCTATAAGGTGGGACTCCTCAGTACCATCGAAAATAAAATAAACGATGAGATTATACCCTCTACACACACAACTCCCGATGCTGTAACGATTAATCGCCTGTTAGCCAAAATGCTTGATAAGGGCTGCCAATTTTGTTTTATGGAGGTAAGCTCACATGCGATTGTGCAACATCGAATCAGTGGATTACATTTTAAAGGGGCTATTTTCAGCAATATCACCCATGATCATTTAGATTATCATAAAACATTTAAAGAATATATCTATGCAAAAAAAATGTTCTTTGATAATTTATCCAACGATGCATTCGCATTGAGCAATATGGACGACACGAATGGCATGGTAATGTTGCAAAACACGAAAGCTAAAAGATTTACCTATAGTCTGTTGAACGTAAACACCGATTTCAAAGCTACTATCAACACCTATGATTTTGAAGGCATGCAATTAACCATAGATAAGCAGGAAATATGGTTCCGATTGACAGGCACTTTCAATGCCTATAATCTATTGGTTGTTTACGCAGTCACTCAATTATTAGGTATCGACAAACAAGAAGCATTGCGTAACATGAGTTTGTTGGAGCCGGCAGAAGGTCGTTTTGTTACCCTAAACGCAAAAAATAAAGTAACCGCTATCGTTGATTATGCACACACGCCCGATGCATTGAAAAATGTATTAAAAGCAATTCGAAACATTCGAAAACCTGAACAAAAAATACTTACGTTGATAGGATGTGGTGGAAATAGAGATAAAAGCAAACGTCCCGAAATGGCAAAAATCGCTTATGATTTAAGCGATATCTTAATCCTTACCTCTGACAACCCCCGAAATGAAAATCCTATCAACATTTTGGATGATATGATCAAAGGAATTGAAAAAGAAGATAGAAACAATGTATTTGTCATCGAAAACAGGGAACAAGCCATCAAATTATCAGCTTCACTAGCTAAGAAAAATGATATTATCCTCATTGCCGGTAAAGGACATGAAAAATATCAGGAAATAAACGGAATAAAGCATCATTTTGATGACATGGAAATAATTAAGAACTATTTAACAATAATTTAAAATTCGCTATATGTTGTACAATTTATTTACTTGGTTAGATAATACGTTCGATTTTCCCGGAGCGGGTGTTTTTCAATATATATCCTTTCGTATGGCTATGGCCACTCTTTTATCTTTATTCTTATCCATGATTATTGGCAAATACATCATACATTTTTTACAAAAAAAACAAATTGGTGAAGAAATTAGAAATTTAGGATTAGCCGGTCAAATGGAAAAAAAAGGAACTCCTACCATGGGAGGAATCATTATACTATCGAGCATACTTATTTCCGTACTTTTATTTAATCAACTTAACAATATTTATATCTTGTTGATGGTATTTACAACCGTTTGGTTAGGAGTCCTCGGTTTTATGGATGATTACATAAAAGTATTTAAAAAGAATAAACAAGGCTTATCTTCTAAAATGAAACTCATCGGACAGTCTATTCTGGGTTTAGTTGTTGCCTTGGTGTTGTTCTTTCATCCCGATGTTGTTATTAAAGAAAAATGTGACACACAAACCTATGTACAAACCCAATCGGTGTTTCAAGTTGAAAACAGTTCTGCCAAAGGAGCCAATGCGTATGAATGTGTCGAAGCGACTAAATCAACAAAAACAACCATTCCGTTTGTCAAAAACAATGAATTCGATTATTCCGTTTTATTAAAATGGTTAGGCAACGGGTATAAAGATTGGACGTGGTTGATATATATTCCAATCATTATTTTTATCATCGTAGCCGTTAGCAATGGGGCAAATTTGACCGATGGCTTAGATGGTTTAGCCATTGTTACGACAGCCATTATAGGAGCTACTCTGGGTATTTTCGCCTATGTTTCGGGCAATACAATTTTTGCCGACTATTTAAATATAATGTATATTCCCGATACCGGTGAATTAATGATATTTACAGGTGCATTAATAGGAGCTTGTTTAGGCTTTTACTGGTGGAACTGCTATCCGGCTCAAGTCTTTATGGGCGATACAGGCTCTCTGGCTTTGGGCGGAATCATAGCTGTTTTTGCCATAATTATTCGAAAAGAATTGCTAATCCCGATTTTATGCGGTATTTATTTCGTCCAAAGCTTATCGGTAGTTCTGCAAATATATTATTTTAAATATACCAAAAAGAAATACGGCGAAGGCAAACGATTATTTCTTATGGCACCTATACATCATCACTATCAGAAAAAAGGATGGCATGAATCAAAAATCGTCCAACGTTTTGTTATTGTTGGAATTATCTTAGCTGTACTATCGGTTATCACTCTTAAATTACGTTAAAAAAATAAACACATATGAATATAGAAGATTTATTACGACATAGCACTGAAACAGTTGGAAATTTATCAAATGATCGCCTGGTGTTTGTACGAAACAAAAACCTGCATAGCATTCTACATCGTTTCGACAAAGAAGAACATCGCTTAGAATTTGTAACAAAATTCAGAGGAATTACTTTTATTAACGACGCTAAAGCTAACTGTTTGAATGCCCTTTATTATTCATTGGAAACCATCAAACAAAAAATTGTTTGGATAACGGCAGCAAACAATGATGTTATTGATTACACAGAAGTGTCGGGACTTGTTTTACAAAAAGTCAAAGCAATTGTATGTGTCGGAGAATGTGCTTCCTCTATCAAACATGCTTTCGATAAACACATTCCACAAATCTACGAACGACTTACAATGGAAGAAGCTGTAATGACATCTTTTTACATAGCTGAAGAAAATGAAACAGTATTGCTTTCATCAGCAAACACATACGATAAAAGCTTCAAAGATTATACCGACATGGGAACTCAATTCCGAAATGCCATTGCTCAATTATAAATACATAAAACAAAGTGAACATTAAAAAGATTCTTGGCCGTTTTGAAGGGGATGTGATTATTTGGATAATCACAATTATACTTATGGTATTTTCCATGATTGTGATTTATTCGGCTGCTTCCGGATTATCGGATGATTTAACCAAACAAAACTTTTTCTTTTATTTACGTTCGCACGGATTCAATTTAATATTGGGATTTCTAATAATGTATATTATCCATTTAATGGATTACCGATGGTTTGGCCGATTATCAAAAATTGGCATTGCATTCGGTATAATTCTGTTAATAGCAACCATTGTCTTCGGTAAGGAAAGCAATGATGCCAAACGCGAATTATTTGGCATTCAAACTTTCTATATCGTTGAGTTTTTTGTTTTAATTTATTTGTCACAAATATGCGCCAAATGGGGAAATGATATTAATCTTTTGAAAGAAAAATTTTTACCTTTATTAGCCTTTATACTTATTGTTATCGGACTAATGATGACACAAAATGTTTCGACCAGCATCATTTTAATGGCCACTTGTTTTGTAATCCTTTTCGTTTCTCCCTTAAAAAAGAAATTATTTTTCACAACACTCATTGTCATTGGTTTATTTGCCGCTTTATTTATCACAACCAATGGATTGGGTATACCCGGCTTTAATCGATTTGAAACTGTTAAAAATCGCATAGAGCGTTTTTTCGTTCCAAAAGAAATTGACATCGAATCATATGTAAAAAACATCAACCCCGACAATGTACGTCAAGAGATATTGGCCGAAGGGGCTATAGCAAGCGGAGGCATTCTCCCCGTCAATGGGCCGGGGAATTCTATTTACAACAGCTATTTGCCTCAATGCTATTCCGATTATATTTTTTCCATAACCATTGAAGAGTATGGAGCTATGATTGGAATTTTATTGCTAACCTTATATTTAATATTGTTTTATAGGGTATTCCGTATTGTTCGCAACATCAAATCACTATTTGGTGCTTATTTAGTAATCGGATTGGGATTTCTGTTGGTTTTCCAAGCGCTGATACATGTATTAGTGAATGTGGGATTATTTCCCAGCACAGGGCAAACCTTACCTATGTTCAGTTGGGGAGGCATGTCGATTATCGTTAGTTCTATAAGTTTGGGTATAATATTGAATGTAAGCAAAGAAACGATCAAAGAAAAGCATAAAAAAGAAATTAACTAATAAAATAATGAGTCCAAAAGCAATTATTTCGGGAGGAGGAACCGGAGGACATATTTTTCCGGCTATTGCCATTGCCAATGAATTGAAGAATCAAATTCCGGATATTGACATACTGTTTGTGGGCGCTAATAATCGCATGGAGATGAAACGAGTACCCGAAGCAGGCTATCCCATCAAAGGCATAGACATGTATGGTCTTCAGCGGAGTTTTTCTCTGAAAAGTATACTTGCCAACCTAAAACTTCCTTTTCGTTTATGGAGAAGTTTGCGTAAGGCAAAAAAAATAATCGCTGTTTTCAAACCCGATGTCGTTATTGGCGTAGGGGGTTATGTAAGTGGTCCGGTATTAAAAATGGCTGCCGCTAAACATATTCCTACTTTAATCCAAGAACAAAACTCCTATCCGGGAATTACCAATAAAATGTTAGCTAAAAATGCTCGTACTATTTGTACCGCTTATGATAATTTGGAAAAATACTTTCCCATTGAAAAAACAGTGAAAACAGGCAATCCTGTACGGAATGACATTATCAATCTAAGCAATGATAAAACCCAAGCATATGCCTACTTTGGATTGGATGCCCACAAAAAAACAGTTTCGGTTATTGGTGGTAGTTTGGGAGCTCGCACCATCAACGAAGGCATTACAAATATAATAGAAAATTTTGTTAACGAGGATGTACAACTTATTTGGCAAACAGGCGAATATTATTATGCATCCATTCCTGAAAACATCAAACATATAAGTGGTATTCAAATCATGCCTTTTATTCAACGCATGGATTATTTATATCAAATTTCCGATGTCATTGTTTCCAGGGCCGGAGCATTATCTATTTCTGAACTATGCATTGTAGCAAAGCCTTGTATTTTAATTCCTTCTCCTAATGTAGCCGAAGATCATCAAACCAAAAATGCTAAAGTATTGGCTGATGCCGGAGCCGCAATTTGCATTGCCGATAAAGAAGTAAATGATAAATTAGGATACTTTATTTTCGATTTGATTAGAAATCCTCAACTATGCAAAGAAATGAGTATGAACCTTAAAACATTAGCCATACCCGATGCAAGCAAACGCATCGTAAACGAAATTAAAAAGTTAATCACAAAATGAAACAATTACCTGAAAATTTAAAATCGGTTTATTTCTTGGGAATAGGTGGCATAGGGATGAGCGCCTTGGCTCGTTATTTCAAAGAAATGAATTGCCATGTTTCGGGTTACGATAAAACACCTTCGCCCATCACGGATACATTAATAAGCGAAGACATTGATGTCCATTTTGAAGACAATCCTCAATTTATTCCCGATCTTGTCGATTTGGTAATTTATACCCCAGCGATTCCTGATTCTAATAAAGAAATGCAATACCTAAAAGAGAGCAAACTACTTATGATGAAACGTGCTGAAGTCTTAGGTTGTATCAGTCAAAATAAAAAGTGCATTGCTATTGCGGGTTCTCATGGAAAAACCTCCGTTACCTCCATGACGACTTTACTATTGTCCGAACAAAAAAAGATATTAGCCTTTATCGGAGGTATCGCCTTAAATTTTAAATCGAACTATATTCACAAGCAAGATGCTGAATATTTCATTGTAGAAGCCGATGAATACGATCGTTCCTTTCTTCAACTTGCTCCCGATACAGCACTCATCACTTCAATGGATGCGGATCATCTCGATATTTACAAAACCAATCAATCGATGATAGAAGCGTTCAATTGTTTTGTAAATAATATCAAAAACAAAGGGCATTTAATCATTAAATACGATTTATTACCTCAAATAAACACCCAACACAAATGTTATACCTATAGTTTACAGAATCCTTTGAGCGATTATTATGCCTCGAATATCCATATTATCGATGAACATTATCAATTTAACATTCATACTCCCAAGGGAATTATCGGAAACATTTCTCTTCAAGGGGGAGGTCTACACAATATTGAAAATGCTGTTGCTGCTGCTGCTATAGCCTGTGAAGAACAAATAAACTTGGAAGAAATAAAACACAAGCTTTCCGTATATAAAGGAGTAAAACGTCGGTTTGAATACATCATCCGTAGAGATGACTTCATATACATCGACGATTATGCACATCATCCCAATGAATTGAAAGCTGCCATTACCTCCGCCAAATTATTGCATCCTACTCGGAAAATTTGCGGTATCTTTCAACCTCATTTATATACACGTACCCGCGATTTCGCCGATGAGTTTGCCCAAAGCTTAAACGCTCTCGACGAAATTATTTTACTCGAGATTTACCCTGCTCGCGAAGAAGCCATTGAAGGAGTGAACGCACAAATGTTGTTAGATAAAATCAAAAATCCTAATAAACGCATAGTAGATAAAAACACTTTAATTCCCTATTTACTATCCAACAAACCTGAATTTATCATCACATTCGGCGCCGGTGATATTGATCGACTTGTGGATAAAATTAAAAAAGCATTTACAGTATGAATAAAAAACGACTTATCATAAGCATTCTTTTAATCCTTATCGTTATAGGGGCTTTTATTGCCAATGCTATCATTTCGAAAAATAAAACATTTCAAAAAGTAGTTTACCAAATTACCTATCCCTCCGATACATTGTTTACTGAGAAAGAATTAGATACTTATTTAAAAGATAGTTGCGGTATATTGATAGGGAAATTAATACGTAATATACGCCTAAATGAAATCGAACAAAAATTATCAAACTATCCTTATCTACAATCGGTAGAAGTACTTGCTAATTCGCGTGGGCACTTAATCATCAAAGCCAAACAATATAAAATTATTGCTCACGTATTCAATCTGAAACAGGAAAACTATTATATATCCGAAACAGGATTCTTAGTCCCCTCTTCTACTAATGGATGTGAAAGAGTATTGATTGTAAATGGCAACATAGCCCAAACCTATCATCAACACTTTGATATCAAAAAACATCCGAAAAATAAATTGTATGGGGTATGGAAGCTGGCTCAATTTATCGAAAATGATGCATTTTGGAAAGCACAGATTGCTCAAATTTATATAAATTTGCAGCAAGAAATGGAATTAGTCCCTGTTGTTGGAGACCATATCATACTATTTGGAAAATCAAAGAATATAGAAGAGAAATTTAAAAATTTAAAATACATATACACAAAGGGATTTAACATTAGCGGTTGGAATAAATTTTCAAGTATCAACCTAAAATTCGGCAATCAAATTCCATGTGAAAAACGAAATTAACAGATAAAAACACACACTATGTTTAGAAGAAAAAAAGACAAAACACCCATAGTAACCGAAAAGACGAATAAAATCGCCGTTGGATTAGATATTGGCACGACCAAAGTAGCGGTTTGTGTGGGTCAAAGAAATAAAGAAGGTAAGATTGAATTGTTAGGATCGGGCGAACACTTATCATTAGGCGTACAACGTGGTCAGGTTATCAATATTGTTAAAACCGTTGAGGCGATTAATCATGCCATCAAACAAGCCAATATCAGTGCAGGAGTTGCCATTGATACCGTAGTAGCCGGTATTGCCGGACAACATATCAATAGCTTTCATGCCGAAGGCGAAATCAAACGCAGGGATGCCGATACGGAAGTAAGCAAAGAAGATGTGAAAATGCTGATTGAAGATATGTTTAAAATATCGGTAAAACCCGGCGTGCAAATTATCGATGCCATCCCTCAAGAGTTTTTTGTAGACAATTACAATGATTTGAAAGACCCCATCGGGGTTTTAGGCACTCAATTAGGATCCATTTTTAATATCATTACCGGGAACTCCCAACACATTAAGAACATAGCACGATGTATTCAAAAGTGTAATTTGAAAATGGAAGGCCTTGTACTGGAACCCATAGCCTCGGCCGAAGTGGTCTTAGATGAACGTGAAAAAGAATCCGGCGTGGCTTTGGTTGATATAGGTGGTGGAACTACCGATATCGCCGTTTTCTATAATGGCATTTTACGACATTCGGCTGTCATTCCCATAGGCGGAGATGTTATTACCGACGATATCAAAACTGTTTTCAAAGGAATTATCAAAGAAAATGCGGAAGCTATCAAACTAAAATATGGTTCTTGTATAGCCGATAAAAGCAAACCCGACCATATCATTTCCGTTCCGGGCATCAAAGGACGTCCTCCCATCAACATCCAACAAATACAATTGGCCGAAGTCATCGCTGCCCGTGTGAACGAAATCATAGAACGCATCATGGTGGAAATTAGAAATTCGGATTATGCCAAGAAATTAGGCTGTGGTTTGGTCTTGACAGGAGGGGGTGCCTTGCTCAATGCTATCAAAGAGTTTACGGAATTCAAAACCGGACTGTCTGTGAGAATAGGCAATCCCGAAGAAAAAATCATTCATAAACAAGATTCTAAAATTAATAATCCCATCTATTCGACCGCATTGGGTTTGATGGTAATGGGAGTTGAAAAAGAAGAAGAAGATATCATTAAAACTTACGAGGAAAATGAAAACTCAAAAACAACAGATAGTACTGAAACCGAACGCAAACGAAAGACAATCCGCTCAACAACGAAATATGGCACATGGGATAAGGTGAAAGCTTTGATCGATACTTTGTTGGATGATGTAGATGAAAAAGAAGAGGAAGATGACGACGACGATTTTGATAATTAAATTTTTTATAAACAATAAAAAACAATAACAATGATAGATATTAATATTGATGATGACGCTTTAGGGCAAATAACTCCCCTTGTTGACTCCAATCAACAGCCTGCATTGTCTATTATTAAGGTAATGGGTGTAGGCGGTGGAGGTGGAAATGCCGTAAAACATATGTATAATATGGGTATTAAAGATGTGGACTTTATGATTTGCAATACCGATAAACAAGCCTTAATTAATAGTCCTATTCCACTCAAAATACAATTAGGAGATGGCGGTTTAGGTGCCGGTGCAGATCCTGAAGTGGCACGTCAAGCCGCTTTAGCCGGCGATGAAGTAATTAAAAAAGCCTTGGAAGGGACCAAAATGCTCTTTATCACTGCCGGAATGGGTGGCGGTACCGGAACAGGAGCTTCACCTATCGTTGCTGAAATTGCTCGTGAAATGGGAATACTTACCGTGGCGATTGTTACCTATCCCTTTAAATTTGAACAAACCGGCAAATTCCAAATCGCTGAAGAAGGTATCAAGGAACTCAAACAAAATGTCGATGCTTTAATCGTGATTAAAAACGAATCCTTAAAAAGCTTTTATCCCGACTTAAAACTTTCGAATGCTTTTGCGAAAGTGGACGATGTATTGTTGATTGCCGCTAAAAGTATAGCCGAACTTATAACCGTTCATGGAGTCATAAATGTCGACTTCAACGATGTTAAAACCGTATTAAAAAACAGTGGAACAGCCATTATAGGTTCAGGAAGTGCAGGCGGCGAAAATAGAGCTCAAGAAGCTGTCGAAGCAGCTACCGATAGCCCCTTACTCGATAAAAATACCATCTATGGTGCCGAAAATGTATTGTTTTTCATATCCTATAGCAGCGATTGCGAAGCTACCATCGAAGAATTAGATATCATTACCGAACATCTCGAAAACAAAACCTGTTCCATGAAAAAGAAACTCATTTGGGGACATGGTATCGATGATAGTCTGGGCGACCAAATTCGCGTTACCGTTATTGCCACCGGACTGCACGAAAAAACATCGGATTTCTCTAAAGAAGATTTCACCCAAGGAGCTGAAGATCCTATAAAAAAATTCCAATCTCAAAAGGATAGTTCACAACATATAAAAGAAACACAACACCAAGAAATAAAAGAAAATAAATCCGGATACATCATCACGAATAACGACGACCTAAGGGGAATGACACCCGAACAAATCGATGAATATTTATCAATTACTCCTTATGAACGGATGAAAATGAAACAACACACGACCTCATCCGTCCAACATGAAACCTCTACCCTTCGAATGGGTAGTGATGGAATGATAGAAAATCCACCTTTCCTTACCAATGCAGTCGACTAATAACCGATGAAAGAAGTTAAGTGTCTGATGAAATACCTAATTATATGCTTTACTTTCATCAGACACTTGACACTTATGTTAGACTACTTCCTTAAACCAATAAAATCAAACTCAGTGCCATAATAGCCATTCCGCTGATTAATCCGTAAATCGAAATATGATGCTCTCCGTATTCACGCGAAGCCGGCAACAACTCATCAAAGGAAATAAAAACCATAATTCCGGCTACCATAGCAAAAATACATGCTAATAACACCGGTGATATAAAAGGCCTTAAAAACAAATAGGTTAAACCTGCTCCCAATGGTTCAGCAAAACCTGATAAAAAAGATAATTGAAACGCTTTCTTTTTATTTCCCGTAGCATGATAAATGGGAACAGCTATGGCTATGCCTTCAGGGATATTATGAATAGCAATCGCAACAGCAATCATAATTCCTAAAGTAGGATTCTCAAGCACTGCCATAAAAGTAGCTATCCCCTCGGGAAAATTATGAATGCTAACAACAAGAGCTGTTACTATACCCATTTTCAGTATTTTTTGATTCTTAATAGGCGGACGATTCATATCTTCTATGCTGCGAACTTCATGAGGATTTTCATGCGCCGGCACTAATTTATCAATCATACTTACCAATAACATACCCCCAAAAAAACAAATAACAGTAAATATTAATCCCTGCTTATCCCCATAAAATTCCGTGAAAATAATTTCAGATTCTCTAAATAATTCGATAAATGAAACATAAATCATTACACCGGCTGATAAACCCAAGGTAAAGGAAAAGAATGCTTTGTTTGTTCGGGTTGCCATAACAGCAATCATCCCCCCCACACCGGTAGCAAGCCCAGCGAATAAAGTTAAAATAAATGCCAACAATACTGATTGATTCATAAGATTATACATTAAATTGTATGCTTCGCAAATATAGAAAAAAAAACATTTCCTAAAAAAATTTCACTTCAATCTTTTGTGACAATATATCAGACAGATATAAATCACCCTATTAGTTATAAATTCTTCGTTTCACTCCAGCACGCTCAATATCTGTTGACTAATAGCATAATATATATTATATCAATAATAATGAAAGATAACAAATAATGAAAACCTTCCTCCTACGATAAACAAACTTTTGTGCCTTTTACACAAAGCAGACTGCGTTTTCACTTTGCGTTGTTTACTATAAATACGTTATAATATTTCTTAAAAAACATCATAGCGTTTCTAAATAAATATCTTGATGTTTCTAAATAAACATCATGACGTTTTTTAAATAATATCATATTGTTTTCGGGTGAGTCAGGTTTGATTAAATTCCCAATCTGCTTTGGCAAAAACGGAGGCAGCGGTGTTTCTTTTGCTTCGCAAACAGCTTGTAATTTTTCACGATTTTATAATCCATTATTATGTATTTTTGCAGCGTAAAAAATAGCGTTTATACATGAAAAAGGTTTTTTGTTTCTTGCTTATTATGGTGTTCGGCCACACAGTTTTGTTTTCTCAGAACATATTAGACAGTCTTCTAGGTGTAGCGGATACGTATTCTAACCACAATCAACATGTTTCTTTTCTAAAAGAAAAAGCCAAAGATACGGCTTATGCCTCCTACGCTTTGGAGCTTTTGATAGAAGCCAAGACCTACGCTTCGGGTTATCAGCTACCGAAGGATGCAGAACTATATGATTTACTGGCACGGAAATATACACAAAATTTTATGCATTCCTATGCGATTCCGATTTATGATACTTTATTCATGTATTATTCCCATAGGAAGGATACTTCCTCAATGATCCATTGTTTGATTGATTTGGCTTCGTGTTATAATATAATCAATAAGCCTGAGAAGGCGTGGCTGAAATCGGACGTTATACCATTCTTAAACTTTCCACCGATTTGATAGGCATCCCTTATCCCTATCCGCACAATACCATTTGGGAAGGTCACGGCGGCATGGAATTTCCCATGATGTGCAACAACGGACCCTCCGACAACAGCATACATGAAGTATTTGTTACGTCTCACGAGATTTCCCATTCTTATTTCCCTTTTATGGTCGGAACCAACGAAATTTATTACGCTTGGATAGATGAAGGTTTGATAACCTTTATCCCCAAAGCTGTCGAAATGGATTACGGGAATGCCAATGCCCATTATTACATTAATTCTTATAATAAATATGCCATGGGAAGCATCAACGATATTCCCATGGCTGTTCCCACAACTCACTTAACACAAAACACTTATTTTATGCAAAACTACGGACGAGCCGCCGCCGGTTTTTACTTCTTGGACGACATGTTGGGAAAGGATACTTTTAAAACCGTATTAAAAACTTTCATCCGGCGATGGGAAAGTAAACATCCTACTCCTACGGATTTATTTTTTACCTTGAATTCCGTAACAAACCAGGATTGGGGATGGTTTTGGAACCCTTGGTTTAACTCCTTTGCTTATGCCGATTTGGCATTGAAAAATGTGGTTTATAAAAATAATAAGCTGCAACTCTCCATAC
>Ga0265293_10003769_pt1 | contig 27721 bp, 29 predicted proteins | sample Munlanlewell138R_FD_192505 | JGI IMG/M metagenome (GOLD analysis project Ga0265293, IMG submission 192505) | Leachate microbial communities from a municipal landfill in Southern Ontario, Canada - Leachate well 138R | ecosystem: Engineered > Solid waste > Landfill > Unclassified | place: Canada...
CCTTACGTCCTCTATCTTTAGTGTGATTTCTCTCCTTGTATTTAGGATACCTCCATTCCCTACTGACTTTTGGGATTTGATACTTTTAACCTTTGTACCCAATACAAATACAAGTCCTATGATTACCAAAATAATGCCATAGTCTATCCAATTCAATTTTCTTTTCATGTCCATTACCTCTCAATACCAACTATATATCCGTAGCTTGCAAAGCCCTTGCCCTTAATGGGTAGATATAGTCCGGCCCTTATTTCTTCCCTGTCTACTAAAATTACATCATTTTCGATCTGTGCATTGGCTTCAATATCTATGAGGACTGTATAGAGGTTTGGATATTCTACCATGCTTATTATGCCCCTTTCCCTATCCTCGAATTTTTCCTTGTAAGGCTCATATCTAAAATCCTTAATCTTTCCTAAATAATAATTCTTGTTAGAGTCATATACATCTATACCATCTTCTAATTGGTTTATAAATTCCATTTGTACATCCTTCGTCTCAAAGGTATAGACAATGGGAGTGGTGTTTTTTATGACATCTGCCCTGCTCCGAAAAGGTTTAACTAGATAAAATACAGCTCCTAACACAATCACGACAATCGCGATATCGATTATACCAATTTTCTTTATCCAATTCATTTAAATACCTCCGTAAACGCTTTCTATCTTTTTAACCATATCTTCCACAGCAAATTCTGATTTGACTTTTTCAAATCCTCTTTGCCCAAACTCTTCTCTTAGGTTTTCATTTTCTATTAGTTTTAATAGCCTATTGGAAAAACCTTCATAGTCTAAGAAATCCACTAGAAAGCCGTCTTGGCCATCTACAACCGCCTCTCCTATGCCTCCAACCTCAAAGGCAACCACTGGTTTTCCGTGTGAAAAGGCCTCTAATATGGCAAAGGGAAATGCTTCGGAATTAGATGTACTGACCACAATGTCCGATAAGCTATATATCTCATCTATTTCATTTATATGACCCAAAAATTCGACGGGAAGACCCTTGTCTCTAGCATAAGCCTCTAAATGAGGGCGTTCAGGTCCCTGACCTGCTAGCAGTATCCTAATACCCTCCAACTTCTCTCCCAATAGTTCTAAAGTTTTTAACAAATGCTTCTGACCCTTTACCTTGTCCAGTCTTCCAATTAAGGATATGATTATTTCATTTTCAGCTAGGCTATATTTCTCCCTTAGATTGTCTTTCTGATAAACCTTATTAGTTTGTTCAACTCCATTATATATTAAATAAATATCTTCTTCTCTCTCTCCCTCTGCAAGTAGATTATTCCTTACTGCATTGGATACAGCTATGGCCTTGCTGGCCAGTATCCTGCTCAAAATAAGCTTCATAGCTTTTTTTATTCCCCTACTAGGGGCCTGTAAGCTATGTCTAGTATATATGGTCCTCCTTACCCCGTTTAAGGATGCGGCAATCCTAGCTGATAGGCAGGCATGTGAGTGAAGGATTGCCGGCTTATTTGCCCTTATTAGCTGGTAAAGTTCCCTAACTCCCACAAAACTAAAGGACCTTCTATCTATGCCAAGCACCTCTAGTACAAGAATGTCTGGAAACTCTTCTAACCTTGACTTGAGCAGACTATCTTTTGGCACTACAACCAACAATTCATATTTTTCCCTATCTAAATATTTGCAAATATGCACCAGGTATTTTCCTGCACCGCCAAAACCCATATCTGTAATTACCTGCATCACCCTAAGCCTAGTCATTTTCTACTACTCCTTTTCCACCTGCCAAGGATGTAGCGGATATGGCTAAACCTAATAAAATAAAATACATAAACATAATGTCGTAGTTGTGCCAAATATGATCCACCATTCCCTGTATTGAACAACCTACTATACCTGCAAATATGCTGATTGAAATAAAACTCATCTGGTCATCTCTGTACTTTAAGGTAGAGATAATTTCCCTGGCCCAAGATAGAATCATTGCAAAAAATGATCCTATACCTAAAATTCCCATCTCAATAGAAATCATTAGGAAGGTATTGTGGGCATGGAAAGATTTGGCCGCATTTAAAGAGTATACCTTGTAAATCTCCTTGAATTGCCCCAGGCCGGTCCCTGCTACATAATAGTCCCTAAGCATATTTATAGATGCCTGATAAATAGATTTTCTATAGCTGGTTGAAGTATCTCCGCCTGTAAATATGGATAGTATCCTAGCTATAATCGATTCAGGCAGGGCTACTGCACCTAGGACAGCTAGAATAAGAAGTGCAGGAATGTAGGCCCGAGCCTTTAATATGACTAGGATTGAAATGGCAATAGCTAGACTTAGCATACTGCCCCTAGAAAATGTCAAAAACACATTTCCAAAGCCAAGGATTAAAATAAGTAAATAGACAACCTTTTTAAATTTATCCTTTTCTGTATAAAAAAGTGCGAAGATAATAGGCAGTACCAAAACCAAATACTCCCCATATACATTGGGATTGCCAAAGGCACTATAGACCCTAATTACATTAGGAGCCACGTCTTTATCGAGCCATGCTTCATCCATAGGGGCTCCAAATATAAACTGATAAATACCGTATATACCCAAAAGAACAACCGTAAAAGAAATTAAATTTAAAATGAGTTTTAATTTATCTTTATCATTTACAATATATGGCACAAACAGGCCAAAGCTAGCAAATACTACAAATATTATAAAGACTTCTATGGCCTTAGATGGGCCAGTATTAATTGCTCCATTTACGATTATGGATATAAGGAATAGGATTGAAAAGAATAAATATAAGCTTGGTTGCCGAAATTCATTCTCCTTATATATATTTGATAAAATCGTCAACACAATAATAGCAAATCCTAATATTAAACCTAGGCTTGTAGATATAAATGGTAGGGCAACTAGCATGATGCCAAATAAATAAAATTGTCCATCATTATCCAAGATAAATTTGATAATAAGGCTCCTATCTATTATTTTCCTGATAATTGATTTAGGAATTTCAGCTAAGGAGTAGCCTATCTTCTCCCTAGCCCCAAGTATCCTGCTTTCCCCAATGCTGCTCTCCGGTCCTGTCCTACCAGTTAGAAAGCTAACAATCAAGCTCCTGCCCATTAAATTCGTGAAAAAATGCAATAGTTTATCTACTATTTTCCTTATATAGCTTTCTCCATAGGCATCCTTAATTACCTGAGCCAATTTTCCCAAACTGTATAGTATTAGTGAATTTGTAAGCATATTATTCTACCTCATTACCTTAATATTTCTAAAAGTCTATCGTGGCCAATTAAGTCTTTTTCCAGTATCATATCAGAAATAATTAACTCTTTTTGCCTTTCCTCTATTTCTTTAAGAAGCAGGGGCTTATCTGCCTCCTTATTTGATTCTAAATTATAGAGCAGCTTCCCTCCATTGTCAAAATAGTAACCTTCAAGTATAACTGTTCCATCTCTCTTTACACAGTAGCCAGGTCCCTCTATTAATAGGGAATTTCCAAATCCAAAGGGATACTCTAAGCCCAAGAGATCCAGTATTGTAGGCATAATATCTATCTGCCCACCTATCTTCTTTACGGTTTTCGATTGACTTTGTCCATTGTATATCCAAAGGGGAACCTTCTGAATCTTCTTCCAGTCTATATTTGAACCGTCAAGTTTTAAAAGTTCTTCTACCAAGGCCCTTTGGTCTTCATATAGTCCACTATGGTCCCCATATATCACTAGTATGGTGTTTTCCAATTCTCCCCTATCTTTCAAATCCTTAAATAGGCTTTCGATTGCAGTATCCACATACTTCATGGACTTTAGGTAATTCCCCACTTGGCTACCCTCAAATTTCCCTGTGTGTAGGTCTATGTCGTCAAATCCCCCATAGGGGTGGTGGGATGACAGGGTAATTAAAAAACTAAAGTATTTATCATTCTCTAAAGATATATCCAATGATTGTTCGAAAAAAGACTGGTCGCTGATTGCCCAACCCCTTATATCGTCAAGCTTAAAATCATTCAAACTATAAAACTTATCGTATTTATAATTCCTATATACCGCTTCCCTATTCCAAAAAGAGGCATCATAGCCGTGGAAGGCCCTAGATACATATTCCTCCTTAGTCAAAAATTCACCTAGGGATAAAAATCCATTGGTTGGATACAAATAGTTCACTGAACCAGTAGGAGCCGGATATAGGGCATTGTTGAGCATAAACTCGGCATCAGATGTATTGCCCCCTGCCACCTGATGATATATATTTTCAAAATAAAAACTGTTTTTCTTTAGCTGATTTAAAAAAGGTGTAACTTCTTTTCCCTCAATAACCAAGTCTGTCACAAACTCCTGCATGGCTTCAACCTGAATGACAATTAGGTTTTTGTCTAGGCCAGTCCCGTGATAGGTGCTATTATTATTGCCTTTTTTCCCAAAGTATTCCCTGATTAGCTCCCTATCCTCTTCTTTCAAGGGCCTTTTTCTGCTTATTTTTTGTTTTGTAAAGTCATAGATATCAAATCCATGAAAGTATAGGGTTCCCAAATCCTTGGCCACGTTCTTTCTTTCATAGGCGTGTTTTGTCCTGTCCACTTTTTTGCTAAGACCCACAAAGCTAGTTATAGAAGCTATGAGGGCAAGGGCTATTATCACATTTCTCTTAATTGGTTTTCTACGTTGAAATCTTATTGTGGTATTTCGCGTCGAAAGAATTAAAAAAAATATAAATGGCAAATCTATTAGAAAGACAAGGTCCTTTATCTTTAACAAGGATAGGATGCTCTGGGATATGTCATTTACAAATCCAATTTGGTATAGAATGGGAATAGTCAGTGGAATTCCATAATACCTGCCATATAAGGTGTCGCTAAAAAACACAAGGGATAATACTATATTGAGGAAGAGTAAAACTCCCTTGTAGGCCTTTGGAAACCACAACACTGTAAACAGCACTAGTATAAGGCTGCTCAGGAGTATAAAGCCTATGACGTCACCAGTTAAGCTAAAAGGTGCTTCCTTTAGTTTAATGGTATATTGGAGGTAAACCGCTTTTGTAAATATGGTAAAAATCGTTATCCCAATTAACAGGACCTCTGTTAATGAAGGGGATTCTAATAAGTTCATAAATTTATTTCTTGACCTCGAATATCTCAAAATTTACACCTCGAATTCCAATTAATTCTAGGTCATATTATATAATATAAAATATAGTAATACAAGAATATTAGATATATCCTGGACAAAATTAAAAATAGACATTCCTCATGTCTATTTTTAGTATGTATGTAGTATTATAATTCAATTAATCCTATGCTGATTTTTAAACATTCATCTACCTTTTTCATCATTTCATCGCTGAATCGGCCTATCTTTTCCCGAAGTCTCTTCTTATCTATGGTCCTTATTTGTTCTAGCAGGACTACCGAATCCTTGGGCAGCCCATATTCTGGTGCATTTATTTCTACATGTGTAGGTAGTTTCGCCTTATTTATCTGAGAAGTAATAGCAGCAATTATAATGGTTGGACTGTATTTATTTCCAATATCGTTTTGAATTACTATTACCGGCCTTACTCCTCCCTGCTCGGAACCTACAACGGGACTCAGATCTGCATAGTATATCTCTCCTCTTTTAACAATCATAGCATCCCACGCCTTTTAAGTCTCACCTCATAAACAACTAGATCACAAATATCTTGTTCCAGCCCAATTTCGGCAAGATCTAAATTTATTTGACTCATCTCCTCGTATCCTTCCTTTAACATTTTTACGAATTCCATTCTCTTCTTATCTTTTACATAGGTCCCCACGATCTCGCTTATACAGTCCGCATTGCTATGGTACTCCAGGGGGACCATAAGATTCATTTGATTTACAAAAGCCTTAGATAGGCTAGTTACAACTTTTTTAGTCCCAGACATTGGCGCACCCCCAATTAGGAATGAATATAAAAATTGCTTAGGGTAATTATAGCTATTTTCCCATGCTAATGTCAATACATTTATATAGTTATCAATCCAAAAGATAGTCTCTTATATTGACAATTTTCCCATTTGATATATATACCCTTGGTACTCTCCTACTTACCATACATACGACTTCGTAATTTATAGTTCCCAGTTTCTCCGCTATTTCATCCACATGAGGATAGCCTTCCCTACCATATCCAAATAGGACTACCTCGTCTCCGACCTTTATATCATCTATATGGCTGACATCCACCATACATTGATCCATACAGATTTTTCCTACAATTTTTGCCCTTTTACCATTTACATATACCTCACCCTTGCCCGTTAACATCCTAGTATATCCGTCGGCATATCCAATGGGTAAGGTGCCTATTACTGAATCCTTCTCTGTTACAAAAATCTGTCCATAACTGATGCCTGTTCCCTTGGGTACGGCTTTTAGATGGGATATTCTGGTCTTTAAGGTCATTGCAGGTTTCAATATTATACTCTCCCTATTTACTTCATCAGATGGATATAAGCCGTATATCATAATCCCTCCCCTTACCATGTTCATATTGTAATCGGGTAGGTCGATTATGGCTGCACTATTGGAAGAATGCTTGATGGGTATCTTCAGACCATTAGCTTCCAATTCCTTGATTAGATTTGAAAACTTTTCATACTGGCCCTTGGCATGTTTTTTATCCAGTTCATCTGCCTTGGCGAAGTGGGTGAAAATTCCTTCTATATTGATACTTGGCAGCTTCCATATTTTTAATATGCTTTCAGTGGACTTTTCATCTGCTAGAAAACCAATTCTACCCATTCCACTGTCTATTTTTATGTGAATTACCGCATCTTTTCCCATGACCCTTGCCTGGTCTGACAAGGCTATGGCATCCTTAAGATTATAAATAGTTAATATGATATCGTATTCAATTGCTTTTTCATATAGACCAGGGGGGGTATAGCCCATTACTAGAATAGGTGCGTCTATGCCCTTATTTCTAAGCTCTATTGCCTCGGTTAAAACTGCTACTGCCAGTCTATCAGCTCCATTTTCCAAAAATGTCCTAGATATTTCAACTGAACCATGACCATAACCATTGGCCTTGACCACTGCAGTTACTAGAGAATTTTTGTCTGTATGTTTCCTTACTTCCCGAATATTGTGGGCAAGATTATCCAGGTCTATTTCTGCCCATACTGGCCTTAATTCATCTAATGTATACATTAGGTTTTCCCCCTTAATTATTCACTTGTTTTTCTATAAATTCAAAATCATCGTATATGATTTCTATTATCAGTTTATCATTATCGTCTAAGATATTCAACTTATATGGAGTGAAAGCTTTCTTTTTAATCCAAACTTGTGCAGAGTCCCTATACCTGTTTTTATTCCCCAAGTCATAGCTAAACAACAGGTATTCCGTCTTGTCAATCTTTTCTGTCCCTTCATAGGTGGCCATGCTTATGTTTTCAAAGAAATCTCCAATTATCAACTGATCGTTTAGGGATTTTATCGTAGTTAGGGAAATTGATTGCTCTATAGATGGGTGTTCAATAAATATTTTGTCCTCCCTATACTGTATAGTAATTCCCCTGCTTTCCTTTGGTTCAAGGATTTCCAACCTGTATTCATCTGGGCCCATATATTCTTCTTCTATTAAATATTTGGATTCTATTCCATCTAGGTCTATATTTACCCTTGTCAAACATCTATAGGCTTGGTATTTCCTATAGTTCTTCTCAATAGACTCTATTATTTTCTTGTCTTTGGACCAAGTGCAAGAAGGTAATAATAGTAAAATTGCCAAAGTAAATACTATAATCCGCTTCAAGACAACACCTACCTTTGTAATTGAATTCTCCTAATAGCACCGGGGATATTCTCCATTATATCAGAAGCAATTAATCCGTGCTCTCCCCTGTCTGCCCTTGCCATATCACCAGCTACTCCATGACAGTAGACCGCCAGTTTACTGGCATCAAATAGACCTAATCCCTGGGCAAGAAAACTAGCTACCATGCCTGTAAGCACATCGCCACTACCAGCTGTTGCCATTCCAACATTCCCGCTTTCATTTATATATGTTTCCTCCCCTGGATATGAAACTACGGTCCTATGACCCTTCAGTACTACTACTATATTATATTTATTTGAAAGATAATTAGAATAATAAATTCTATTTTCCTCTATATGAGCTATTTCCTTTTTTAGCAGCCTTGACATTTCCCCTACATGGGGCGTTATGACTATTCTATTCTTGTGGGAAAGTATATTGGGATTGTGGGCCAAACAATTAATTCCATCGGCGTCTATTACCATAGGACCCCTATAATTCTTTACCAACTGCTCCAATATGTAACAGCTATCTTCATGGGTGCCCATGCCGGGACCTATGGCCACCACATCTATCTTGTCCAGATTGCCTAATATTTGCGGGAGAGACTCTCTAGTAAGGTGACCCCTGCCCCCATCCTCAACTGACCTTATTATGGCTTCTGTCAACTTAATACTCATTGTCAATTCTAAGGCCTTGGGTACTAACGTGTATACAAGACCTGCACCAGTTCTGAGTGCTGCCATGGAAGATAAATAGGGTGCTCCGGTCATACCACTGCTTCCGCCTATTAGGGCAAGCCTTCCAAAGTTGCCCTTGTGCCCTTCTTTGGGTCTCCTTGGCAATAGTCTTTTCATCGGCCCGTCAATTCTGATGTTTTCATTTTCCTCCCTATTCCCATAGCCCAAAGCAAAGGCCAAGGCTATATCTCTTTCGTGACTGATGCTTATTTCAATCCCATGGATAATTAATTGAGACATCCTCTCCTCAAGTTTACCAAATATCTTTACATATGGTTTCCCCATCTGATTGTGTCTAATCTCTATATCCCTCCAGCCAATTGCACCTATGCCCGTACCTAGGACCTTGCTAATGGCCTCCTTCGCTGCAAACATGCCAGCTATAGTCTCAGGAGACTTTCCAGTAGTAGATATATAGTTGATCTCATCCTCTGTGAATATTCTTTCTAAGAACCTATCTGCATTTTTAAATAAGGTTTTCCTCATTCTATCGATATTAACTATATCGATACCTGTAGTTATCTTTTTCATTTTACTTCAATCTCTCCCTATCTATTTTTTCTATTATTTCAGAACCTAATAGTCCGTGAAAAAATCTATAGGTCTTATTTATCCATTCTTCATAGTCGTGTTTGGTTTTAATTAGCTCCTTTAACCTCTCCCTTAACTGATCGATTTCAACTGTGGATTCACTTACAATCCTCTCCCTAATGTTTAGCTCTTTATAGCCATATTCTATGGTAGAATTTAATAGTTTGAAGTTTGCCTCCCTTATTTCATGAGGTAAGGACTCCAATTGAAATCTTATTTCCTCCAATTCATCATTTATTTTCTCAATTCGCATCTTATATTCATCAAGCAATCTCAGATTCTCTGACTTGCTTTCATTGTTAATTGAATCGGATATTCCTAAAATCATCTTCATGGATTTCATTTTAACCTTATTTAGTTCATTGCTTTTTGCCGTCATTGCCCTTTCTCTGGATACCAGATTGGCAAGTTCTTCTCTGGCATTTTGGATATTCTTATCATCTATGTCTCCAAATAATCTCAACCACGACGAATCATTATATAGTAATGGTATTTTATTCTTTCTCAACATGTCCTTATCTATCTTAATGTTTTTCTTTAGCATAAAACCCCTCCTATACTAATATATTACTAGCTTAGGCAGGGTTTTACAAACAAATTATTCAAAATCCAGGCCTTACCATTGGATTTGGGCATTTATTACTAATTTTCTATCACCCTTCCACCCTTCACGGTAAATATCTTACTATACTTATTCTTAGATTCCTTAAATATCACATGGCTTACATTTACTACTGTTACATCATCTAAATCCAATATAGTTTCTTCTATCTCCCTGGCTACCTCTTGATCCAAATTTGCAAAGGCCTCGTCTAGAAAAATAATAGTTGATTTATTTAATAATCCCCTTGCTATGGCGATTCTCGATTTCTCCCCCCCAGAAACATTTTTCCCATTGTCGTATATAATTGTATCCAAACCATCTTGCAATCCCCTTACAAAATCTGATAAACCGGCTCTTTTAATTGCCAAATCTATATCAAATTGACTGTAGCTCTTATAGAGGGTAATATTATTTCTTAGGCTGTCTTCAAATAAAAATACCTGCTGCTCTACATTGGATATATTATTGAAATAGCTCTCTTTTGTTATAGCTTTTAAATCCTCTCCGTCTATAAATATCTTTCCCTTAGTAGGATTAAAATATTTCCTTAGCAGCTTGAGCAATGTAGATTTACCGCTTCCACTAGGTCCGATAATTAGATACTTCCCACCTTTTTTAATATTAAGATCTATATCTTCTAATACAGAATTTTCATCATAAGCAAATGAAACTGCCCTAAATTCTATCTTACGATTAAAGCCTGTAATCTCAACCGTTTCTCTATAATTATGCTGGTTTTCTAGGCTTTCATCCATCTTTATAAATAGAGACTTAACTGAAAGGATTTTCGGAAACCATTCTGATAGGTTCATTAGGGGCATCATAAGCCTCTCTAGATTGTTGACTATGAGTATAACTGCTCCTGCTGTAATAGAACCCTTTATGGCCATGTATACAGATACCATAAATATGGATAACAAGGCTCCCATCATGATAAATTGTTGGAGAGCTGAAACATAGGTAAATATCTTATCTATGATATAACCTTTATATTGTATGTCTTTGCTCCTATCCCCAAAGTCTTCTTTTACTTTTTCATTTAGATTATTCCCTTTAATTATCTGAAAGGCACCTAAGGCCTCTTTGACATAAGAGGTATAGTCCTCGAATAAATCTGATCTATGCCTTTCATGTTTTTGCAGCGGCCTGCCTATAATGGCAGATAATGCAGCAGATATGAAGGATATGCCAATTCCTATAAAAAGTGCAGTAGGGCTTACTGAGGCTATAACTATAAAGGAAACTATAAAGCTAATAATACTTGAACCAGACTCATATATCCCAGTTAAATATCTTTCCTCAATACTATTCATGTCGTTGCTTATGGCGGACAAGTACTTGGCATTGTTTTCAGCTTGAAATTCATTGATATTCTTTTTAAACAATCTTCTTATATAGTGCATTTTTGACTTAACCAGTGACTTGTTTAAATATATTGCCCTTGTATAAGAAGACATTATATTTAGGGGAAAAGATATAATCAACAATATAAAAGTAGTTAAAACTTCTTTTTTCATAAGATCTACATTGCCTTCCAGGGCATAGTCTACTATTTTCATTATCTCTATATTTATATAGCCGTCTAACCCATATACGAAAAATAAAATTATCAGGCTTATTATTAGGAATGGAATACCCTTTTTGATGGACCTTTTCATACCGCCACCTCCATGAAATATTCACCTGCCTCATATTGTGCTATTTGACCATTTCTAACTTCCAATACATAATCGTATCTTTCTGTAATGCCTTCATAGTATCTGTGAGATACGGCAATTACCGTATTTTTTAGGCCTAATATTGTCTCCTCCACCTTTCTTCCTAGCTCCTCGTCAAGCCCGGAGCTAGCCTCATCTATAAATAGCAATTTCGAATCCTTGATTATTGCCCTTGCTATGGAAATTCTTTGCCTCTCACCACCAGATAGGTTTTTCCCGTTTTCAAACAACATTTCCTGTATTCCTCTTTCCTTCTTGCCCAAGAGCTTATTTAAACCTGCATTTTTTGCCGCCTCTAGGACCTCTTCTTCACTATAAGGCTTGTAGAGGGCAATATTGTTAAATATCGTATCCTCAAAGAGAAATACATCCTGATATATAAAGGCCGCGTTGCTATTTAAACTGTCCTCTTTTATTTGCTTTAAATCTAAACCATCGACCTTGATCTCCCCCGAATAATCGTCATATATCATTGATAACAACTTAATTAAGGTAGATTTACCTGAACCACTTGCCCCCTTCAATAGGTATTTTTTTCCCTTCTGGATTTTAAAGGATACCCCCCTAAAGATTTCTTTTTCCCCATAGTTAAATGAAAGATTGCTCACTTCTATCTCTTTTTCAAAAACAAACTCCTTTTCCTTCTTAGAATTCACGACTATTTCATTTTCAACTTTTGTGATTTTGTCAAATATCCTGACAGATGATTTTAATTGGTTCACCCTGGGCATGACTGCTATTATATTCCATACACATGCATTGGATAACTGAACGATAAAGGTTGCCTTTGTCAGGGTCATTCCCTTTAGAAATAGTGACGATAGGTATATCAAGGATGCGATTAAAAAACTAGAACCTAAAAATTCCATTATACGCCTTTGGGCATCTGTATAGATATTATAATTTAACTTTTTCTTCTCCAAACCAATTATATTGGCTAATGACTTGTCTAGGAATTTGTCCTCTATGTCATTTAGCTTCAATATTTCCAATCCATTAAAGGTGTTGGCCATACTGACCGCAAATCTTTCATTTTCGTCTGATACCCCTTCTTGAAGGTAAATAGTTTTTCTCTCAAATGTCTTGCTGACGAGGAACAATATAATAGAAAATGTAAATGCCATTAAGGCAAATCTCCAATCTAAAAATCCTATTACTATCAATGAAACTATATATACGCCGCTATTGTATATAATGTTAATCAAGGCCAGGAAAAAGTCCCTCTCTATTATGTTTATGTCGTTTATAAGATTAGATATATATGTATCCTTAGATTTCCTGCTAAATTCTTTGTAAGATGAATTCAATATCTTGTCGAAGGCCAATTTCCTAATATCAAGTAAGGTGTCTCTCATAAAGGAGATCCTCATAAACCTCGATGCTATATGTAGCAAGGACCCTAGTATTATAATTGCAACAGTTATTATGACTACCCTGATGAAATGATCCATGGATTTCAATTGAATGCTGCCGATTAACAATGCTGTAGCTAAATTTGTCAAAGACCTATCTACTACAGGTAAGAGACAGGCAAAAATATAAAGCATAAATTTTGATTTCCGCTTGAGTAAAAGCTCTTTCAATTCCTTTCCCCCTCTTTAATATCCAGATTAGTTTATTATTTCTTTCATAGTTGTATTCTAGCTTTCATAGATATAATAATATTAATACTTAAATATGTCAATACATTTCTTAATATATTTAACCTTTATTTTAATAATATTAACTTCTGGTGTCAACCTTACTAACTTTTTGGTATTTGTATATTTTAGCTATATATTCTTTTCTTTTGTAAATACTAAATCATGGAGGTGATACCATGGGCAAGGAGGATAAAAAAAGTCCAAGAGAAATCGGTCTTGCAGAAAATAAGGATGTCTTTCCCCCTAGGGGGAGTGCAATAAATATACCAAACGAATTATTGTATGGCACAGATGGGGAAATTTTAGATAAGACCCTAGAGAATAAGTCAGAAAATATAGGCTCAGACCTATATAAAAAGGCAAAAAAAAATAAGGGCTAGTATTCTAGCCTTTAATTTTTCTACTGCCTGGTTTTACAATAGGTAGACCCTCTTTACATAGGGGGCAATCCTCTTTTTCATATGTCTTTATGTCCAGCCTTGTTCCCGGGAACAGGGGATAGTCAATATTTCCATTGGATCTGTCGGCAATACAGCCTATGCCAACTACAATGCCGCCTTGGCCCTCTACTACCTTGATTGCCTCATAGGCAGATTTCCCCGTTGTAACTACGTCCTCGGCTATTAGGACCCTCTGGCCTTCTCCTATGTGAAAACCCCTCTTTAGCTTCATTTCGCCTTCTTCCCTTTCAGTAAATATGGCCGGTTTGCCTAGCTGGCGACCTAGTTCATAGGCCACTATGACCCCACCCATGGCGGGTCCAACTACAATGTCGATATCCAAATCTTTTACCTTGTCCACCACCACCGACAGGGCTTTTGCCGCCTTATCGGGGTGTTGTAATAGCCTTGCACATTGTACATATCCATCGCTGTGTTTACCAGAAGACAGGAGAAAATGACCGTGAAGCAGGGCGTCTGTTTCCTTAAGTAAATCAATAACCATTCCATAACCCCCTATTTTTTTATTATTGTTAGCAGCTTAAACTTAGGCTTGGATCTTCCATCAGGCCAGGACAAATTAAATTATCCCCCTGATTTCCTCCAGTGACCCAATAGCTTCCCTTTCCATAAAGCTTTCTATTCCATCGATTATATCAAGTGTGATATCCGGTTTTATGAAGTTTCCGCTGCCCACTTGAACAGCAGTTGCCCCTGCCATAATATACTCTATGGCGTCCTCTGCCCTTGTAATTCCACCAATTCCTATAATAGGGACATCCACGACCTTGCTGACCTCGTAGACCATTCTAAGGGCAATGGGTTTAATAGAGGGGCCTGAAAGTCCAGCAGTAATATTGTCGAAAATCGGCTTTCTCTTATATATATCTATGGCCAGGGCATTGAAGGTGTTTACCAGGGATATCCCATCTGCTCCTGCCTCTACACAGCTATAGGCCATGGCCTGAATATTCTCCGCATTGGGTGACAGTTTCACTATCATAGGTTTTTTTGACAACTTTTTTGCTTCCCTTACCACTGACTCGGCAGTATTGCATTTTATTCCAAAGGCCATCCCGCCTTCCTTGACATTTGGACAAGATATGTTTAATTCAATAAAGTGAACAGGGCTTTCGTTTAACAATTCTATGCCCCTTAAGTATTCATCCAATGAATGTCCACCTAAATTGGCAAAAATTACAGTATCCTTACCCTCTAAAAAAGGTAACTCATCATTTATAAAGCCTTTAACTCCCGGATTTTGAAGCCCTATACTATTCATTAGTCCAGCAGGGGTTTCGTATATTCTTATACCCTTGTTGCCCTGGCTCTTATTTAAGGTCAGGCCCTTGGAGCAAATTCCCCCCAATTTCTCAATGGGAAAGTATTCATCAAACTCTTTTCCAAATCCAAATGTTCCAGAGGCCGCTATGACCGGGTTTTTCAGTTCATAGCCTAAAATTTCAACCTTAGTCATGGAATACTACCTCCTCTCCTCTGAAAACAGGTCCTTCCTTGCAAACCCTTTCCATTCCCCTTATGGTTTCAATAGTACAGCCAAGGCAAACTCCTATCCCACATGCCATATGATTTTCCATGGAAGCATATACATCTACCTGTCCCTTGCAGATCTGGATAACTGCCTTCATCATGGGCATGGGACCACATGTATAGACTAGATCATAATCTGAAGGGTTAAAAAGCTCTGTTACAAGCCCCCTGTGACCGGTTGACCCATCTTCCGTGGCTATATGGACGTTTCTTACATAGGGCCTTATTTGATCCAGAAAATATGCATTGCTCCTAAAGCCGCTATAGATATCTACATCTCCTGAAAGGCTCTTTGACAGGTATAGCATGGGTGCTACGCCAACTCCTCCAGTAATTATAGCTATCCTTCCCTCCTCCTTAAGGTTAAATCCATTGCCCAAGGGGCCCAATAGGCTTAGCTTATCGCCTTTCTTGAGCTTGGATACTATATGGGTTCCTTTACCCTTTAACTCGTATATTAGCTTTAGTTTCCCAGCCTCAATATCTGCAATGCTAATTGGTCTCGCCAAGAATGGGTCTAGGGCCTCCCATCCTCTTATCATATAAAACTGTCCAGGGAGTCCATGAAAATCCCCCTCTAATACTAGCTCAAATATATTGGGACTTATTTCATCATTTGAATAAATAGTCCCTTCCTTATAACCGTCCTTCAAATCCTATATCCTCCCTCATCTTAAGTACAGCTTCCCTTGTATATTTGCTTATATTTCTAGGTCCGTCTTCGTATTTCTTGTAGGCTGTTATTATGCCTCTGGAAGAATTTACAATCCCTCCATTGCCCTCATTCAGATATAGTCCTACATCTTCGCCGCCTGCCCCTTGGGCACCATAGCCAGGTATTAGAAAGAACATATCCTTATACCTTTCCCTTATTTCCAGGGCTTCCTCTGTATGGGTACCGCCTACCACTGCTCCAATGAGACTATAACCGGAACTACCCATATAGTTTTTGCCCATTTCTTCAAGTTTTTCTCCCACATGGTAGTATAGGCTTTGACCATCTACACTTAAGTATTCTATGTCCTTGGCACCTGGATTGGAGGTCCTCAATAGGACGAAGATTCCCTTTTTTCCAGTGTCTAAGTACTTAAAGTATGGAGTAATGCTGTCATATCCCATATAGGGATTGAGTGTAATGAAGTCCACCTCAAAATCCCCCTCAAAATGGGCCTTGGCATACATCTCTGCCGTAGAAGATATATCTCCCCTCTTGACGTCCCCAATAGTCAGAACTCCAAGATGTCTCAGGTATTCTAGGCTCTTTTTGTAGGCTAATAAACCCTTGATACCGTATGCCTCATAAAATGCTATTTGCAGCTTGAAGATTGCGGCAATGTCCTCTGTACTATCTATTATTGTCTTGTTAAATTGAAATATTATTTCATCTAGATCCATATATTTTTCCTTCATCCAAGTTGGAATATAATCCAATTTTGTATCTAGACCTACACACACATTCCCTTTTTTTTGCACTTCATCGTACAATCTATCGATTATCAATATAGCACCTCCTAATTTCCAAAGGGATATTTTATCTCCCCATTCTTTAGGGTCATTACAACTTCGCCGTAAAATTTCATACCTTCAAAGGGGGTGTTTTTTCCCTTTGAGTAGAATTTTTCTCCTTCTACTAGTCTTTCTCTGCCCAGGTCCAGTAGAACTAAATCTGCCCTATAGCCCCTTTCAATTCTGCCCCTATTTACCTCCATTATCCTTGCCGGATTGGCAGACATGATCTTGGACAAGTCCATCAAGTTTATTTTTCCCGTCCTAACCAGTCTTGTATAGGCTACAGAAAAGGAAGTTTCCAAACCAGATAGGCCTGGTGCTCCATTTAGCTTATCTTCTTTTGTATGGGGGGCGTGGTCAGTAGCTATGGCGTCCACTGTCCCATCTATTATTCCCCCTATTATAGCGTCTACGTCCCTTTTTGTCCGAATAGGGGGATTGACCCTGTAGTCATTGTCCCATAGGGATATGTGATGGGGGGTTACCTCACAGCTTATATTTGCCCCCTCTTTTTTTGCCCTTCTTATTTCTTCTATGACCTCTGCAGTGCTTACATGGCATAGGTGGAGCCTTGCTCCAGTTACCTTTGAAAGGTAAATATCCCTAAAACTTATGATGTTTTCAGAAATCCTGTAATCTATGGGGGTCAGATCCTTGTCCTCTGCGTGGACCATGATAGTCAGACCCTTGTCCCTTGCCTTTAACATGGCATTGTACATGACGATATTTGATTGGATACCCACCCCGTCGTCTGAAATAAACTTTACCCTATCATCAAGACTATCTAGGTGTTCTAGGCTGGTCCCATCGAAGTCTTTAGTCACAGAAACTACCTGGTGAATATCTACTAAATCCAGTTCCTCAGCCCTCCCAAGGACATAGTCTACTATATCCATAGACGAGCTAATGGGCCTGGTGTTTCCCATCAAATTCACCAGGGTATAGCCTCCCCTGAGGGCGGCCTGTCCTCCAGTGGATAAGTCCTCCTTGTGGGTATAGCCAGGCTCCCTAAAATGTACATGAAGGTCGACAAAGGAAGGCATGAGAACTAGACCTTGCCCATTAATTTTCTCACAGCCATAATTCAGGCTCGGCCCATAATCCTCTATCTTCCCATCCCTTATATAGAGGTCACCTGTGAAATCCTTGCTTTCATCTACTATCCTTGCCCCTTTTATCATCAATTCCATTCTATCCCTCCCAAGAATAAATCTGATCGCAGTACTCACACTTATAGATACCCTTATCCTCGTCTATTAATACAAATTTATGGGTTATTCCCCTTTCTACTGAAGTGATACACCTTGGATTTTTACATTCTATTATGCTTTCTACCCTATCTGGAAGGGATAGGTTTATTTTTTCGCTTATCTTTTCATTCTCAATAATATTTACCGTAATATTGGGATCGATAAATCCCAACATAGCCAAATCAATGTCTAGCTCATTTTCAATTTTTATTATATCCTTTCGCCCATATTTTTTACTGGTGGCATTCATTATGAGGGCTACTGTAAAATCGGCCTTGTCCAACTTTAGATATTCAAATATCATTATGCCATATCCAGGTTTTATATGGTCTATTACTATTCCCTTTGTGATGCTATTTATATTTAACATCTATCTCACCCCCAAGAGTTTTGCTATTAGAGCCATTCTGACGAACATTCCATACCTTGTTTGCTTAAAGTACCAGGCCCTGGGGTCATTATCTATTTCCATGCTTATTTCATTAACCCGAGGAAGGGGATGTAGTATGGTCAAATCCTCCTTGGCTGTTTTTAATTTTGCCTTGTCCAATATATAGCTGTCTTTTAGTCTGATATAGTCAGCCTCATTGAAAAATCTTTCCTTTTGTACCCTGGTCATATAGAGTATATCCAATTGTTCCATGACATCTTCAAGTTTTTCAACCTCTACATAGTCAAGGGACTTTCTATCCAATATTTCCGCCTTAATGTATCTAGGTGTCTTTAGTTCATTGGGGGATATGAGTATAAATTTTATATTTTCATATCTAGATATTGCCTTGATTAGGGAATGGACAGTGCGTCCAAACTTCAGGTCCCCACAAAGCCCTATGGTTAAATCAGTCATCTTTCCCTTTGCCACCCTGATTGTCAAAAGATCTGTCAAGGTCTGTGTAGGGTGTTGATGTCCCCCATCTCCTGCATTTATTAGGGGTACATCTGAGTATTGGGAGCCGTATCTGGGTGCCCCTTCCTTTGGATGTCTCATGGCGATAATATCCGTATAGGCTGCTACTGTCCTTATGGTATCTGGCAAATTCTCACCCTTGGATACTGAACTGGAATTGGGCTCAGAAAAACCAACTACCTCCCCACCTAATCTAAGCATTGCCGATTCAAAGCTTAGTCTGGTTCTGGTACTTGGTTCGAAAAATAAGGTCCCTAATAGTTTTCCATTGCAAACATTTGTAAAATCCTCTGGTTTTTTAATGATTTCTTCTGCCAAATCAAATATTTCATCTAATTCTTCAACTGAAAAGTCCTGTGGATCGATTAAATGCTTTCCTTTTAACATTTTAAAACCTCCTTTAGCATTATTGCCCTTCAAGGATTACGCTTTAAAAAAGCCTTCTGTAGGAAGGCATAAAAATACAAAGATATTTATCTGTAATCCCTTCCTAATCTCTCTGGATTAGATTAAAGGTATTTATTTTATATAGAATACCATAGAAAAAATGAAAAGTCTATGGATTTTTTTCATATTTTTAGAAAATTTTAGGGATTCTAAGTTTATAATAGAATCCCTAAAATTTTATCTATGAACTAAGGTTATTTGATTTAGAGTTTGCAGAGTTTACAGCAGACGATAAAGCAGTCTTAATCGAGTTTATATCATTTGTGCTGGCAGCCGGTGCAGGTGTATAGTAGCCTTTTTGCTCAGCCATTTGAAATAATTGATATTGCATTTGCTCCGCCTCGTCCCTAAGAGTCTGTAGGGTCGACCTTAACTGTTGATTTGAGCATTCTTGTATTGCTGTCGTATATGAATTGATACTGGCCTTGGTACCCACCAATAGATCATTAACTATATCTCTCTCTTGCATTTTTTACCCTCCTATAATGAGTTGATTAGATTTGTAGCAGTAGTCTTAGCATCTGTACAAGATTGCTGAAGCATCTGCTTTAGCTGTGGCTCCTGTACCTGTGTTTCATACATGCAAAATTTATTGCTCATGGTCAAGTGTCCAAGTGCTATCTCCTTAACGCTATTTAGCTCCTGTTGAGTTACATTACTTAAGTTTAATGTGTTCTTTAAGGCCATAATGACTCTCCTTTCAGTTTTTTTGTTTCTTTATTTATTGTCTACTAATTGCATGTTTTTATCCTTGCTAAAAATTGTTTAAAACTGAAAGGAATTTTTAAAACTTAAAATAAAAGAAATATCGCATAACTATAGATAGTGCTGATAATTACAAATGAAATCAAAATTGGCATTGTACTCATTACTAAATCTATGAAGGAAACGCCAAAATCCTCCGTTACAATGGCCAAACATATGTGAGTAGGTGATATTTGGGAAGCTATATAGCTCATGGACATAAGCAAGATAAGTAAGGCCAAGCCTCCATAGGGTATGGTGGCAAAGGCAAGGGGTATGGCTATGGCTACCATGGCTTGGGAACCAGCCACAATTGTGCCAAACAAAAAAATCAAGGCGAAGATAAAAGCAGGGTGTATTGGCAATGCAGCAAAATAAACAGGTAAATTTTCAATAATTCCCGTATAGGCTATTACTCCCTTAAACATCATTATGACAATTGTGCTTAGGGCGAGCTTTGTGTCAAATGCAGTCACAAACATAGGCTTGATTTCCTGCCATTTAAACCTATTTAAAAATATGGATAGTATTGCAACAGGTATTACAGCTAGGTAAACCTGTATATTAAAAATCAAGATTATAATGGTTGTCAATGCAATGGACCAAAGGCTAATAAAGATATTTATAATATCTTGCTTTTTATTTTTAGACTCTGGTAAGCCGGTCTCCTTTGGTATCTTACGCACATAGAATATATATCCTAAAATAAATAATACAAAAACCAATGGAATCATTCCCAACACAAAATAGGTCATATTTATACCTGATAAATTTACTGCCAATAAAATCTGAGCATAGGTGGGCATAAAGCTTTCTGAAATATGTCTATAATAAGTGGTTATAAATGCTTTCTCCTTGGTAGTTACATAATCTTCTCCAGCTTTGTCCACAATTGGTCCTGCTATTAGGACTGCACCAGGTGAAGGTAGCATACCTATGACGAATGGTGCTACCATGGCATTAATTCTTCTGCTATTAAATAGATTGCTTAAAGACTTTTCCGCCAATATCAGATGATTCCTATCCTCTAGCAGCCTTTGCAGAAATGTTATGGTGTAAAAGGCCAAAATCAAATAAAGGGTGTCCAGGCTGACAGCAGAAATATACATAGCTTTTATTCCATCTATTATATTGACCCTATATAAAATTATGGTAGCCAATATTCCACTAGCAATGGAAACATACAATGGCCTCCTAAGACCCATAACCACCATAATAACTATAAAGACTAAAAGCAATTTCAGAGCTTCCATACTCAATCCCCCATTCTAGCTTTTTTATATTATACCATGTAGGGGTAAGTATTGAAAACTCTGTAAGCTTTATATCCTATCTATATTGGTAATTGCAGCCGTAATTGGGGGGACAACTTGTTTTTTTCTAGATAGGACCCCAGGGGCATAAAATGAATTATTGTCTAGGCTTTCACCAAATGCCTCAGCAACGATTTCCCTGTGTTCTCCCACTACCACCATTTCCGATGCCTCATTAAATATATCTGTCAACATCAATATGAACAGGGAATAACCCTGTTCCCTTCTCTTATCCTCCATGGCTATTATGAGGTCAGATTTCATATCCCTTAGACTGTCTGGATCCATGGTGTTTACCTGTGCAATGCCTATTTTCTCATCATCAATGTTAAATACTTTTAGGTCCTGATTCAGCAATTCCTGGGGTGTTTTCCCCGTAAGAGATGTCCCAGCCTTAAACATCTCCATGGCAAATTCCTCTATATTCAAGTCTGCTATCCTAGCTAGCCTCTCTAGCATTATCTTGTCTGTATTGGTAGATGTAGGGGACTTAAATAATAGGGTATCCGAGATTATGGCGGCTGCCAATATGCCCGCTATCTTCTTAGAGGGCCTTCTACCGTTTTCAAACATTATTGATGCAATTATGGTGGAGGTGCTGCCTACAGGTTCATTTCTAAAATATATGGGGTTGCCCGTGAATACATCTGCTACCCTGTGGTGATCTATGATTTCTAAAATATCGCATTCCTCTAATCCATCTATGGATTGGCTTCTCTCATTGTGATCCACAAGAATTACCTTCTTTTTCATACTTGAAATCAAGTGGTATCTAGATATTAGTCCAACAACCTTGTTGTTATTATCGTCGTCAATCACTGGGTAAGACCTATACCTAGTTTGAGACATTTTATCCTTGACATTGTCAACTAAATCGTCTAATGCAAACATAACTAGATTTTCCTTGGTCATTACATGATTTATTGGCATGGATTGGGTTATAAGCCTAGATGTGGTAAAGGTATCATGGGGTGTCAAAATCAGGGTAATGTTCCTTTCCCTGGCCAATTCTATAATATCTTCATCTAAACTCGCATTTCCTGTTACAACCATCAGGGATATCTTGCTGTTAATGGCAATCTCCTGTACATCCCTCCTGTCCCCGCAAATCGCTATATCATTTTCCTCTATATATTTCACCACAGATTTTGGCTCCATTGCCAAGACCAAGATCTTTCCAGTAAAAGGCCTGACCTTTTTCGGTATTACAACTGCCTTAGCCGACAAGGTGTCAACTATATTGTCTATGGTGGAACCGGACTTACCTAGGATACCATTGTCCCACACATCTATATAGGAGCTGATTATATCTGATATGGTGGTGACTCCTATTAGCTGCTCGCTTTCGTCCACAACTGGAAGGCTGTTCAAATTGTTTCTTTTCATCAATTCCAGACCCATTCTAAGGGATATATCTGGGCTTACAGGAGCAACCTTGTCAAAGTTTAAGTCCTCAACACTAAGCCTAACTGTCTCCAGAAGCATGGGAGACTCAACTCCAAAATACTCAAGTATAAACTTCGTTTCCCTATTCATCCTCCCTAGCCTTACGGGAATGGCGTTGACATCTCCATTGCCATTTTTATACTCTGCATAGGCAAGGGCAGAGCAAATGGAATCCGAGTCGGGATTCTTGTGGCCCACTATATATACTGTTTCCTTCATTTTATTTATCCCCCATTTTAAGCTATACTTTTAATTCATTGTAATCAAATAGAATCTCTTCCCCATTATTTACAACAATACAGGGCAGCCCAATGTTTCCCTTCTCCTTAATCTTCTGAAATTCAGGCCTATTGTCCCTATATTTTAAAAATCTTTTTAAATTTCCCATACTTTCAGTGACGTCTATGTACGCGTACTTAACATTCTTATTTGAAAGATACTCTTTCGCTGGATTACAGTCTGGTCAAAGCTTGCTTCCAAATACAACTATCTTCTTCACTTGCATCTCTCCTCGTCTAGTCATTTATCTATGTTGTGAACCACATTATACCTTAAATCCGAATTTTTTTAAAGCCTATATTCCTGAATTTGTATAATACACTCACCCCTAGGGAAGAACCCCATGACGATGGAAGTTATACCGGTGGGAAAATCAATATCAAGGCAAGATAGGGTAAAGGTGCTTTCTCATATAAGGCTACAATTCACCTCAGTTAGGGTCAATTGTAGCCTTGACTTTGTTATTATTTTAAACTTGTCTTGTTTGCTATTATCCCCTTCATCCTAATTACTTTACCACCATATTCAAAACCAATCCTTTGTATTCCATTTTTATAGTAAAAAGGCAATGCATGTCTGTTGGTAGGTGAAACCCGAAGATGATACTCCCCTACTCCATATCCCTTAAAAAAATGTAAGGCGTATTTATGGAGTTCTTTACCTAATCCTAAACCCCGCTTCTCAGGAATTAAATAATATAGATTTATATACCCTATTGTCTTCCCCATGTATTCCCTTATTGTAAGCTCAATCTGTCCAATCGGCGTTTCATCTTCCCATACCATAACAAATCCTTGGGGAAATTCACTTGACCTAGTCCTCACCCAGTCAAGGTATTCCTCTTCATCTCCAAAATCCTCATCTGATCCAAAACTTACCACAAAAGAATCCCTTCGAAAGGCTATTATATAGTCCCTATGTTCTTTAATATCTATAGGTTCAAATCTCATAAAATCACCTTTTTCATTGTTAAAAACCTATGCCTCCATTCTCCTAGCACTGTAAACCTTCTGATTCTCCTTTGTCGGCAATACTATAAAGATAAACATTATGGAAAAAGATATTGCGGTTAGGATAACAACTACCTTCCTATAGCCGATTATATCCCCTAGAAATCCCCCGACCATCTGAAAAAATATAATGGATACTGCAATGAATACGCTGAAAACTGCGTTCACCTTAGCTCTGACATCTGCTGGCAAATAGGATTGAACACTGGTCTCCCTCAAGGTAGCGGAGGTCATTCCCAGAAATCCACAAATAAATCTATTGATAATCATTAGGGGATAGGGCATAAATAACAGGAGCATATCCATTGTTTCATATGTAGCATATACGAATTTGGTAATCCCATAGCGTTTTTCAGGAGGGACATTGATCTTGTACTGAACTGCACCCCCAATAATTCTTCCAACCGTTTCCGACGATTTTAAAAAGGCCAGCATGGTAACCGACAGGAAACTTACAGTTTGAAAATATGCCTGTATCATTATGGACAATCCATTGGCAACCCCATTGGTCACACTCATATAGGTATATATATTTCTAATTCCTTTTTCATTCCTTAAAAACTCAAACCCGCGTAGCATATCTTTTTTGTATTCATCAAAACTAAACTTGGTCTTTTTCCCAACATGGTTTACATTATTAATGAAAATTTCAAAGGTCGCAGCCCCTAGGGTCAAAAATCCAATTATAAGAAATATCTTATCTATGGATAGGGTCTTATATAGATAGGCTGCTATGGGAGACATAAATATCATAATGCTTGGATAAATAGATGATGATATTGCATACCCCTGCTGCTCGTATCCCATTGGAATCAAATCAGGAAACCATGCCTGATAGGCAAGAAGATATATAGTCCCAATGGTCCCTGCTGCAAAGCTAAAGCCCAAGTAGATAGAATAGACAAATCCAGTTTTGCCCACTATATAGGCAATTAAAAAATACATGAGGGCCGTGAGATAGTCCAGCCCAACTATAAGCCATTTCTTCGGGTTTCTATCTATTATAGGTGCAATTAAAATTGGAAGTATTACATTGGGAACCATACTTGAAATAAAGAGAATTGCCGATAAGAATGTAGACCCCGTTTCATCAAAGACCATGAGGCTAAGGGGCAGGCTGATTGTTTGCCCTGCTATGGCAGATATAATTGTGCCCACAGTTATCAAGGTAAAATCCTTTGTCCATACATTTTTTGCTATCATTCCATATTCCTCCAAATAATTATTTACATTATTCCAATTCTATTTCGGACTCTTACTTGCGGTCAAATATCAGCTAGGATTTATTTAAGACTTTCTTCCGTGGAATTGAATGTGACAAGAGGTCAACAGGTAAAGCTGACATGGCTGCCCTTAATTAGCTGAAGACTTCCCAGCCCCTTGACTGGGCAACTTCCCTAAGTTCAGTTGACGGATTGACGACAATGGCCTTATTTGCAAATTCCAAGAGGGGTATATCAGACTTGCTATCTGCATATGCCCATATGCTTTCATTCTGGATATTGTTTTCCTCCATCCAAAGCTTTATATTGTTGACTTTTTCAACTCCATTGTTTATTTTGCTGATTTCCCCTGTGCATATTCCATTCTCATCAAAGTACAGTGTAGTCCCTATTACCTCAGCTTTTATTCCCATTTCCTCTACAAAGGTTTCTAAGAATGGCTGTAGGGCACCGGACAGTATAAGTAAGCGGTCACCATCATCCAGGTGCTTCTCTAGCCTAGAAACTAGTCTGGAATTGAGGCCCTCCTGCCCCGTCTTGACTAGGGAGACAAAAAAATCATGTATTTCCTCCCTGCTCCTTCCCTTCATCTGGCGGAAAAAGGATTTAAGAAAGAGCTGGCGAAAATCAATCTTTTCTCCCCTCCCTCTTAGGCTGCCATTCAAAACATCCTTGAAGATAAGAAGCCATTGACCTAGTTTAAATGTCTCTCTCCCCGCCTTTATGGTGACCATAACAGAATTTTCCTCATATAAGGTTCCATCAAAATCTACTGCTATAAGTGACATAATCCTCCTCCTTATATTTTTATTTACCTAAATCCACTTGTTTATATTCTCATTTCTTTTAGAGGCTCGAATTGTATATACTATATACAATTTGCCTTAAATATTGTCCAATGTCAAGGGTTTTTCTCTCTAATTCTATTCTTCCTTGATTTATTAGTTTAAAACCTATTAATGAACCCAATCTTGGGTATATTTCATATATGATAAATATTAGGGGGTGCAACTTGGAAAATTATATTACGGTCATAGGTGGTGCAAATATCGATATTATTGGAAGTCCCTTTACAGGGCTTAATTTCAAGGACTCAAATCCTGGCAATATCATCCTGGCACTAGGAGGTGTAGCTAGAAATATAGCTGAAAATTTAAGTAGACTGGGCATTGAGCTAGAGCTCATTACAGTTCTTGGACAGGATTCCCATGCCCATGAAATACAAAACAGCTGCGAAAAACTAAATATTAGCTTAAATCATACCCTGATTGTGCCAAATGAGTCAAGCTCATCCTATATTTGCATCAACAATCAGGCAGGTGAAATGCAATTGGCTATTTCTGATATGAATATCTACAAATATATTAGTCCGGACTACTTAAATGAGAAACTGGCGATTATCAACGGGGGTCAGGCCTGTGTCTTGGATACAAATATTCCCCTTAATTCCCTTGAATTTATAATGGATAATGTGGAGGTCCCTATTTTCCTAGATACTGTTTCCGTTGAAAAGGCAAGAAAGATTAAAAATTCCATACATAATATCCACACCCTAAAGCCCAATATCTTGGAGGCAGAGACACTTTCCAATATGAAGATAAGGGATAGGAAGGATCTGGAAAGGGCCAGTGAGGTAATTATTAAAAAGGGCGTGAAAAATGTATTTGTATCCTTAGGTTCAGAAGGTGTATACTATACAAATGGAAGTGAAAAGGGTGAGATTCCCATCCTAGAAAGCAAGGCCATCAACACGACGGGTGCAGGAGATAGTTTTTTGGCGGCCCTTGTATGGGCCTACTTACAAGGATTTGGCATAGGCAGGTCTGCCATAGCTGGTATAGCTGCTGCATCTATTACTGTAAGGTCTAAGTCTACAGTAAGCGAGGAAATGTCTGTCCTAAATATTGAAAATATCTTAAATAATATGGAGGTAAAAAATGAATAATTTAGTTATATCCTCAGAAGTAAAGAAGGCAATTGATGAAAATAGGCCAGTTGTGGCCCTAGAATCTACAATCATATCCCATGGTATGCCCTATCCGCAAAATGTGGAGACTGCTTTAAATGTAGAAAAGATCGTTAGGGATAGGGGTGCTATTCCCGCAACTATAGCCATTATCGGGGGCAAATTAAGTGTAGGGATTTCACCTGATGAAATCGATTATTTGGGCAGGAAGGGATTGGATGTCATAAAATCCAGCAGGAGGGATATAGCAATTCTTGTATCCAGGGAAGAAGATGGGGCTACTACTGTGGCAGCTACCATGGTCATTGCCGCCCTTGCAGGTATAAAGATATTTGCCACCGGAGGTATCGGCGGAGTCCATAGGGGTGCAGAGGTCACCATGGACATATCGGCTGATCTGGAGGAACTTGCCAACAACAAGGTAACAGTAGTATGTGCTGGTGTCAAATCTATTCTGGATTTAGGTCTCACCTTAGAATACCTAGAGACAAAGGGCGTACCTGTAATCGGATACGGGACAAATCAGTTGCCAGCCTTTTACACTAGAGAAAGTGGATTTAAGTTAAATTATAGGATGGATAGCCCCTTA
>Ga0265293_10003770_pt1 | contig 27711 bp, 31 predicted proteins | sample Munlanlewell138R_FD_192505 | JGI IMG/M metagenome (GOLD analysis project Ga0265293, IMG submission 192505) | Leachate microbial communities from a municipal landfill in Southern Ontario, Canada - Leachate well 138R | ecosystem: Engineered > Solid waste > Landfill > Unclassified | place: Canada...
TGCAATATACGATCTTTATTTTCAAAAAATATCTCATATACAGATTTAGAAATAATTGTCTTATTTATTTATAAAAATGAGACTGCAAAGAAGAAGTTCTTTCACAGTCTCGGAGCATTGGAGCGAGGAGAGTGGGTTACAACCTCGCTTCCGAGCAACTGTTGACGAAGTTAAAGCCTAGCTTCTGAGGAGCTGAGATTTCTAGCTCTCTTTTGTTTTGCCTTGTATAAAGCATGCTATTGCGTAGCCATGATTTAGTCCTAGAGCTATACTTCCGCCTCTCTCTTGCGTGATGTCTCCAGCTACGAAAAGTCCTTTGATGTTTGTCTCGTAGTCCTCATCATGAACAGGTTTACCATCTATCTCTTCTATGCCAGATGCACTTAAAAAACCACTAGGTGTTGTTCCGCCAATGGCAAATACTACTCTGTCAAAAATCTCAGGTTCTATCTCTCTATATATGACTCTTACCTTGCCATCTACATCCTCTAGTCCATCTATATTTACACCAAGTATTGGTCTTACCTCTTTATGGATGATGGCGTTTGCTATATTTGTTTGATTTTTTGGGTTAGCTCGTCTAAATGTCTCTCTTCTGTAGCAGATAGCTACCTCATTCTTCGCGCTTAAATCTACTGCATACTCAACTGCACTATCTCCGCCACCAACTATAAGAATTTTTTCACCCTCACTACAGCTCTCAAGACTATAAACTATCTTGTCTTTAATCCCTGGTGCAATCGGATATTTAGGTTTATTAACTTTTCCCATTCTACCAATCGTTACCACAACATTTTTAGCTCTAATCATTTTGCCAGCCATATTGACTTCAAAATAGTGCTCTTTTTTTATGATGGATTCAACTTCGACATGCGTTTGAAGCTCAACAGAGTGGCGTTCTAGTAGCTGATCAAAAAAGTCTAGTGTAGTCTCTTTTGTGCCATCTACAAAAAACAGTCTCCCATCTAGTTCAACTTTTTGACCCTTCCAGTCTTTATCTACTCTTTTGTTATCTTTGTAGTATTTTCTTATCGTAGAGTTGTGGTTTTGGTCTTTTTCTAGCAAGACAATATCTCGTATGCCTTGCATATAACTCTCTATTGCCGTTGCTATCCCTGCAGGGCCTGCTCCTATTATGGCTAGATTATATAGATGACTCATTAAAACTCCTTATATTTGCAAAATATTTTAGCATCTTTTAGTTTGTTTGTTATATACTTAGAGAATGTATTATGTAATCAAAAAACAACACTCAACACCTCTATCTACCTTTATTGGTTTTTCCGTAGGGAAATTTATTGCCTCAAAAAACAGTGATAATATTATCTTTGAATTTCAAAAAGATGGCAAGCCTCTTAGAAAGTGGGTTAAAAAAGAGGATATCATTCTTCTTACTGACAATAAAGAATATTATCAAAAAACTCTTAAACATTTTAGTGAGATTGAATCTACCCAAAAAAAGTTAGTAGAAGAGGCACAAGCTCATCTTAACAAGTCAATGGAAACTTTTACAGAGACTATGCACTCGGAGATCGATGAGTATGAAGAGTTAAGAGATAGCTCTCTTATCCCTTATATGTTAAAATATTAGTAACGGTTATGCCTCGCATCGATAATGAAAAGTTCTACACCTCAGCCATGGAGCTTCACGGGGTAAGTGCCAAAGGTGTAAACTGGAGCTCGCGTGATTCTCAAGAGCTAAGATTTAAAATCATCCTAGAACTCCTCCCCTCAAATCTTAATGAACTCACTTTAGCTGATGCTGGTTGTGGTTTTGGAGATTTTTACCTCTACTCTAAAAAAGAGAATAGGCTTCCAAAAGAGTACCTCCCCATAGATTCCATAGAAGAAATGGTTAGAGTCACTAAAGAGCGAACACAGAGTAAAGCGATTTTAGCAGATATTTGTAGAGATCCACTTCCCTCTGCTTCATACTATATTTGTAGTGGAGCTATGAATATTTTAGAGAGATTTGAGACCTACCTTTTTATGCGCAACTGTTATGAGTCTAGTCAAAAGGGTTTTATATTTAACATACTTTATGGCACAAAAAAGAGTCAAACATATAACTACCTAACCCTGAGTGAGATAAGAAAAATCGCTTCAGAGGTTGGAGTTAAAGAGCTAAAGTTTAAGGATAACTATATGCAAAATGACATAACTGTGGGTTTTTTTAAGTAGTGTCTCTCTTTTTTGAAACTGCTTGTGAGCTAGATGCAAAGAGCTTAAGAGTTCTCTTTGATGGGGAACTTTACAGACAAAAAGAGCTAAGTGAGATGCTAGGCCATGCAGATGCTAAAAGCGATGAAGAGCTCGTGATGGCTTCATATAAAAAGTGGGGAGTTGATTTTGTAAAGCATCTCGATGGTAGCTTTAGGATTGCCATATATGATAAGAAAAAACTATATCTTTTTCGTGATAGATTTGGGCTAAAATCTCTCTTTTTTATGCAAAAAGAAAAAAATCTCATCTTTGCATCTAGCATAAAAGAGCTCACTCCATATCTTGACAATGTTAGTATGAACAGAGATGCCCTGCTCTCTTATCTCTCATTTTTAGCACCAACTTCTCCCTATACTTTTTTTGAAGGCATCTATAAACTTGGCGCATCTGAGTATCTAATCTTTGATGGAAAAAAATATGAAGTAAAAGAGTACTTCAACCTCTTAGATGCAGAGTCTAGCATCATCACAGATAGAGATGAAGCCATATATAAGTTAGAGAAAATTTTAAGAGAGTCTATAGATGCAAGGTTAAATGGAGCAACAGCATCTCTACTCTCAGGAGGTATAGATAGTGCAGCAATCTGCGCATTTACAAAGCAAAGAGGAGTTATTTTAGAGACCTACACAGTAGGCTATAAAGAGTTTGCTAAGTATGATGAGAGAGATGCAGCAAGAGAGAGTGCTCAGTTTTTGGGCTTAAACAACAACACTTTAGAGATATCTCAAAGTGATTTTATAGATGCAAGCGAGATCGTTTTAGATGCACTTGATGAGCCACTAAACGACCCAGCATCTGTTCCTCTCTATCTACTTTTTGAAAAAATCAAACAAGATGGACATAGTGTAGTTTTGAGTGGAGAGGGAAGTGATGAGCTTTTTTTGGGATATAGACAATATTTTGAATTTCTAGACATTGAGCAACTCTCTACCCTTAAAAACAAAAACTGGCTTAAGAGATATTTTCGCTCAAACTACTCTAAAAATAGAGAGTGGGAGTATTATAAAAGAGTCTTTGATGACACCCTACTCTTCCGCACCTCAGGCGAATCTTTTACAGATTTGCAAAAAAATGCACTACTAAAACAAAATATAAAAGACAACGATGCTCTAAAGTATCTCTCAACTCATAGAGATAAGTTCATAGCATCTACTCATAAGGATGAGAGCTTTTGGTACAGTTTCATAGACTTAAAACACTTTCAAGCTGAGCATTTTTTGGCAAAACTTCACCGTGTAAGTTCTGTACACTCTATAAAAGCAAGAACCCCTTTTTTAGACAAAAACCTAGCCTCTTTAGTCTTTAACATTAACCCTAAACTTCGCTATGAGGATGGAGTTACAAAAGGGCTTTTAAAAGAGATTATGAAGCCTCATTTAAATGAAAAGATATTAAAAAGAAAGAAAAAAGGCTTCTCAAATCCTTTTTTAGAGTATCTCATAAACTCAAAAAAAATCTCTCTTATAAAAGAGGTAAACACTCAAACTAAAATATTTAAAACTAAAGAGTTAGATGAGTATATAGAGAGTGCCTCAAAGAGTGGCTTTAAACAGCACATCTGGGGACTTTTCGTTCTTAGTGTTTGGATAAAAAAATGGCTACTCTAAATCTTTCTCGCACTTAAAAAGAGATAATCTTTGCCAGTTATGACAACTCTATACTTCTTTTGCTGAAGATACTTTTTGCAAAAATGTATATCTTTTAAAACCAGACTCATCTCACTAAAACTGTAGTTTGGCGCTTTTGCACCGTAAATCATCTCACCATCGCACCACCTTGAGTTTGGAAAACCAAGCACTATAGCACCGCCATCTTCAATGAAGTTTTGATAAATGTGCATAAACGAAGCGTTAAAACTTATGTTAGAGCTTTGCAGAGTTCCTATGGATATAAGCAAATCAAACTTAGATAAGTTTAGCTCATCAAGGGCGTTTATATCCTGACAAATAAACTCAAGATTTGAAGATTTAAACTCCTCTTTTGCATACTCTATAGCAGATGCGCAGTAATCAACTCCAACAAAACTCTTCTTGCTAAAGTCCTCTTTGCTTAGCATCTGCTCTATAACTCTAAACTCATCGCCTCGGTTGATGCCAAGGTTTAAAACTCGTTTTTTACTCTCGATGCCAACAAACTCTAAAGCTTTTTTATAGTGATATAAAAAACTAAACTGCTCTGTTTTGTCAATGCTAAAAAACTCACTACCAACACCATACTTCTCACTACTTTGTTGCGACTTATGAAAAGAGCTGCTCTCGTCTAGCTTAGAAAATCTCAAAACGATAGTTTTATCATCTTTTTGCAAAGGAAGGAGCATTTTTAAAAGAAACAGCTGAGCTAAATCCACAAAAGATTTAAAGCCAAAGGAGCCCAAATCACTCTCTAAAATCTCCGCTTCTAGCGTCTCTCTAGGCTTAAGAGAAAGAGACTCAAAAACCTCAAGAATCTCAAATGAACTCTTAGATTTTAAATCAATACTTAACATATTTACTACTTTTTGAGTTATTTTAATATCTCGCAATTATACTTTAACTCATCTGTTTTTAGTAATGTTTTAAAACTTAGTGTAAACTACACAAAAAGGAAAATTTTATGAAAGAAGTTACTGTTTGGTATAACCCAAGTTGTTCAAAATGTCGTGAGGCCTTAGCTATTTTAGATGAGAATGGATGTGAGGTCGAAGCTGTTGAATACTTAAAGACCATCCCTACAAAAGATGAAATCACAACCGCTCTTACTATGCTTGGGATGAATCCTAGAGAGCTTATGAGAACAAAAGAAGATATCTATAATGAGCTAAATCTAAAAGATGAAGATGATTATGACAAACTTATAGATGCCATGATAAAACACCCTATTCTTATAGAGAGACCTGTGATTTTCAAGGACTCTAGGGCTATTATAGGGCGACCAACTTCACTAATAGCAAAGTTTTTAGAAGTTTAATTTAGGCTTCTTTGCTTCTGTCTTTTTTCACAAAAGCACAGTCTCCACTTGAGTATGGGCAGGTTTTTACTATGCTCATCTCAAAATGCTCTTCTTCTATGCCCTCTTGTTTTCTGTCATAGTGACGCATAGCAGCGCGAAAAGCAGTTAGGATGATGTTTGCACTATCTTGATGTACAGTCGAGATATGCTCAACCTGCTCACCTTCTGGTTTACTAGTATCTACCTTTGGCTTCTCTAAGCTTGCATAAGACTCTTTTAAATCCTCTTCAAGTCCAAAAACTGTCACTAAAACATTTACTATTGACTCTCCCTTTATCATCTCACTAAGGAGTGAACCTAGAGTAGCTGCATCTGGGCCCGTTGAGTTAGTTCCAAACTTTACGTCTATGATGCGAGAGCTATCTCGCTTTAAGTACATAATGGCGTATGTTTTAGTAGCATTGTCTATACCAATGCCAACACAGTCAGCATCTGGCATCTCCCCATAATTCTGGGGCTGTAACATATGTCTTCCTATCTCAGCTTCTAATTCTTGTTGTTCTTTATCTTGCATTTTTAACCTCTACAATTGTTGATGGGAGTCTCTCTATACTAACTCCATTGTCTTTTAAAAATTTTGAAATAACCTCTGAGTGAGTATGCTCGTACTCTTTTGCATAAACGATTCTTTTTATCCCACTCGCAATAAGGTTTTTACTACACTCGCTACAAGGCTCTAAGGTAACATATATGGTAGCATCTTCTATAGATATGCCCTTTCTTGCAGCCCAAATGATGGCATTCATCTCTGCGTGAATCTCATAAGTCTTTGACCACTCATGATGCTCTTTTGTGTACTCATCTTTCCAATACTCACAACAGTTTATAAAACCAGATGGGGTTCCATTGTAGCCAGTGCTTAAAATTCTACCATCTTTTACAATAACTGCACCAACTTGCTTTGAGACGCATTTTGAAGCAGTTGAAATCTCTACTGCTATGTTTATAAAGTTTTCATCACTCAACATTTCTAATCATCTTTATATCAGCATTATGGCGAAGTCTTGCAAAGTAGTTACCTAAAACTTGCTCTCTTTGTTCTGCCATCATCATATTTATAACTTGGTTTTTCACACTCTCTACATCTGCTTCTTTTGCAGCTTTTATCTCTTTTATATAAAAGCTCATATAAGCACCTTGCCCATTTGGAACCACAGGAGTAAAACTGTTTAGCGGAGTGTTCTCTAAAAGTTGTGCTAACTCTGGAGCGATTCTATCGTATGGGAGGTTTTCCTCTGAGCTTGTGATGTCTGGGGAGTAAAACATAGGATTGTCTATTTTTTCTTGTAGTCTTTGCTTGTTTTGTGCATTATATATAACAACTTTAAAGCCACTTGGATGCATAAATGACTCTTTATGCAGCTTGTAGTAGCTCTCTATCTCATCATCACTTGGCTCATCTATAACACTATAAGCGATTGAAGAGTATAGTTTTTGAGACAAAAGTTTCTCTTTTACTTTTGCTTTTAGCTCTACAGAGGTTAAGCCATTAGACTCTCTGATAGCCTCATAAAATTCACTCACATTTAGTCCATTTCTTGCTGCTGATTTTTTGATATCGTCATATACTTCGGCACTATCAACTGTGATTTTTCTCTCATCTACCTCTTGAAGCTCTAACGTTTTTCTAATAAGGGCATCAGTAGCTGCCGCTGCATCTACTTTTGAGAGTTGCATCTCTTTTTTTATGTCTTGTAGAGTTATCGCTTCACCTTTTACCACAACTGCTACACCATCTACCATTTTAGCCTCTAGTGATAAAGCTAATAAAATTGTTAAAACTATTTTTTGCATCTACTATCCTAATTAAATTATTTACCTTATAGCTCTCGAAAATAAGTTTTCGTAGCTTTTGCGCGTCACATCAATATAAAAGAGATTATTTTATCTTTTTTTAGCCAATACTTGTCTAAAGTGGACTCTAACTCTAGACTTTTACCATCTTTTAACAAAAAACTCTCTAAAATTCAACTACTAAACTACTTATAATAAAAGGCTCTTTAATGGTTGTTACTCGTTTTGCTCCATCTCCTACAGGTTATCTTCACATTGGTGGTTTAAGAACCGCTCTTTTTTCCTATCTTTGGGCCAAAAAAAATGGTGGAAAATTTCTTCTTCGCATAGAAGATACAGACAAGGCAAGAAATTCACAAGAGGCAGCAGATGCTATCCTTAAAGCTTTTGAATGGTTAGGCTTAACACATGATGGAGAGATTGTCTATCAATCACAAAGAGATGAGATATACGCTAAATATATCAAGCAACTGCTAGATGAAAAAAAAGCATATAAGTGTTATATGTCAAAAGAAGAGCTAGCAGAGCTTCGCGAGAGCCAGATGGCAAACAAGCAAAGAACTATGTATGATGGAAGATATCGTGATTTTGATGGGGAAGCACCAGAGGGAATCGAGCCTGTTATTCGCATCAAAGCACCTCAAAACACGGAGATTATTGTTCGTGATGGAGTTAAGGGCGATGTTAAATTTCAAGCAAATGATATCTTAGATGATTTTGTAATAGCAAGAGCTGATGGCTCACCAACTTATAACTTTGTTGTTGCAGTAGATGACCATTTAATGGGCGTAAATGAAGTTATCCGCGGAGATGACCACCTCTCAAACACCCCAAAGCAGATAGTTATTTATGAGGCTTTAGGTTTTAATATTCCAAAGTTTTACCATGTTCCTATGATACATAACTCAGAGGGTAAAAAACTCTCAAAAAGAGATGGCGCTACTGATGTTATGGAGTACAAAAATATGGGCTACACTCCTGAAGCACTTCTAAATTTTTTGGTTCGTCTAGGCTGGAGTCATGGGGATCAAGAGATTTTTAGCATGGATGAGATGGTAACTCACTTTAACCCAAAAGATATAAACAAGTCAGCATCTATCTATAACACTCAAAAGCTAGATTGGTTAAGTGCCCACTACCTTAAAAACAGCTCTAACAAAGAGCTAGCAGAACTCCTCAGTGAATTTGACTTGAGTTTGACTTCACATGATAAAAAAGAGATTTTACTAGATGCTATAAAAGAGCGAGCAAAAACATTAAAAGAGATGGCAGAACTGACTAAAGAGATTTTAGCAACGCCTTTGGTTTTTGATGAAAAGGCTGTAAAAAAAGCTTTTAAAGAGGACTCAGCAGAGGTTTTAAGTGCCTTTAGCCTAAAACTTCAAAACGCAGATGAGTTGCATCTTCCGAGTGACTATCACGATGCTATGCAAGAGTTAGTGAATGAGATGGGTATTGGTTTTGGCAAGATTGGTCAGCCCCTTCGTGTGGCACTACTCGGAAAAGCTAGCGGTCCAGGACTAGATGTTGTTATGGCTATTATCGGAAAAACTGAGACGATTTTAAGAATCAAAAACGCACTAGATGCAAATACTTAAAATGACTACTTGGGGTAAGATATGAAAGATTCAAAGATTACCCTAAAGAGCATATATAGACTTATTTTAGATAACAAACCCTCTCTTATCTATGGTCAAATCGTAACACTTTTAGCCATTTTAGTTAGCATCCCAGTTCCATTGATGCTGCCTGTTATGGTAGATGAAATTCTTCTTGATAAACCCGCTTTTTTTGTAAATAGTATAGACTTTTTTCTAGGACCAACAACTGCATTTTACTACATAGCCATAGTAACTTTAATGGTAATCCTACTAAGATTTATCTACTACTTTTTTGGTGTTATCATCACTAGAGTTTTTACTAAAATCTCAAAATATGTAACCTACATGATAAGAGTTAGACTCATCGAGCATCTTAAAATTACCTCTATGAATGAATATGCAACTCTAGGTTCAGGCGCTATCACTTCAAACCTTGTTACAGATGTAAACACGCTTGACAACTTTATCATCACAAGCGTTAGCAAGTTTATCTCCTCCGTTTTAACACTAGTAGCAGTTGGCATCGTGATGATAATTATAGACCCGATTTTAGGTATCCTCATTCTTATAGTTCAACCTCTTATTATGGTACTTAGCAAAAAAATGGCTGCCATTACAGGAAGGCTAAAAAGAGATGAAAACAGTGCGATAGAGGAGTTCCAAAACAACCTAGGCGAAACTCTTGACCTTTACGCACAGATAAAGGCTTCAAACAAAGAAGATTATTTTTTTAATGAAGCTGCAAAACACGCAAAGAGAGTCCAAACAACTTCAAATGAGTATGGATACAAGAGTGTAGCTTATGAGAAACTCTCTTACACTATCTTTTTAGTTATGTTTGAACTTATCCGTGCATCTGGGCTTTTGCTTGTTGCCTATAGTGACCTTAGCGTCGGAATGATGTTTGCGATGTTTGGCTATATCTGGTTTATTATGACTCCAGTCCAAGATATTTTAACTATGCAATACAGCTACGCATCAGCCAAAAGTGCATTGGAGAGAATTAACAAAATATTGAGTCTAAAAACTCAAGTAAGTGGCACAAAAGAGATAGAAAAAAACGATGTGGATATCTCTCTAAGAGACTTAAGTTTTTCCTATGCAGATGAAAAACTCATACTAAAAAATATCAGCCTTGATATAAAAGCGAGAAGCAAGATAGCTTTTATTGGGGCTAGTGGAAGCGGTAAAACAACTTTGGCTCAAGTTTTGTCTGGGTTTTATGAGAAAAGCGGCGGAGAATTGAAGTACAACTCTTTGGATATTGAGGAGATTGACAAACGCTCTCTTAGACAAAAAGTTTTTTTAGTTTTGCAGATGCCAATCCTCTTTAACTCTAGTCTAAGATTTAACATTACTATGGGCGATGAACACATTAGTGATGAAGAAATTTATAAAGCACTCGAAATTGCGCAACTAAAAGAGATGATAGAGCAGATGGATGAGGGACTTGATACTATTGTTGGTCGCCATGGTGTTAGACTCTCAGGCGGGCAGAGACAGAGGCTTAGCATAGCTAGAATGATTATTGCAAATCCTAGCATAGTAATCTTTGATGAATCAACATCAGCTCTAGATGTTCACACAGAAGCAAAGCTCCAAACCATCATTGAACCACTCTTAAAAGATAAAACTGTCATCACCATAGCACATAGGCTTAGCACTGTTAAAAATTCACAATCCATCTATGTCTTAGATGCAGGAAAGATAGTCCAATGTGGGACTCATGAGGAGCTAGAAGCCGAAGAGGGTTACTATATGGAGTTTGTTAAAAAACAGTTAATTTAAAAGTATAAACTTACTTTTTTTTCGCTTATGCAACTCCAAAAACCTGTAAAAGTAATGCCTTATTAACACTATATTGCTACACTTCATAAGTAGTTGTAAAAATGAGCAACTATATATAAATATCAAAGGTTATATCATGAAATATTTAGTGGCACTATTTTTTATTCCCTTCCTTGCTTTTGCATCACAAGAAAGTACACCAATGACTCCACTAGAGCATAGCTCTATCCATGGGTATAACAAAGCTCCTCTTGTAAATATAAAAAATGATCAAAAAATGAGAGAAGTTAGTAACATAAATGAAAATGAAGTGAGGGAGATAGTCAAAAAAGAGACTAATGAAGATGCAATTGAGATAGAACTCACACATGTTGGCATCTATCTGGTTTATAAAGCTAAAACAAAAGCTTACACACTTCAAATCAATGCTATTGATGGGGTTGTTATGAAAAAAGAGTCAAGGAATTAACTTGACACTTTATTTACACTTTATAAATTTATAATCACAAGTGAAAAAGAGAGATATAGAACCAAAGTTTATATGGTCTATAGATCTCTTTTACCACTTCCCTTAAATAACGCCTTAGCAAACTTCCCCTTTTTTAGCTTTGGCGTTATTTTTTAATTCTCGGTATTTATCTTCTCTTTTCTTCTTTGTTTCATTCTCATCTTAGCTAACTGTCTCATGTCATCTGTAGAATCACTCTCATCAACTATTTCAACACCTAATACAGTCTCAATACAATCTTCTAGTGTAAGGATTCCTTCTGTTTGGTCGTAGTTATCAACAACCAAGAACATATGCTCTTTTTTAGATATAAAGAGGTCCAGTGCCTTTGAGACTGGTATATTTTCATTTATAGTATATATCCTTTTCTTTATAGAGCTAACGCTAACACTATCATCTACTAAAGCTTGTTTAAAAATCTTCTTAGTCAACACGATGCCTGTAACATCTTCCATAGATCCACGATAAACTGGTATACGAGATACCTTAAAAATAGCAGGTTGCGTCTCTATGATTTCTTTTATTGTCATATTTTCTTCAACAGCAAATACAACGCTTCTAGGTGTTAGTACTTCGCTCACTTTAATCTTGTTAAGTTTTAAAATATTTTCTATAAAGTCTGACTCTTTTTCATCAATAAGTCCATCGTCCTCACTCAAATACATACTATGAAGTAGCTCCTCTTTTGTAAGAGCATGAGAGCTCTCTTTACCTCTAGAGATTTTATTTGTAACAAAAAGGGTACTTAAAATGATTGGATAAGTTATAAAAATAAAAAATCTAATAATTACAGCCGACATTGGAGCTAGTTGTTTCCAGTAGATGGCACCTATAGTTTTTGGGATAATTTCTGATAAAAAAAGTATTGCAAAAGTTAGAACTACAGATACATAAACCACTGCATCATTTCCATATAGTTTAGCAGCTTGAGCACCAACGGCAGCTGCTCCTAGAGTATTTGCTATGGTATTTAAGATTAAAACTGAAGCGATTGATTTATTTATATGTTTTTTATGAGATCTAAGCAGTGCTCCAACACTTGGTTTTTCTTCTTCTAAAACACATATATATGACATTGTAACCGACAAAAGAACTGATTCTAATATCGAACATAAAAATGAGACACTTACTGACAAAACAAAAAATAGTACTAATAGTTCCATTTAGTTTTAATAATCCTTTTATAATAAAATATATGTTGCAAGACCTAAGAAACTAAAAAAGCCTACAACATCTGTTAGAGTTGTTAAAATAACTGAACTCCCAATAGCTGGATCTATCTCCATCCTTCTAAAAAACAGCGGTATAACTGCACCAAAAAAACCAGCAACAAAAAAATTTATAACCATACTCAGGGCGATTACCACTCCTAGCATTGGCATATTGAACCATAGACCGGCAATAATTCCCATAATGATAGCAAAGATAGAACCGTTAATAAGAGCTATTGATACCTCTTTTTTTACAATTCTTTTAGCCTCTTTTCTAGGTATCTCTCCAAGGGCTAACTGCCTTACAACGACCGTAAGGCTCTGTATGCCAACATTCCCACCCAAAGATGCAACGATTGGCATAAGAATTGCCAAAGCTATAACACTCTCTATCGTTGCTGCAAATGAGCCAATAACAAAAGATGCACCTATTGCAGTAAAAAGATTTAGAGATAGCCAAGTAGCTCGTTTCTTTCCAGCTTCTAGTATCTCATAATTTTCTTCTGCTTCATCATCAACACCAGCGAGATTATACATCTGCTCAGTTGCTTGTTCGTTAATGATATCGTAAATATCATCTGATGTAATACGACCAACTAAGATGCCATAGCTATTTACTATTGGCATAACTGAGAGATCATACTCCTTAAAGTCGTGGACGATAAGTTTTATATCATCAATATCCACACCTTTTTTAGGCTCAAAACTATCACCACTAAGTTCAATGTTTTCTTGTAAGGTTTTTGAAAAATCAAATATAAGTATATCGTCTAAACCGATAGTATATTGTAATTTTGCATTATTATCGGTTATAAATAGATTTTGGATATTTTCAAGCTTATTTGCATGTCTTAATCTTGCAAATCTCTCTATAACATCCTGAACTATCTCATCTTTTTCAGCTGTGAAGACTTCAAGCTGCATATAAGCACCAGCTTCTTCATCCTCATATGTTTGTAGCTTTGCAATCTCTTGTTTATCTACTTCATTTAGTATGTCAAAAACTTGTGATGCTACATTCTCATCAACCTCTTCGAGTTCTTGCATAAACTCTAGCTGGTCATCTGATTCAAGTTCTGTTACAGCATGAGAAAGCTCATCTACACTTAAGGATTCAACTACGAAATCAAAGTATCTATCAGGAAGTGCGAGAGCAACATCACCGACTAAATCTTTAGGAATTAGTTTGATTGCTTCATTTAAATCGCTGTCTTCTAACTCTTTTAAGATTTTAGCAATATCTGATGGATGCATCTCGCTTATTTCGTGAGAGCTTAAGTATTCTTGTAGCCTATTCATTGTCCGAAATTATACCCTATAATATTATATATATTTGTATATATTTTACAAATTTATTTGAAATAAAGTTCCTCAAAAAATAATAAAAACTACCTTTTTAAACAAAAAATAGTAAATTATATCTAACCTATGCTGTTTAATCTTTTTTGAAGTAATTTTTGCATAGACTACTTCTATCTTATTATTAAAGGTGATACATGAAAAAAGTTTTATTAAGCGCAATAGCAGTAGTTGCACTGACAACTTCAGCTATGGCTGGCGTTAACTCTCAAACAGGTTGTGGACTTGGTTCTATGATTATAAAGGATGATTCTTCAGCTATTATGTTAGCTCTACAAGCTACAACAAATGGTACATCTGGTAACCAAACTTTCGGTATTACTTCTGGAACTTCTGGTTGTTCTAAAACTAAGTTTGTGCTAAATGAAAGAGCTCAAGAGTTCGTTGCATCTAACATGGATATTCTTGCTAAAGAGATTGCTGCTGGTCATGGGGAGTCAATAGATACTCTTGCCGAGCTTTTGAGTGTTGAAGATAGTGCTACATTTGCCTCTTCACTTCAAGCAAACTACACTAGCATCTATACTTCTAAAAATGTAGAGATGTCTGATGTACTAGATAATATTTCTACTACTTCTTCTTTATAAAAACTTTAACAGTTAAACGAGTCTTTCTCGTTTAACTCTGCTTTGTACGTAAACTTAACTTAGGAAAATTCATTTTAACTAAAATCTTTTTTATATCTATTTTTTGTACTGTTTTACTGCAAGCTTCTGCTAAAGAGTATCTTAACAAAGCAAACGACCTAAACTTATCAAATGATACATATTGGCACTTACTGCTTCACATGAATGATGGATTTAGTGAGATTGATGATGCAAATTTTTTTTTATCAAAGGATGGGAAAAAAAATGCAAAAAAAGAGTTAGATGCTACAATAACAGCACTTTTAAATGAGACAAAATTTGATGACAACTCTACTGCTTGTAGATTCCCAGCCAGAAAAGCTTGGCTAAAAGATAAGCTTGATATAAAAAAATTTCCAGAAGTCAGCTGTGAGGAGTATGACTCTATTCTAAAAAGATTAAACCCAAAATCTGCTACTCTTGTATTCCCATCAGCACATATTAACTCTCCAGCCTCAATGTTTGGTCATACATTTTTAAGGATAAACTCTGGATATAAATCTAAACTACTTTCTTATGCGATAAATTATGCAGCAGATGCAAATCCTGATACAGAAAATGGTGTCCTTTTTGCTATAAAAGGGCTTTTTGGTGGTTACTATGGGCGATACTCTTTGCTTCCCTATTATGACAAGCTAAAAGAGTATAGAGATACAGAACAGAGGGATATATGGGAGTATGATTTAAACCTAAATGAGGAAGAAGTTTTACGGATGGTAAGACATATTTGGGAACTAAATGGAACCCATTCAGACTACTATTTTTTTACAGAAAACTGCTCATATAATATGCTTTGGCTTATAGAGGTAGCAAGACCCTCTGTAAACCTAAGAAAACATTTCACATATCAAGTTATTCCGCTTGAGACAGCCCATGCTATTTTAAAGGAAAATCTAATAGATGATTCAAACTATCGAGCTTCAAAAAGAGCCTTACTCCTGAAGTATGAGTCAATAATAAAAGAGAATTATGTAAAGCTTCCAAGAAAATTAATTGGGGGAAAAATTAGCCTAGAAGAGATAGTAGAGGGCAGTGAGATAGAAGCTCAACAAAAAATGTATATACTTGAAGCTTCAATAGAGTTTCTAGAATACTCTTTTAGTAAAAACGATATGGACAAAGATGAATACCTTGAGCTCTTTCATAATATTACAAAAGCAAGGGCCTCATTTGGTAAGGGAAATAAGTTAGACATAAAGACTCCCCCAAATCCAATAGAGAGTCATAGAGCACTAAGAGCCACAACTAGCTTTGGGCTAAGAGATGATAAAGGTATAGGATTTCTTGGTATTAGAACTGCGTATCATAGTCTAGAGGATAGTAGTTATGGGTTTTTAAGAGGCACTGAAATAGAATTTTTAGATGTTTTGCTCTCATATTCAGACAACAAAACTAAGCTTGAAAATGCCACTATTATCTCAATAGCCTCCGTAGCTCAAAGGAGTGAATTTTTTGATAGTTTTTCATGGAGGACAAAAATAGGCTGGGATAATAATTATGTCAATGACAAAAGTAATTTTTTTTTAACTTTGGGCGCTGGCTTTAGTTGGGGAAATGATTTTGCCTATACATATATAATGATAGATCCACTATATTATTATGAAAAAAAATCTATCCTTGGGGTTGGATCAAGCATAGGAGTTGTCATAGATAAATACAGAGATGCAAATACAAACTTTGAGATAACTCAGAGATTTTATGACACTTCAGATAAGCAGATAATCATCAGAGCTTCTCAAAGCTTTAGAGTGTCACAAAATTTACAACTACAACTAAGCTATGATTATAAAGAGAGATATCTTCATAAGAAAAAAGAGAATGAGCAGACATACAAAGCTTCAATAAACTACTACTTTTAACTAATCCTCTTTAGCTTGAGTAGGCTCAAAAAGCCTTGATATATCATTTCCTATATCTTTGGCTCCATCACTAAACTCTTTTGATGAGCACCCAACAAGTAGTGACAGAACTATAAAACTACAAAGTAAAAAAGATTTCATAATTTTCCTATCTTAAATTTAATATATAGCCATCAGGTGTTTTTTGCATATTGTATCTATATAGTCCATCCAATTCTATAACTGCGCGGTAATATCCAGCATGATTCCCTATTCTTATCTTAGAAAATATACTATCTTTATTCTCTTTAGAGAAGCTTTTTAAACTTGCGTCCCTTTTAAAATCAAGCACTATTCTATGAGGTTTTACAAGTAAAAAATTTCTTATAATTTTATCTTCTGTTACAATTTTTAAACTTTTAGAACTCTCTAAAAATTTTGCGTAAGGTATAGATGCTATCTCTTTAAATTTTTGTGTCTCATTTTTTTGAGCTTTAGGCTTCTCTTCTTGGGGCATCTCAGTAAAGCTTTGAGAGATAAATATAGGTAGATGCCAATCAACCGTATTTTTAAGCTCTATACTTCTTGTTTCAACAGTTGCATCAAGATTTTCATACTCTATAGTTACCTTTTTTATGATTCTAGCTGATGAGGGAAGGGTTATGGATGAGCGTTTAAGAGGTTCTATAGTTTTTGCTAAGTTTGTTGTATAGGGTATGTCCTTTTCACCTTTTGCTGGAAAGAAAGGATTTTCTCTTGCATCTATGTTTACAAGCAAAAGAAGCGCTACACATAAAACTCTAACCAAAAACTGCCCCTTTATTGAATCTTTTTTGAAAAATTTATAAGGCTTATTATATCAAGTTATTGAGCAGAAATCTCTTTTAACTCAAAATACTCTCTTTGAAGCTCTGCATTCTCATGTTTGAGTCTGTGTACTTCACTTTGGAGATAGTTCTCATACTCTTGAAGCTCAAAAAGGACTTCAAGAGAGTTGGTACCATAAAGAAGGACTCCGATATAAACCCCGATAGTCAAAACTATAAGTATGAGGCTCAAGAACTTTGCTAAAGATAGTCCTAAGTACCTCTGGGTGATACTTTGGGAGCTATCTATCTCTTCATAAAGCTCTTCATTTCTCATTGTTATCTCTAGTTAAAAAGAGATGAGCCTAAATATTCGCCATATACTACTTCATTTTCTATCTCTAAGAGACGGTTATATTTAGCAGTTCTCTCTCCGCGCGCAGTTGAGCCAGTTTTTATTTGACCACAATTTAGTGCTACTGCAAAGTCAGCTATAAAAGCATCTTCGCTCTCGCCTGAACGGTGACTCATAACACAAGTGTAACCATTTCTTTGAGCTAGGCGAACTGTGAGCATTGCCTCACTAACTGTACCTATTTGATTTGGCTTGATTAAAATAGAGTTTGCAATACCCTCTCTGATGCCCCTTGCTAAAATATTAGCATTTGTAACAAAAAGATCATCACCAACAATCTGAATCTTGTCACCAAGTTTTTCAGTCATTAACTTAAAACCAGCCCAGTCATCTTCATTAAGTCCATCTTCTATAGAGACGATAGGATATTTAGCACATAGATCTACATAATAATCTACTAACTCAGCAGAAGAAACTGTACGATTTTCAGATTCTAGTCTATATCCACCATCAGTAACTATCTCAGAAGCTGCCACGTCGAGTGCAATTCCTATCTGCTCACCAGCTTTGTATCCAGCTTTTTCTATAGCTTGCATAATGATTTGTATAGGCTCTTCATTTGAAGACAGATCTGGTGCAAAACCACCCTCATCTCCAAGTGCAGTGTTATGTTTTTTTGCTTTTAGTATATCTTTTAAGTTATGATAAACCTCAGAAGATGCGCGAAGTCCATCAGCAAAATTTTCAAAACCCAATGGCATAATCATATACTCTTGAAAATCAACTGAGTTATCAGCGTGAGAACCACCATTTATGATATTTAACATAGGAGTTGGAATAACCATGGCATTTGCACCACCCAAGTAACGATAAAGTGGCATTCCTAGGCTTTTTGCAGCAGCGCGTGCAACAGCCATAGATACGCCTAAAACAGCATTTGCTCCAAGGTTACCGTAGTTATCAGTTCCATCAAGCTCTTTCATTGTTGCATCTATAATAGCTTGATTAAAAGGAGATAATCCAATAAGCGCATCTGAAATTTGAGAGTTTACATTTTCTACAGCTTGTAGGACTCCCTTACCCATATAACGGTCACCACCATCACGAAGCTCTAGTGCCTCTCTTTTACCTGTACTAGCACCTGATGGGACAATCGCACTCTCTATAGTTCCGTCACTAAGTTCCACTGTAGCTTTTACTGTTGGGTTTCCACGAGAATCTAAAACTTCTATTGCGCTTACGCTATCTATAAACATCTAATCTGCCTTTATATTTGGTATAGTTAATATCATAATTTTACCTAAAACAAATTAAGATAAACATTAGTTTAGTCTTCTGCACTATCTTCTATCTCTACTGTATCCATAATCATAACATTACTCACACCCATAGCTACTTTGATTTTCTCTTCTATCTCTTTTGCTAATTCTGGTTCATCTTTAAACTTCTGTTTAACATTTTCACGGCCTTGGCCTAGCTTTATATCCTCATAAGAGAACCATGCCCCTGCTTTATCTATAACATCAAGTTTAACACCATAATCAACTAGCTCGCCCTCTTTAGAGATGCCCTCACCAAACATAATATCAAACTCTGCTTGGCGAAATGGTGGCGCTACTTTGTTTTTTATAACCTTCGCTTTTACACGATTTCCTATCTGACTCTCACCTTGCTTTAGAGATGCTATACGTCTTACATCTATACGAACTGATGCATAAAACTTTAGAGCATTTCCACCCGTTGTAGTCTCTGGAGAACCATACCCCATCATCCCAATTTTCATACGGATTTGGTTTATAAAGATAACTGTACAGTTCATCTTGGAGATGACACCTGTAAGTTTACGAAGTGCTTTTGACATAAGACGAGCCTGAACTCCAACATTTTGATCAGACATCTCGCCCTCTATCTCGGACTTTGGAGTAAGCGCTGCTACAGAGTCGATAACTATAAGGTCAATCGCACCACTTCTAGCGATGGTCTCTACAATATCAAGAGCTTGTTCTCCATAATCTGGTTGGGATACAAGCAGGTTCTCAACATCAACGCCTAAGTTCTTTGCATATCCAACATCAAGAGCGTGCTCTGCATCTATAAAAGCACAAACACCGCCATTTTTTTGGCACTCTGCTGTTATTTGAAGCGCTAGTGTTGTTTTACCTGAACTCTCAGGCCCGTAAATCTCAACAACACGGCCCTCAGGAACGCCGCCAATGCCGAGCGCTAAGTCAAGACCTATAGAACCTGTGCTTATCGCCTTTATAGGTACTATATCTTTATCTCCGAGTCTCATCAAAGCACCCTTACCAAATGCTTTATCAATCTGCTTCATTGCTAAGTCTAGTGATTTTTGTTTATTTGCGTCCATCTTGGGCTCACTTATTGTAAATTTTCAAAGAGTTTATAACAAAATTATATTTTTTGTAAAATATATTGCAAATTGTCATATTTTTTTATAATACTTTTTTCTTTTTTATCTCTTAGTCGGATTTTATCCTTATTTGGTTAAAATCCATATTATGAAAAAAACATTAATTGCACACTCACCGGACGCTGATGACATCTTTATGTATTATGCTATCAAATTTGGTTGGGTAGATATGAAAAACACCAACTTTGATAATATCGCAAAAGATATTCAAACACTAAATGAGGATGCCCTAAATGGGGTTTATGACATAGTAGCTATTAGTTTTGCACTCTATCCACACATAAAAGAGGAGTATGCACCGCTTAGGACTGCTGTTAGTTTTGGCGAGGGTTATGGTCCAAAACTTATAAAGAAAAAAGGAGCTACTCTAAAGAGAAACTTCAAAGTAGCTCTTAGTGGCAAACACACTACAAATGCGATGCTCTTTCGTATAGCCTATCCAGATGCGAGAATCACATACATGAACTTTTTAGAGATTGAAAAGGCTGTACTTGATGGCAGTGTTGATGCTGGGGTTTTGATTCATGAGAGCATCTTAAACTTTGATGATACTCTTGAAGTTGAGAGAGAGATGTGGGATATTTGGCAAGAGTTGGCTGGAGATGAACTTCCACTTCCTCTTGGTGGAATGGCAATAAGACGCTCACTTCCACTAAACAAAGCTATAGAGTATGAAGCAACTCTTACAAAGGCTGTATCCGTTGCAAGAGAGCATAAAGATAGACTCTCAAAGATGCTAATAGAGAGGGACTTGGTGCGCATAGATGCAGATACACTAGATAGATATTTAGAGCTCTATGCAAATGATGAGTCCATCACTCTAAGTGAGATTCAATATCGTGCTATTGATAAGCTTTTTGAGCTTGGATATAAGCATGGCTTTTATGACTCCCTCGTAAAAACAGAGGACTACCTAATACCAACCGAGTATAAAGAACTCAGGAACTCATAAGCCGATGGAAGCCAAACTAATAGCACTAGGAATAGAGACCTTTAAGATAGCACTTCTGCTTGCTCTTCCAGGACTTCTAACCGGTATGTTTTTAGGCTTGGCTGTTAGTATCTTTCAAGCGACTACTCAGATAAATGAGATGACCCTCTCTTTTATCCCAAAAATCATTGGCGTTGTAATTGTTATCATCCTTACGATGCCATGGATGCTAAACTCTATGATAGATTTTGCAACAAATGTCTTTAACATGATGCCAAGCTTTATAGAGTAGTAATGACAAAAACAATCGACTTTGCAAAATTTTCTTCTATCAAGATAGGAGGAGTCCACGAAGTTACCCTTTTAGAAGAGCCGAGTGATTTTACTAATGACTTCTTCCTTATAGGCTCTTGTAATAATGTAATAATCGGTACAAAACCCCCAAAACTTATGAAACTCTCCAAAAAATATGACTATATTAAAATCGAAGATAATCTTCTTAAAATCGGAGCTGCCACGCCATCTGGTAAAGTAGCCTCCTTTTGCAAAAAAAACAATATCGCAAACTTTGAATTTGTCTCGCATCTTCCTGGAACTCTTGGCGGTTTAGTATTTATGAATGCTGGGCTTAAAGAGTATGAAATATTTAACAATCTCTATAGCATCACAACAACAAAAGGCGAGTTTGAAAAGAAAAGCATAAACTATGGCTATCGCACTACTGATATAAAAGAGCCAATTTTAGAGGCTTCATTTTTTTTAGAGTATGGTTATAGTGCTGAAAAAACAGAGCTTTTTAAACAGATGAGAGCAAATCAACCAAGTGGAGCTAGTGCTGGGAGTTGTTTTAAAAATCCTAAAGATGATTTTGCTGGCAGACTCATTGAAGCTGTTGGTCTAAAAGGAAAAAGAGTAGGTGCGATGGAGTTTAGCACTAAACATGCAAACTTTTTACTAAACCGCGGAGGTGGAGTTTTTGAAGATGCCATTGCTCTCATTGAAGAAGCTAAAATGAGAGTTCTCCAAGAGTTTGGCATCTCGCTTGAATGTGAGATAATTATACTCGATAGATGCTACTTAAAAGCGGAGCATTAGGCCTCCAAAAAAACCTGAAAATTTTAACTCAGCATCTAGATTATTTACCTCATCTACATCAATATTTTGAATTCTATATCCAAATTCTATAGCTGGTTGGACAGCTGGAGATATATTAAAAGTATAGTCCACTTTAACGCGGATATCATAGACACTATCTGAGCGATAAGAGACATATTTTACATCACTCTCAAAACCGACATTTGTTGCTGGGATCTCAACACGAGCTCTTAGATATAAGAGTGGGAGAGCGAAAGTTTCTTTCTTTTTGTAGCCATTAAAACCAAGTCCATTTGGAGATGCTTCTAGAGATGCTTCAACTATCTTTACATCCACACCAAGATCAAGTGTAGTCCAAGCCGTATTATCTAAGATATTGTAGTACGGGATAATATCATACTGTTTCATCTTGTAATCCATCTTAGTAGGAGCGCCAACTATGTTAAAGTCTTTAAAGCGGCCAAAACCTACACCTGAATCCTCAACTGTTGCATACTCTAATCTTAGGTTTGGGATAATTGGCACGGGATGCTTGATTGATGCCCAAAAATACATTGATGATTCGTTAGGTTCGCTTGAGTTGTAACGACCATTCGCACCATAATCGGAATAACTTAGTTTTCCACTTGAATCCTGACTCCATAAACCAAGACCAGCTTCTACTCTTGTAACATCTGCATTAGCACTACTAAGAAAGGCTCCTAACAATAGGAATGTTGTTGCTATTTTTTTCATTGAATCACCTAATAATAAATTTTTAGTAGTATAGCAGGAAGGTATAATTAAGAACTTGAATTGATGAAAAATTATATTTTAGGGCAAAAGCCCTAAAAAGGAGGAAGAATAAAATGAGTTATCAGTTCATTTTGTTTTGGCACCAAAGGCGCCAAGAGCTACAAAGAGGGGAAGTAGTGTAGCTCTTAAAAATTATCTTAGGAGTGAAGTTTTACTTATAGAGCAGCTTTTCTAAAGAAGCTGCGCTTATAAAGCTTGCTTTCTAAAGAAAGCTTATAGAGCAGCTTTTGCAGCAGCTATAGCTTCTTCATAGTTAGGCTCATTTGTAATCTCTGGAACAACTTGTTTGTAAGTTACTTTTCCATCTTTACCAATAACAAAAATTACTCTCGCAGTAATACCAGCTAGTGGGCCATCAGCCAAAAGTACACCATAGTTATTAGCAAAATCTTTATTTCTAAAGTCTGAACAAACTTTTAAGTTTTCAATTCCAGCTGCTCCACACCATCTTGCAGCTGCAAATGGTAAATCCATAGAAACTGTAATAACCTCAACACCCTCTAGTGAAGCTGCCTCAGTATTAAATCTTCTAGTCTCAGCATCACATACACCAGTATCTAGTGATGGTACTGCAACAACAAGTTGAACTTTACCAGTTCCACCGATTTGCTCATTTTGAAGCATTGGATCACAGTTTACTACCGTTGTAACTGGTGCTGTGTCGCCTACGTTTATCTCTTTACCTGCTAAATTACATACGATATCGTTCTTAAATGTTACTGTTGCCATTCTGGCTCCTTGACTTATTGTATTATGTTTTACTTCAAAGATTTTGAGTAAAACGAACCACTTTTTTGTGATTTATTAATTGGACGAAAGAAGTATAAGTAAAATCGGATAAAAAAACTCTTATTTAGAAAAATTGCCTTTTTATATAAGTTTTACTTAAGTTATACCTTTTTGTCAGCCTTTTACTAAGTGAACACATTTCACTTAGTCTTAGATATATTATATACTACTTTTAGAAGATATGCCGAGCTCATCTAGGCTGGTAAAGATTTTTTTCTCATACATCTCAAGGGCAACTCTTCCTATCATTGCAGCATTATCTGAACAGTATTTTAATTCACTTAGAAGTAGTTTTGAGCCATGGGGCTTAAGAAGCTTTTCTATCTCACCTCTTAAGTATAAGTTTGCGCTAGCTCCGCCTACTATTGCAAAAGTTTTTGGCTGTTTTGTCTTAAAATATTTTTTTAGTTTTTGTACTAGATGCATAGTTGCAATATGCTCAAAAGATGCAGCTATATCTTTATAGTCACTCTCATTAGCATCTTGGAGTGCAACTCTAACAGCGTTTTTTAATCCTGAGTACGAAAATGCGATAAGCGGTGATTGTGAGAGCGGAATAGTAAAGTTATACCGTGTCCTATCTCCATCTTTTGCCAGCTGCTCAATTATTGGACCACCAGGATAGCCAAGGTTCATCATCTTAGCGACTTTATCAAAACTCTCTCCAAAGCTATCATCCATACTCTTTGCAACAGTTTTTATGCTCTCTAATGATTCGACTTGCATCACTTGAGTGTGCCCGCCCGAGACTAATAAAACTGTTAGAGGAAACTCCGTCTCTTTTTCTATAAATAGAGAGTAGATGTGACCTATTAGATGGTTAACTGAGATGAGTGGAATCTCTAGTGCGATAGATATTGCTTTTGCCATTGTCACTCCCTCAACGAGTGTGACTGCCAAACCTGGAGTTGAGGTAACTGCTACTGCTTTTAGATGTTCAAAGTAAGGTTTTACTTGCTCTAATATCTTTGGAAGAGCCTCAGCATGAAGCCTAGCTGCAAGTTCTGGAACAACTCCACCGTAGATGCTATGCTCTATCTCTTGAGATATTTTTTTATGAAAAAGAAGTTTTTTTGTTTTTATCTCTGTGATAGCTATCGCACTATCATCACAACTACTCTCTATACTAAGAATCATCTATACTACTCCTTTTTTTAACATACACCTGTCAGAATATGGAAGATTGATACGAAAACATCCAGATTCAATCTCAAAATAGATCTCTGCATCAAATATTTTTTGGACTATCTGTTTTGACATATATAGGCCTATTCCAGTACCTTGTGTTTTATGCTTTGTTGTAAAATATGGATCAAAAATTTTATCTTTTATTTCTGGGGCAATGCCACTACCGGTATCGCAACAAACAATCTCCAAGTTGGCATCTCTTACATTAAACTTTAAAGATATTTTTTTATCTTTCATATTATCATTAATGGCATCTTTTGCATTATTTAAAAGATTTAGCAAGACTTGTGAGATTGAAGAGGCCAGTAGAATATCTCTCTCATCGCCATTAACCTCAATCTCTAAGCTTATACCTTTGCTAGTGATTTGCATGTAAATAATACTTTTAACTTCTGTTAAAATATCTTCTAAATTTCTGATTTGAGTATAAGTTTTTTTATCAAAGAACGACATAAAATCATCTATGGTAGAAGCTAAGTAATTTACATTTTTTTCTATAATGTCAAAATTTCTTTCTATACTTTCTTCATTTGAGAGTCTTGCATTAGCTACGCAGAGCCCTATTGTATTAAGAGGCTGCTTCCATTGATGTGAAATATTTGCCAACATCTCACCCATTAAGGCAAATCTAGCCTGTTCAAAGAGCATAAGATCTTTTTTTTTATTACTTTGTATCTCTTTTTTCAACTCATCTTGAAAATATTTTAAGTGTGTAGAGAGTTTTATAAATGTTACAATAACGGGAGGAGTAAGTAGCATAGGAAGTACCACAGAGAGGACTATATGCATATCATCATAGCTTACTCCATAAAGTTTTGTAACAAAATAAACCAAAGGAACAGAGCCTAGTAGAACAAAAACAGTTGTTAAAAGCACAATTATAAAAGGAGAAAGTTTAGAAAATCTTATAATGAACGCATTTAGCATCAAAGACTTTTCCTTATCTCTGCATCTAGAGCAAAAACATCATCTACACTTCTTGGCATATTATGAAACTTTTCAAAAGCTCCTATGATTGTCTTACTGATATCCATAAAGCCTATCTCTTTGCTTATAAATCTCTCTATGGCTACTTCATTTGCAGCATTTACTACCACTCCTCGAGATGGATTTTTAAGTAGTTCTTCTTTTATCTCCCAGACGGGATATCTACTTACATCTATCTCACGAAACTCTAGTGAGCCAACTTCTAGCAAATCAACATGCTCTAAAATGTTTTCATTCATCTTTTTATCTAGTGCGTAAGCAATGGGTAGCTGCATAGATGCACGAGCAAAATGCGCAGTCGTTGAGCCATCTTTAAAGTCTATAAGGGCGTGAATAAGAGATTTTGTCTCGATGATAGCATTGTACTCGCCCTCACCAAAAAGCCATCTAGCTTCAAGTAGTTCAAATATTTTATTTGTCATTGTTGCGCTATCTATCGTTATCTTTTGCCCCATTGACCAATTTGGATGTTTTTGAGTGTCTGCTAAGGTGGCACTTTGAAGTTTTTTTATATCCCAATCACGAAAAGCTCCGCCAGATGCAGTGATAGTCATTCGCTTGACTTCTCTGTCTTGCATAAGATACCAAAGACCAAAATGCTCACTATCTATGGGCTGGATTCTGCTTGTATCTATAAAAGCGCCACAAGCCACAAGAGACTCCTTGTTTGCTAGGGCTACTCTTTTTCCGCATTCCAGCGCTTTTAGAGTTGGGCGAAGACCTAAAAACCCTACAAGTGCATTTACAACGAGTTTTGAGCTTGACTCTTCTATAGCTCTCAGTATCGCCTCACTTCCACAAAGAACATTTTGGTGATTTACTCTATGCAAGTCATCTCTATTTGCGATAATTACAAGTTTTGGAGAGTGCTCTTGTATCTGCTCATTTAAGAGCTCAATATTGTTTCCGCAAACTAGAACCTCAACATTTATATCAAATTTTTTAGCAATACAAAGCGTATTTACGCCGATAGAGCCTGTTGAACCGAGTAGTATCACTTCTAAACAAGTCCACGCAGAAGGACTAACATAACGATAGCTCCAAAGAGATAGCCATCTATTCTATCTAACATTCCACCATGCCCTGGAAGTATATTTCCACTATCTTTTACCCCTGCACTTCGCTTTAGAGAACTCTCAAACAGGTCTCCAAAAATAGCACTAATGGCAACTAAACATGAGATAACAAATGAGTCTGCTAAATCAACTACGCTAAGCCCTATAAACATACCAGCAATCGTAGCGACTAAAATACCACCAACTACGCCCTCCATAGTCTTGTTTGGACTTGTCTCGCTAAAAGGAGTCTTACCGATACTTTTACCTACAGCGTATGCTCCAACATCTGTCATCGCGACAATAGCTAGGAGCCAAAACATTGAGAGCATTCCATACTCTTGATACATTGTAAAGATAAAGAGCATTCCTGCGGTTGGGTATATAAAAGGAAGAAAGTTTTTCCATTTTAGCTCTTTGTCAAAAGCTATTGCACTTGCATAAGTAACTCCCGCTAAGACAAAAAGGTCATCTCCATAAGGATAAAATGCAGCTACTACCCAGATGCCAAGGGCGTAGAGAATAAGTGAGTTATTTTTTATGTCAAAGAGTATAAGGGCTTCTTTAAAAGCCAGAAGATAGACAGCACCAAGAACCGCCCACATTAGAAAAAAACTATCAATAAAACCTATAATGAGAACTACTGCTAAAAGAGACAAACCTGTTATGATTCTCTCTCTATGTGAGCCAAGAGCCGCTAAAAATTTCATGAATCTCCTTTTGCAAGGATTATACCAAATCAGACTTTAATATCTAGTTTATGAAGAGGTGGAGATTTTTCTTCCTCCTCGTCCTCTTTTTCATCGTACTGGCTTCTAGCGGTTTCTTGATCAGCTGAGTTTTTTTCACGTTCACGATCAGGGTCGATTTCATGAACTTCCTCAGCTGGGCGAACCTCAAGAACTTTTTCGTCCTTTTCCTGCATAGCCGCTTGTGCTACCATATTTTGAAAGTCTATACGGTTATTATGAGCATTTTGTACGGAAGAGACATTTGCAGTCATCTGGTTTACAAAAATAGCATTTCCGATTGCGCCTACTGCCATAACATACTCCTTAAGATTTATTTTATAAATTTAAGGGACTACTATTTCATTAGTCCCGTAAAGGAAGAAGTCCCTTTGCTCCGCTAGCCGCTGAGGCACTAAAGCTTTGCAAAACTTTATCTCACATCTACTTCTATGGTTTTGTACTTATTGTAAAGCACATTTGCACCACTTTGTATTGTAACTTCACGTCTAGGAGTATAATCGACCAAAAACTTATCTTTTTGAACTGTGCTAAATTCTACACATAGTTTTGCAGCTTCTTCTATGATATTTTGAGGGATATTTTGTTTATCTG
>Ga0265293_10003771_pt1 | contig 27709 bp, 18 predicted proteins | sample Munlanlewell138R_FD_192505 | JGI IMG/M metagenome (GOLD analysis project Ga0265293, IMG submission 192505) | Leachate microbial communities from a municipal landfill in Southern Ontario, Canada - Leachate well 138R | ecosystem: Engineered > Solid waste > Landfill > Unclassified | place: Canada...
CTCAAAATGAACCATTACTGATTCCAGAAAGATTCCATCATCATCGGTTATAATCACCTCTGCATCGTAAACTCCGGGAGCTACAGCATCAGCATCAAGTGTGAGGGTGATGGTTTGGGTTCCCGGCAGTGCGGTGCCCCAGGTTTGGCTGAGCGACATAGCTGCATTGGCAGGTACTATCTGAGCCTCCCAATCTATTCCACCTAAACCATAGTTTTTGATGTCGATATCCCAGTCGGCGGTTTCGCCGGCAAAAAGGATGTCGTGAATAGTCTCGGGCTGCACTTCAAAGAGATCATTGGTAACAATGATGTTGTCGATCAGCCACCAATTGATATCGTAAGTATACTCGCCCACCGCTCTGAAACGGATCTGGAACAAGCCGCCCGTAACAAAATCTGTGATGTTGTAGGTATTAGTTTGCCATGGGATGTCGCCCCAAGAGTTGTCGAATACATCCATCACGTGCCATGCTGTGCCATCAAACACTTCAAACTGCATTTCTGCCATATAATATTCGTAATTGCTAAGCAAAAGGTCAAACTGCACATACACGTCTGTTTCGCTAGTGGCATCGATAAAATGACTTGTAAGCGACATATCATAATACCATGTTGGGGGATCATAATAAAAAATAGCAGCGGGTGAAGGATTTCCCATTAGAGTAAGACCCCAGTTGCTTGGGCTTGTACGCGTCCACTTTTGTGTGCCGAACGAACCACTTTCCCAGGTTTCGGTAAACGGCAACTGATAAGGAACTTCCGGAACCAGCTCTTCCTCAAGGTACAATGTCTCAGAGAAGCTCACTGATTTGTATGGAGTATATAAAGTTTCGTAGCCATACTTTTCGTAAGTTACATGATAAACACCCGATTCGAACTCGAATGACCAGGAACCATCAGCAGCGGTTGTCTCCTCAAAGATAAATCCTGGACCTGAATGAGGCAGTAGTTCTTCCAGGGTTACTTTAACACCCTCCAGTGGCAATCCGGTGCCAGCCTCGGTAACCACACCCTCAATATGAGCTAATAGTGGCGTGGTGAAGGACCAGGCATTACACTCAAAAGGAGAGCCGGCATTGTTGTAGGGAATAATGAGCCAGTCAAAAGTTTTGCCCCAGCCCCATCCACCTTCAGGCCAATATTCGTTGACGTTGCCAATATCGGTACCTAGCTCATCTGTAAACCAGATGTCATCGGTTCGGTTGTAAAGTAATAATGTGTAACCGGTTGCTTCGGCGGAGCCTTCGGGCAGCTCCCATTGCAAGGGTTCCCATGGCAACACGCCGCCCTGGTTGTCGGGAGGATAAACCAAATCAGAACAATCGGGAGGAGGAATGGGTGCAAGGGTTGCGTTTTGGAAAGTGGTCTGAGCGCTTTCTACAAGAACTCCTGAAATAACGACTTGGTAGTAATCAGGCAATTCGAAAGTCAGCTCATAGGTTCCTAAATCCAGTTCCAGCGAATAGCTCCCCAGGGCGTCAGTTATGTCGGTCAGACCACCCGGCATGGCTGTAACGGTAACACCTTCCAGTGGGTCATTGGTTACAACATCGGTTACCACGCCGGTGATGTATCCCGGGTCGGGAGCTACGTCTATCGAGATGTCATCAATAGAAAGATACCACGGTGAAAAGGTTAAATCCCCTTTGATACCAACATAATAAACGCCATCAGTAGCAGGCGTAAACAAGCCTGACAATTGTTGGTATTCCCCATTTACAATATTGGTTGGAGGTATAATAGGATTTACCATAGCAGCAGCATTTCCGGCATCGCCATAACTTACGGTAAGGGTTGCACCATATGTAGCATCCTGACGGGCAAACATCGAAAAAGCATACTTAACGCCACCTGTAAGCTCCACAGCAACAAACATCCAGCGGGTGTTTCCGTATTTTAAGAAAGCATTCCAATCACCGGTGTTGGGTGTGCGATTGTATGTAGTCAAGGTATTATTGGCCGTCCAGGCGTTGGTTCCTGACACTGCTTGTTGTGTCCACCTGGCAACAGCCACATCTTGCGTATTGCCAACTTCAAAACCGTCGAAGAAAGGAATGGTGGATGGTAATGCAAGTGTAGTAAATGTAAACGGCCCAACCCATGGGCTCAAAGCTTTGGCGTCGCAATCGGCCTGCACATAAAAATCATACGAAGTGAAATCCATTAAATCTTCCACAAGGAATGGATTATCAACAGCGGCAAAAGTTGGTATTTCGGTAGGTGTAAAACCAGCCTCACCCAGTTCGATATTCCAGGAAGTTGCCGTACCGTTTTCTGTCCAACCCAGCAGTGCACTACTGATGGTAATATTAGTTGCGTTAAGAACAGATGGTGGCATACATGCCGGTGGCACCTCCACTTTGAAGTTATCAAATGCCAGATCATAATCACCCGAAGTGCGGTTACCCACAATTTTTATTTTGATATCGTTGCCTACATAAGTTGCAAGATCATACGATTTGGAATGCCATCCTGCAATGCCATTATTGGGCTGCGTATCAATTTCGGTGTAAGTAGCTCCATAATCGGTAGATACAGAGACCACAAAATTTCCTGAACCGACTGCCGGCGGGGCATACGGTGAGGAATAATTGGAAGTTTTGTAATCAAATGTCAGAAGCATGTCAGCAGCCACAGTTCCAATATTCACGGTTGTAAAGGTACCCGGAGTTGCAGTATAGAGATTTTTATAGATATTATTCCCCGGGTTTCCTGTAGCCCCCCTTGTAGAGCCAATTGACCATCCTGTTCTTTCCCATCCTGCCGGTGTTGTGGTAGTAGCAAACCCCTCGAAATAAGGAACCGGCGCCACAATCTGTGTAGCAAACGAAACCGGGCCGCTCCAGTCGCTATACTCACCACCACAGTCTGACTGAACGTAAAAAGTGTAGGAAGTGCCGGATGACAAACCGGAAAGCGAATATAAAGGATCATCGTTAACACTGGCTGTAGGAGTGCCTGTTGGTGTAAAGGGATCCTCACCCCATTCAATGTTCCAGGTAGTTGCAGAACCTATCTCTGCCCAACCCAGGGTAGCCGAATTGGAGGTGATGTTGGTGGCAGTGAGAGCAACAGGTTTAGGACATGCGGGTAAAACCAGCGCAGGCCCGGCAAAATCATCCAGATAGAGATAGTAAGCATAGTTACTGTAATAATGAATGGCAACATACTTTGTCCCCTCAGGTAAATCCGTTTTCGAATATTGCTGCCATAGGTCAGAAGCATCGGTAATAGATGTTCCCCAGGTAAAATCAGTATTCACATTGGTGCCGGTTGATGACCAACCAACAGAAAACTCTTCGCTTCCGTAAGAATATCTTCGATACCAAAATGAAATGGTTTGATCCCCAGTGGTAACGTTCAACTCCGGAGTAATCAGGTACTGATCGTAACCCTCTCCACATGAAGTGTAAGACGACATGCGGGCCGAATAAGTGCCACTATACGCATAGGTGCTCGATTGGGTAATGTCGTTAGTAGGGGAACATGGCCCCTGAACAATCGTCCAATCTGTCGGTGGCCAGGCCTCGAATCCTTCCGAAAGGTTCTGACCTACAAGTTGCACTGACAATAGCAATGCAAACATTAAACTTAACGTAATTGTAATTTTTCTCATAAAAATTAGGTTTAAAAATTAATACTTCATTGAATTTTTTTTGATCTTGTTGTTGTGATCTTGGCAAATCACTCTTTTTTTTTGTTAATGCTTTGAATTAAAAGGATTTTCACCATAGGCATCTCATTGTTTTAGTTTCTAAAATTATTTTAAAGTCGATTTTTTTCATTGTTTTACGTTTTTATCCAGCATCCTTTTACAGCCTACAATTATAGCAATATTTTTTGATTATTTGAAAACTTTTTCCAAAAATTATTTTTATCCAAAAAAAATATTATTGATTTGGATTGAGAATGGGTTAATAAAAACACTTAAAACCTTGATCATTAACACATAAAACAACAAACCCGGACTTTGCCGGGTTTGCTGATTATGAAAACAAAAAACATGAATGGGTGCTATTCCACCACTATTTTTCTAAAAACAAGGCTATGGCCATCGGCGGCTTTCATAAAATAGATGCCCTTTTCGAGCTGCGACAGGTCTATGGTAACCTCATTTTGCATGGTTACCTCTTTCACAATTTGTCCGGCAGCATTCAGCAACGTGATGTTGTAGGCTCCGTTGGCAGTGATGTTAAGCATGCCGGTGGTTGGATTGGGATAAATGTTAAAAGCGGCACTTACAGAACTGCCTATTCCCAAAGCCCCCAGTTTCAGAGCTGTGATGACAGAGGTGGCTCCATTTTCGTAAATTCCCTGGTTGAGTGAAGCATCGAAGGTAGCCTCCACGCTGTACACCTGGCCGGTGCCTGCACGATTGATGCTGAAAGTCATTGCTTCGCCTTCCGACAATCCCTCTTTGGTAGCGGTAGTGAAATCGTCGCCATAGGCCACCAGCAGCAAATTGTTACCGGCCTTTTCGTAACTGGCCAGGCCAGCAATGTTGCCCGCCTGATTGAAAACTCCGATGTAATCGCCAGGCTCCAGCACCGAAAGCGCTTCGGCAGAAACCGAAATCATGTGTGGATTGCCAGTATTTATTGGATTACTCCAAAAGGATGTGTTTACCGACCTGGCAATTTGTTGTGGCTGCGTGGCGTATTTCGGCGCGAAATCAACCGTAACCGAAGCGTTCAAATTCACCAGATAGCCAACGCCCGGCATCAGCGATTCGATGGTGAAAATGCCACCTGCCGGCCAATACACCAAAGCTTCCTGAATATTGAAAGCGTAATTAAGCGCATCGCCCATTTCGGCAAAAATCTGATTGGAAACAGGCACCGACGAGAGCACCGGCATAAAGCTCAATCCGGCAGGAACAGTAACCTGCGAACCAGCAGGGAAACCGTAAACCTCGAGCAGTGCAGGTTCGTTAATTTTGATTTTGTAGCCTTCGTTGGCATCCCAGTTGCCGATAAGGTTGATGTTGTGGCCAGGCCAGTAGAAGCCATTCTTCGATAAGATAATTTCCATTTGCTCTTCGATACCTGCCAGCACTACTTCAATATCCGGATCGATGGGAATGATAAAGGATGAGATTCCCAGCCAGCCTGCCTGCAGCTCAATGGCCTGATCGGCCTGGCTGCCGGTGCCGGCTTGTGTTACCACAAAGGTAAGCTCAGCATTGATAGCCGGTGCAGCGATGGTAAGATTACCGACGCGCTCCATTGCCGACATGTTGGTTGTATAGTTAAAAGTAATGGCAGCATCGTTGTTTCCCATATCAGGCGTTGCTGTAAGCCAGGCAGCGTCGGATGTTATCGCCCAGTCGGCGCCGATCTGTCCGGTAAAATCGATAGCAAAAATACCTGAACCTGCTGTAAACGGAACGTCTGCCATCGTCGGATTGATGGTCATTGTTGGCTCACCCAGTTCAACAGCCACCGACCTTACCTGGTCGGGAGTTTGAATAGTGATGATCCCCTGGAAGAACCCTACAGGATTGGGCAGGGTGGCTGGTGTTACCAAAGCTACGTCTACAGTTGCCGTTCCTCCTGCAGCGATTACCGGAATATTATTCGGGGTGATTGTATAGGTGGAAGCCTGAATTACATTACCATTTTGGTCGGTAAGATCAGATGCAAAAATATTGATGCCGGTGATGGACGAATTGCCCTCGATCTCACTAATATCAAACTGGAAATTGTAGGTATGGCTAAACTCAAACGGGCTGAAACCAAAAGCATCAGGATTTACCTGCATGTTGGGCAATGGTGTAGGCGGGACAACAATAATTACGTTAAGTCCGCCGATAGCATTAACAAATCCGGTAGCTCCAATGGGTGTGAAGGGTGGCACCTCTTCCAGCAGGAAACACTCCTCGTCGGTGAGTACACCGAGTAGGTAGGAACGGTAACAGAGTTCGGCGGGTTTGAATACGCCACAAGTATTCACAAGCTGCACGCTGTAGTTAGCCGATTCGAGCACATCAATTTCAATCTCATAATAATCGCCCGAAGTGGAAGTCCATTGCGAAAGCGGAATATTGGTAAACCAGGAACCATTGTTCCTTCCGGCAGCATTGCCCTGCTCATCAAATACTGTAAAATCAAAGCAATCTTCTTTGGCAGGATCGGTGTCGAGCGAAATTTTAAGCGAACTTCCCACGGGCACCGATTGCGTTTGGATACACAGCAGCGCGAGGGCGGTTTCAAGGGTCGCTCCCTGGCCACCCCACTGATTCCAGTAGTAGTTGCCATTACCATCAGTATAGTGCTGGCCTTCGATGGCATTGTAGAGATAAGCATACCAGTCGCCGCCGGCAAAAATGGTTTGGCTTCCCAAAGCCATCGCTTTTGAAAACTCGTACAGATAATAATAATAACCGCCTCCGCTGTAAACATGATTGCTATTAATTTGACCGGGATCGATGAGCTGCGGCAGGGTGTAGTTGTCGAGGTAGTTGTAGTAGCGGGTCTTAAGATTAGTGGCAGCAGCCACACCTTTATCGGCAGCTAACACAGCGCCCCAGGTGCCAGCACAGGTATTGCCGCGCGCCCAGGTATTACAGCTTTGGTAGCCAATGTAAGAATAGTCACCTGACGAACAACTTTTGTTGTTTAGGTAGCCATAGATTTTGTTCCAGATGTCTTTACCCTGATAATCCATAATATCGAAAGCCAGAAATACCCACTGATTTACTGACATATCGCCACTATATTGGCCGGTATAGCTGCGGTCGTAGCGCCAGCTAACCGCAGTCCAGGCATCCTGAATGTCCTGTGTGTAATAATTCAGCGCCAGGTCGAGGGCGTTGTTGATGTTTGTAGCCAAAGCGCCGGAGATAAATCCGCCACCATTCAAAGGTGTTATGGTTGCCAGTTTGAGCGCAAAAATTACCTGGGCTGTTTCGTAACCTTCGTCGCTGCCAAAGGCGCCTAAATGATAGCCGGATTGAATCTGCGCTCCTAATAGATAATTGATCGCATTGGTCACAACAGTACCATAAAGCGGGTCGTCGATGTTGTGACCATTGTTGAGAAAGGCCTGAAGACAAAGTGCTGTAGTTCCGGGATTCACCCACTGCCCTACAGCTTTGGGCGAAGGCTGAACCACGTTTGGTTCGATACTCGTGCCCGAGGGCTCGTATCCTTTGCTGGTGCTTTGTACCGAAGCCAGATAAGCCAGTCCTTTTTCCATCAGGATGTTCGACTTTTGTGCTTCGGCCTGCGAGCTAAACAGCAGAAAAGCTCCAGCCATTAAAAAAGTAAATAAAATTTTTAATTTCATAAGTAATCCTCCTTAAAAATTTAATGAATAATGAATGAGACTTGTAAATTGCGTTGATTGATAATTATTTAAAAATTAAGTTGCGTTTTTTTACGGTAGTACTTTCAGGCAGGCCGGCGATTTCCTCGAGTGCCAGCAGCGAATAAGCTGTAACCAACACGGGGTTGTTTTCCCACCAGCGGCCATTTTCGTTTACCCAAAATCCTTCAGCCGACTGCGTTTTGAGCAGTTGGTTGGCCAGGTCGTAACGCCAGGGATGGACAGTGCCGTCAGGACTTTGGATGGTTTCGGTGCCATAAGCATTCATAGCTTTGGCCATAGTTTGATAATAATAATACAGCCCCTGCACGCCCATGCGCGGAGTAGTTTCGATGGCGTAGTTGCTGCTTATCCAGTTGTAGGCTTCCTGAACACGGGGGTCGTTTTTATCGACACGGGCATAGATCATGCTCTTCAGGCCGGCGTAGGTCATGCTTGCATAAGAGTTGGAGCCACCTGCTTTGCTTACGCCAGGGTTGTACATAAATCCGCCGTCGTTTTGTGCATACGATTCGGGATTTACGTTTTGGAGATTCTGGCAGCGCGCCAGAAATACCAGCGCTTTGTCATAAAAAAGTTTTTTGCCCACAGTCCTGTTTTTCTCTTCGTCGGTCATTTTCTTTTCAGGATCGTAAGCCTGGCGCTCGTCTAAGGCCATGGCCTCGATAGCCCATTGCATGTTGGAAAGGTCGGGGCGATGTTCGCCATCATATCCCATCCCGCCATAAAACAGACTGTCGGTGGTCATGCCGGTGCTTTCGTCCACTTGCAAACCCATTAGAAAATCCTCGGCATTTTTAATAATCTGTTCGTAAGCCGGATTGTTGGCATCTTTGAAGGCAATCAAGCAGATAGAAGTATTGTAGGTAGGCATGTCATCGGTATAGATGCTGCCATCAGGCTTTATGCAACTGCTAAGAAAAGCAAAGCCGTCGGCAATCATGGGTTCCGACTCACTGATACTGGGATGGGCACGCAGATACGACGAAAGCACCAGCCCGGTCATGGCCGGGTGATGCTGCCACGAACCATCTTCTTCCTGTTGGTCGTAGAGCCATTTTAGGCCTAATTTAATAGAATGATCTATCTCTTTGGCCAGCGAGAGTTCAACTTTTGGTACTGATTCCTGAGCAAGAATACTTTGACAGGAAAATAAGAGAAGAAAAATCCATGTGTAAGTTTTTAATTTCATAGGCTTTATTTTATTGTTTTGATGATTAATGTAACAGGCTCACCGATTATCAGGTTTTTGGATTTATTTACATAAAAAAGCTCGTCGTCGAATTTGGATGGCGAATTAAGTTCCATTAGCGCAATGGGATCGGAATAAGTGGCAATCATCGTTACATCGGGATCAATAAGCACATGCCCGCTGCGATGCGTTACCGGGCCACGGAAAAGCCAGGTAGAATTGCCAAGTGGTTTTTTTACCGATTCGTCGAAAATGTAATGCTCGATGGGTTCGGTAAGCTGCTTACCGTCGCGCTCAACAGTCAAGAAAATCATAACACTATCGCCGGGTGTTTCAATGGTAGTAAAGTTGGAAAGAGGATCAGATTTATCAGGATCGTCGGGCTCTTCGTTCACCGGATCAAGCCCCAGTAGCAGCAGCGCCGTTTGAAACTCCAAGGGCGTCACGGTAGTCGATAGCAGGCTCTCGTGAAGCTTCCCTGCTTTGGTGCACAGGATCACCTCCAGCAAACCGTCGTTCATGTTAACTATGCAAGGAAAAGATATACTACCCTCCTCAGTATTGATGACTACATCGTTGAGCTGATAGGTAGTTTTGTCTTTCTTCTGCAAAGCAGGTTTTACGCCGTCATCCTGACCATGTCCCATCATGGGCATTATAAATATAAGCAGGCTTAGCAGTTTTAGCCCGTTTCTGCTTCTGCCAGGATTCAACTTCAGCCTGCCGGGAATTCGCCCTCTAATGGATTTGTTAAAAATCTGCATAATGAAAGTTTTAAATTGAAAGTGATTGCGGTTTTTTTTTCGAGATACAATAATAAAAAAAAATTGGATACAAGACTAAAAAAATCAAAAATTTAACATTAAAATACCATTCATAAAATCGCTTAGCTTTCGCTAAAGAAATTCCAATTGCAAAAACCGTCGATGGATTGGAGTAGAAGGCTGATTCTAAGCCCGACGCATTGATTGCTAAAAAATCAGAACTTCTATCAACCCCTTCAAGAAGGCACTGATTAAGAACCACCATTAGCAAAATAAAAATTAAAATTTCTTTTCGTGATTGGTATGTTTTAATTTTAAATTTGCTGACACAAAACCTATAAAATTTGCTTTATGAAAAAGATCCTATTTCGAAAACAAATCCTCTGCATTTATACAGCCTCCCTGTTGGTTATGCTGCTGTGCCCAGGGTCGTACGCAAATGCCGGCACCGGAGAACCCGACACGCTGCGGCAAATCACTATGGATGAGGTGGTGATAACGGCCAACCGTTACAACCAGCAGCTTATCAACACAGGTGCCTCGGTGGATGTGCTGCGTGCCGGCGAAATTAGCCTGTTGCCGGCACAGAATTTTACTGGCATTCTCAGCTACCTTCCGGGGATTTACGCCACCTCCACCGACGGCATGGGGCTAAACCCGCAAATCAGCATCCGCGGCTTTTATGGTGGTGGCGAAGCCGAATACCTTACCGTCATGGTGGATGGCATACCCGCAAACGAGCTGGAATCGGGGCTGGCCAACTGGAACCAGATTCCGCTTAACGAAATCAGCCGCATAGAACTGTTGCGTGGCGGCTCCTCCACCATTTATGGCGATGCCGCCATGGGCGGGGTTATTAATATAAGAACTACCGGCGCCGGAAAGCCTTTTACCAGAGCCAATATCGGCTATGGAAGCTACAACTCCTACGAGGTAGGTGCGGCGCATGGCGGCAAACTCGGCACCGGAAGTTATGATCTTTACGCCAACCATACCGCTACCGATGGTTTCAGAGACCACGCCACCTGGAGCACCATCAACTTTGGCGGCAAGTTGAAGCTGCCAATCAGCCGCCGCTCCACGCTCAACTTTAGCACCTTCAACCAGATACTTTCGGCTGATGATCCCGGATTTTTGTTTCAACAACATATCGATACCAACCGAACCGCTTCGCTGCCACAATTCCGCGCCGACGGACAAGAGATGCAGAAGTACCTTGTTTATCTCGGCTTGAATTCCCGAATAAGCGCTGCTACTGATTTGAATATCGGCCTCAGCTACCAACACAAAAGCACCGAAAAAACCCGGACGTTTGCGCAAATTCCCAATGTGCTTGTGCCCGTCGGTGAGGGTTTTTATCCGGCAGGGTTGTACGACACTACCGCTTATGGCGACACCAAAAAGCGCAACCTCGATACCGACCAGTTGAATCTGGCCATTCGTATCAAGAACGAAATACCTGATGCCGGAGCGCGCATCACCGGTGGCATCGAAGGTGGATATGGCAGCTACAACAGCGAGTATGCCGATATTTTCAGAGGTTTCGAAAACGATTATCGAAATAATTACACTCCCTGGGATTCGCTGGATACGCGTGGCGATGGCTATCGTTTTACCGTAGCAGCTTACATCAACGGCGAAATACGCCTGGCCGAGCCACTCACCCTGCTGGCGGGCCTTCGCTGGGATTTGATTTCCGACAAGTATAACGGCAAAGTCCCCGACACTTCCATCAATAAAACAAATTCGGCTTTAAGCCCGAAAATTGCCTTGAACCTTAGCACCGGAAAAACCGACAACTATTCCGGAAGCATCTTTGTGAGCTACGCCCATGCCTTCAAAGCGCCTACCATCGACCAACGCACCGACCTGAAAAACCTCAACTATTTTATGTTTATGCAGGCCGGACCATCACTGATTCCTATTCAAATTAAAGCCGATCCTTTTGCCAACGCCGATCTGAAACCACAAACCAGCTACAACTACGAAATTGGTACCTATCATTATTATAAATTCTCCGAAAACTTTACCGGCGAGATAAGCCTTGCAGGCTATCTGATAAAGGTGAAAGATGAGATTGATTTCGATTTGATGACACAGAAATACAAAAACATCATCGACACCGAACATACAGGTTTGGAAACAAGTATTAAAATAAATTTGCGCAAAGTCTGGAGCGGGTTTGTGAATTACAACTACACACAGGTGGAGTTTTCGTCGGGCGAAAATGAAGGCAAAAGCCTCAAAGGCATCCCTGAAAATGTAATTTCGGCCGGCATTGCCTATGCTCCCGAAACCGGCTTTGGCGCTTCGTTGTTGCTGGATAGCGCCGGCAAGATATATCTCGACGATCAAAACCTGGCAACGCTCGACGGGCGCACCATTCTTAGTTCTCGCCTGCATTACAACCTGCGTTTTGTAACTTTTTATATTGATATTAAAAACATCTTCGACACATCCTACAATGGCACCGGCTATGCCCTGGATGGTGTAAACTATCTGTATCCCGCCGCCGGGAGGATGTTTTTTGGCGGATTAAATTTCAGTTTTTAATGGCTTTGTTATAAAAATTTTGTCCACCTGATCATTAACCCCGGCCTAAAGGCTGGGGTTAATCGGCAAAAACACTTCAGTGGGCTTTAGCTCAAATAAATAGAGATGGTATGATGAGTTCGAGGAAGGATATCGATGTAAAAACATGACATTCACTATGTTCAGATAAACATTTATTCAATCGTCAAAACAACTATGTTTTATGAAAAAAAAAGTTTTAATCCTTACCATTTTACTTGCCGGATGGGGATATGTACTTTCGGCACAAACCATCTCCGGAACGGTGGTGGACACCAAAATGGATAAACCTCTTAGCAATGCTACTGTGATGATAACCGAAACCGGAACGGGCGCTTACAGCGATGAATCGGGATATTATAGCATCGATATACCTGCGCCAGGAACCTATACGATCAGCGCCACAATGATAGGCTATCAAATGAGCCGACAAACCATTGAGGTGGGTGCGGCAGGCATCAAAAATTACAACCTCTACCTGCAGCCCACTTTTATAAAGCTCAACAACGAATTTGTTGTCACAGCGCGCCGCATCGAAACCGGCAACTATGCTTCACCGGAAGCCATCACTATTCTCGATGGCACCGACCTGGAGCACGAAGCACCCCGCACGGTTCCGGAAGCTTTGCAGGGTACGGCGGGAGTTTTTATGCAAAAAACCAATCACGGCGGCGGCTCACCAATTATCCGCGGCCTTACAGGGCACCAAAACCTGATGCTCATCGATGGCATCCGTCTCAACAATGCCACTTTTCGCAGTGGCCCCAATCAATATCTCTCTACCGTTAATCCGGAGATGATTCAAACCATTGAGATAGTGCGCGGCGCCGGCTCGGTGCTTTACGGCAGCGACGCACTGGGCGGTGTGGTAAATCTCATCACACGAACGCCTTCATTTTCGTCGCGTAAATGGAAAACCGGCGGCGAAGTGTTTGGCAAATACATGACCGACGACATGCAAAAAACCGGCGGAATACGCATCAACAGCGCAACCAATAAATTGGCCGTCACTGCAGGGTTTATTTATAACGATTTTGGCGACATCGTCGGTGGCGACACCACCGGCAAGCAAACGCCCACCGGATACCAGGCATTAGCCGGCGACGTGAAGCTACGCCTGAAGATCAGCAAAAACAGCCAGCTTATCCTGGCTTATCAATACGACAAGCAAACCGACGTTCCGCGCTACGACAAGATCATTGTCAACTACAAAAAATATCATTTCGACCCACAGATACGCCAACTGGGCTATGCACGATTTATCAACGAATCGGCAAACAAATGGATGAAACAGGTTTCGGCCACTCTCTCCGTCAATCAATCGGACGAAACCAGGATCCTGCAGAAGCGGGGATCGCAAACCATTACCAACGAACATGATGTGGTAAACACATGGGGCGCAACGATTCAGGTCAACTCCTACCCTACAGCCTCGTGGCATTTTGTGTCGGGAGTAGAATATTATTATGATAAAGTGCACAGTGAGGCAGCGAAAATTGAAGGCGGCAACACTACTCCCAGGCGCGGCCTCTATCCCGATAATGCCACTTCGTCGAGTGCGGCAATCTACACCTCCCACACCGTCGATTGGCGAAAAATGAGCTACATCGCCGGCGTACGTTTTAATGCCACAAGCGCCAAAGCCACAGATGCTACTTTTGGCGATCTCGACGTAAGTCCGTCAGCACTGGTTGGGAATGCCTCGGTGGTTTTTCATGCCGGTAAGCATTACAACCTGATTGCCTCGGTTTATTCGGCATTTCGCGCGCCAAATATCAGCGACCTCACCGGCTTTGGCAGTTTTAATTATGGTATAAAAGTTCCCAACGGAGATCTAAAACCAGAAAAGTCGCTCAACCTGGAGGCAGGCACCAAGATGCGTTACGAAAACCTGTCGGGATCCTTATTTTTATACCAAAACAATCTTACCGACCTGATAAGCACTGTTCCCGGCACCTGGCTGGGTAGCGACAGCCTTGACGGGGAGCGTGTTTACACTTCCAAAAATTTTGAAGAAGCGGTGATACGCGGCATCGAGGCGCAGTTGCAATATGCTTTCACAGCAAATTGGTCGGTGGATGGAAACATTACTTACACCTTTGGCGAAAACAAAACGGCGGCAGTGCCCATGCAGCGCATCCCGCCGCTCTTTGGCCTGTTGGCTGTAAATTACCGGCACAACAGCGGACTATGGGTACGCCTGGAATGGCAGTCAGCGGCCAAACAAGACCGGCTTGCACCGGGCGACATCGCCGACAGCCGCATCCCTTCAGGAGGAACGCCCGGCTGGAACCTCTTCAACCTGCGGGCGGGCTACCAGTGGCAGTGGCTGCACCTCACCGCCGGCCTCACAAACCTGCTCAACGAAGACTACCGCATCCACGGCTCCGGCGTAAACGGCTATGGACGCAGCGCATGGCTTGCCATGAAAGTGGTTTTTTAAATCCGTTGCTGATCCGCAGCCCAGGCCTTTAGGACCCGTAGCCCAGGCCTTCAGGCTCCATAGCCCAGGCCTTCAGGCTCCATAGCCCAGGCCTTCAGGCCTGGGATTTTAGAAATTAAATTTTAAAAACGTTGCAAAAAACAATGATTATGACACACACGTACTCGAAAATCTGGGCGCATTACGTCTGGTCAACCAAAAACAGAGAACCCCTCATCAGCAACACATTAATTGCCCAGCTAATAGCACATTTTAAAGAAAAATATGGTAAAGGTGGAAATATTTATGTGGACACTGCAAATGGTGTTTCCGATCATTTTCATTTGCTGGTAGGGCAAATGCCGGTGATGAGCGCCTCGGAGGTGGCTAACCAAATCAAAGAAGAATCTTCTCATTGGATCAACGGTCGAGACTTTATTCCGCAAAAGTTTGTGTGGCAGAATGGTTTTAGCGTCTTTTCGGTTTCGCATAGCCAGGTGCAAGCTGTGAGGAATTATATTTTTACACAACAGGAGCATCACCGTCACGAAACATATGCTGACGAGATAGCGAGATTTTTAAAAGCCCACGACATTTATTTTAAATAAAATAATATTTAGAAATTAAGAAGGGCGTAAACGCCCTGAGGGAGGGAGTGAGCGCGCATTTTTAGAATAATGAATGGCCGGGCTACGGAATAATGAATTAAGCGGCACTTAATATGAATGATCCGCAGCTTAATATGAATGATCCGTAGCCCAGGCCTTCAGGCCTGGGCTTTAAAAAATTTAATCAATACGTTTTATCCTTTCTTACAGCCGCAAAATACCGATGGCAATAATTAGTTTTACTTTTGTAAAAAATATTAAACTATTATGCAAATTGTATTTTTAAGAAGACCAAAGCCCAAATCCTTTGAATACAAGCCATTGTATTACAACGAAGAAAAAGAGCGGCAGGAGAAGCGGCGCCAGGAGCTTGAAAAAGCTGGCACCGGCGACACCAGTTTTATGCGCGGCGAGATAGACCGGCGCTGGCGCAAAGTGGATCGGCAAAACCGCAGCAAAGCCCGTGGTGCAAATCTGTTGGTGTATCTGTTAATTGTTGCACTGCTGGTGTACTTCATCTTTTTTGTGTAAAAGGCAAAACAAAGCATGTCAGACATTATTCGTTTGCTTCCCGACTCGGTAGCCAACCAGATAGCGGCGGGCGAGGTGATTCAGCGTCCGGCGTCGGCAGTAAAGGAGTTGCTCGAAAACGCCATCGACGCCGGCGCCACGCAGATAGACCTGGTGGTGAAAGATGCCGGCAAAACGCTGGTGCAGGTCACCGACAATGGCTGCGGTATGTCCGGCACGGATGCCCGCATGGCTTTTGAGCGGCATGCTACTTCCAAGATAAGTTCGGCCAACGACCTCTTCAGCATCCGCACGATGGGTTTCCGTGGCGAAGCTTTGGCATCAATTGCGGCCATAGCGCATGTGGAGCTTAAAAGCCGCCTGACGCAGGAAGAACTCGGCACCTGCATCGCCATCGAAGGATCATCGGTAAAAAGTCAGGAGGTGTGCCAATGCCCGGCAGGGACAACGTTTATGGTTAAAAACCTTTTTTATAATGTGCCCGCACGGCGGCGTTTCCTTAAAAGCGATAACGTAGAGCTACGTCACATCATGGAGGAATTCCAAAGGGTGGCACTGTCGCATCCCGAGATTGCTTTTGGGATGTACAACGACCGCAAACCGGTGTTTCTGTTGCGCCCCGAAAATCTCAAGCAACGCATCGTGGCGCTGCATGGCCAGAGCTACAACAACCGCCTGATACCTGTAGAGCAAAAGATGGATACCTTTGTGGTGAGCGGTTTTGTAGGGCGCCCCGAATACGCCAAAAAGATCAGAGGCGAGCAGTATTTCTTCGTCAACAAACGCTTTATGAAGCACGCCTATCTAAACCATGCTGTCGACAGTGCTTTTGAAGAGCTGCTTCCAGAGAGGGCCTTTCCGGGATATTTTCTTTTTATAGAGATAGACCCCAACGAGATCGACATCAACATCCATCCTACCAAAACAGAGATAAAGTTTCAGGACGAACGCCTGATGTATTCGGTGATACGCAGCGCGGTGAAATCTGCTTTGGGCAAGTTTAGCGTTACACCTTCGATGGAATTCGACCCGGAGCCTTCGCTCGACCTGAGGATACCCACTGCCACCACGCCCATTCATACTCCACAGATAAAGATCAATCCGGATTACAACCCATTCGACAGCCAGAAACAGGAGTCTACGCCACGTGAGCAGGGCAACCGCCAGAACTGGGAGAAACTTTATACCCGTCGGGAGGAGACACGGCCACAGCAACAAACACATGCTTTTGCTACAAATACTACTGATGACGAACCCACCGGCGACCAGACCTTTTTCCAATTGCATCGCACCTACATCCTGTCGCAGGTAAAGTCGGGGCTGATGGTGATCGACCAGCAAAAAGCACACGAGCGCATCCTTTACGACGAATATGTGGAGCTGCTCAGCAAGCGCAAGGCGCTGTCGCAGCAGTTGTTGTTTCCTGTAACTTTTGCGCTGCCACCCGCCGAAGCGGGTTTGATGCACGAAATTTCGGAGGAGCTTCGTTTGTTGGGATTCGACATTGCAACCGACGGCCAGCGTCCGTTTCATTTTGTTGTAAGTGGCGTCCCGGCCGGACATCCGCAAAACAACATCAGCACGCTGCTGGAAGGCATCGTGGAAAACTATCGTACCAACCTGCTGGAGCTTAACCTCGACAAACATAATAACCTGGCGCGGGCACTGGCACGCAACGTAGCCATAAAAAAAGGACGCCCGCTGCATCAGCCCGAAATGAAGGCATTGGTAGAAGAGCTTTTTGCCTGCAAAGTGCCCGATATTTCCATCGACGGTGAGCCTATAGTCCGTATCATCGCCACCGAAAGGATCATGCACGACCCCCAGCGCCAGTCATGAACAAAAGGCAAAACAAGAGAGTTTAACAATCCCAAAAGTAAGAAATGAGTTATCAACAATATCGTCCACAAGGCTTCCTGGTTTTGCCGCCGGTAGTAAAGAATCTGCTGATACTAAACGGCATCATGTATCTGGCTACCATTGCACTGGATACGCGTGGCATCCATCTGGTAAAATATCTGGGGCTTCATTATTTTGCCTCACCCGACTTCAACCCATACCAATTTGTCACCTACCTTTTTATGCACGGGAGTTTTATGCATATCCTCTCGAATATGTTTGCTTTGTGGATGTTTGGCAATATTCTGGAAAACACCTGGGGCTCCAAACGCTTCCTGCAGTTTTATATGATTACGGGGATTGGCGCTGCATTGGTGCACGTAGCGGTGATTTTCGGGCGACTTCAATTCCTGGAAGCGGCGCTTACTCCCGAACAAATCCAGCACGTTTACAGCCAGGGGCACGAGGCATTGCTTCAGGGCAAAAACTATGTAAACGAGCAGATGGCCACGATGAATAAACTCATCAACACGCCCACCATCGGCGCTTCGGGAGCCGTGTTTGGTATCCTGCTCGGCTTTGGCATGTTGTATCCCAACATGACACTCTATCTTTATTTTGCTTTCCCCATCAAGGCCAAATATTTTGTGATAGGGTATGGATTGCTGGAGCTGATCTATGGTGTACGCAATCTTCCCGACGACCACATAGCCCGGTTTGCGCATCTTGGCGGGATGCTTTTTGGATTTATTATGATCAAATATTGGAAACGAAAAGGCGTTTATTAAAATTAACATGATGTACCAGCAGCCCAACCCACTCGACAACATTAAGCGATTCTTCAAACGCTCTTCGGTATTGCGCAAGCTTATCGTCATCAACATCGGTGTGTTTATTCTGGTGAGCCTTGTCAATCTGGTGTATTGGCTTTTGCAGTTGCCCGACCACCCCGAAGGCATGAGCAGCATTTCGATAGCCGCTTACTATTTGGCTGTTCCCGCCAATCTGTCGTCGCTGTTGCTACGTCCCTGGACGTTGCTCACCTACATGTTTCTGCACGAAGGATTTTTTCATATCTTTTTTAATCTGATGGTGCTTTACTTTGGCGGGCGCATCTTTATGGAATACATGAACGACCGCAAGTTGCTGAGCACCTATCTGCTGGGCGGGCTGGCCGGCGCCATTTTTTACATCGCAGCCTTCAATATCTTTCCGGTATTCGACCAAACCGTGAGATACTCCGTTGCAATGGGCGCCTCGGCTTCTGTGTTGGCCGTTTTAGTTGCAGTATCCACTTATGTGCCCGACTATTCGGTGGTGCTGTTTCTTTTTGGACGTGTCCGGCTGAAATACCTGGCGCTGGCCGTTATCCTCATCGACCTGCTCAGCATACAAAGTGGCAACGCCGGCGGACATATCGCCCACCTGGGTGGCGCCTTCTGGGGTTTTATGTATGTTACGATGTTAAAAAAAGGAAACGACTTCTCCATAAATTTTGGAACCATGAATCTGAAAAAGTTTTTCAAATATTTTACCAAACCCGCCAAATCGACTATTACGGGTTCGCCCAATGACATTAATCGCCCTATCACCGACGACGAATATAACTACCGCCGCAAAGTCAATCAGGAAAAAATAGATAAAATCCTCGAGAAGATTTCCCGGTCGGGCTACAGCAGCCTTAGCAAAGAGGAGAAGGCCATGCTTTTTCAGTCGTCGAAAAAACAGCATTAACCCGGCACGAGCCATGGCAGAAAAAAAATCCGGCGGCAAAAGAAAATGGCCTTATCGCCTCATGCTTTTCCTCAACATCCTGTTTGTTGCAGCGCTGCTGATTTCTTACCTGGCTCCTTTTACGCACCCCAAAATTACCACTATCCCGGCCATGCTCGCGCTGGTGTATCCGGTGCTGTGGATCATCAATGTGCTTTTCACCATTTTCTGGATGCTGCGGCTGCGCTATTATTTTTTGTTTTCGTTGCTTACGCTAATGATTGGGCTGAACATCTTTATGCGGATGATCAGCATTAGCGCGCCAACAGCCAGTGAGGAAACGGTGGCCGATTTTAAAATCATCTCCTACAATGTGCGGCTTTTCGACCAGTACAAATGGCGCAGCGATCAGGACTATTTTACACGCGATGCGGTTTTTGATTTTATCCATTCCCAAAACCCCGACATCGTTTGTTTTCAGGAATTTTTTCATGGCAACGACACCTATTTCCCTACCATCGGCCCTTTTGTGGCAATTAGTGAGGCCAAAAATTATCATGTAGGATATGTAAAAACTGTGGGCGACAAAAAACACTATGGCCTGGCTACTTTCACACGCTTTCCTATTGTGCGGCGCGAGGAAATTAATTTTGAAGATGCCGTTTCCAACTCAGGGATTTTTACCGATGTGGTAGTGAAAAGAGATACTATCCGCATTTTTAATTTTCACCTCGAGTCGGTGCGTTTTTCACAAGCCGACTACAAGTTCGTTTCGGAGGTTATCGATCCGGCAGCCACGGGTCATTCGTCGAGTTCCAGGATAATTTTTTACAAACTGCACAAAGCCTTCCTGCGGCGTGCGCGTCAGGCAGCGGTGGTGCGGCAATACATCAGCCAGTCGCCCTATCCGGTGATTGTGTGTGGCGACTTCAACGACACCCCCGCCTCATTTGTTTACAGCACCATTTCTAAAAACCTCGGCGACGCTTTTCTGGAGGCAGGCACCGGGCTGGGAACCACCTACGCCGGCGGCCTTCCGTTTCTGCGCATCGACTACATCCTGCACAGCCGGCAGCTCAAAGCATTACATTACCAAAAACATCTGGTCGATTACTCTGATCATTATCCTGTTTCATGCACTTTTAGTTTAGAAAAGGAGAGTAGGCTGGAAGAAAGTAAGTAGAAAGTAGTAGGTAGCAATAAATTTGGCACTAACGTTCGGCTTAGGCTTAGCCTAAGCCGATTATATTTTTGCAGGCTTTGCCTGCTTTTTCAAATTTTGATTGAACACCCCAACCCTCTTGCGCCCTGCGCCAAGCGCCCCACGCTCCTGCGCCCTGCTCGCAACTTTTGCCAGCAGATATCGTTGTTAACGGGTAGAAAACAGATACAATGGATTTTAAACTTACCTCTGAATATTCCCCTACCGGTGACCAACCCGAAGCCATCCGCCAACTGGTGGAGGGATTGCAGCGTGGCGACGAAGCGCAGGTGCTGCTGGGCGTTACCGGCTCCGGCAAAACTTTTACAGTAGCCAATGTACTCAATCAGCTCAACCGCCCCGCATTGGTGCTAAGCCACAACAAGACTCTTGCCGCACAACTTTATGGTGAATTCAAACAGTTTTTCCCGGATAATGCCGTGGAGTATTTCGTTTCGTATTACGACTATTATCAACCTGAAGCTTTCATCCCGGTAACGAATACCTACATCGAGAAAGACCTTTCGATAAATGAAGAGATAGAAAAGTTGCGCCTGAGCACTACCTCTTCGTTGCTTTCGGGGCGGCGCGACGTGATTGTGGTTTCGTCGGTTTCGTGCATCTATGGCATTGGCAACCCCGACGATTTCAGCAGCAATATTATTCATCTTACCACCGGCACCACCATACAGCGCAACCAACTGCTGCTCGACTTGGTGGGCAGCCTCTACGCCCGCAACGAGATGGAGTTTAAACACGGCACCTTCCGCGTAAAAGGCGATCACATCGATCTTTTTCCGGCTTACGCCGATTTTGCCTACCGCATCGTGATGTGGGGCGACGAAATTGAAGAGCTGCTGATTTTTGATCCGATAAGCGGGCGCGAAAAAGAAAAACGCGATGAGATCATCATCTATCCGGCCAACATATTTGTAACCAGCAAAGAAAAAATGAAGTCGGCGCTCGACGAGATACAGCAGGACATGTTTAAACAAGCCGCCTATTTCAGAGAGATCGGAAAAGGGCTGGAAGCCAAGCGCCTCGAAGACCGCGTAAATTACGACATAGAGATGATGCGCGAACTGGGCTACTGCTCCGGCATCGAAAACTACTCGCGTTATTTCGACGGCCGCCGTCCGGGCACGCGCCCATTTTGTCTGCTCGATTATTTCCCCGAAGATTTTATTTTGATCGTTGACGAAAGTCACGTTACGCTTTCGCAAATAAAGGCGATGTACGGCGGCGACCGATCGCGTAAGCAAACGCTGGTGGAATATGGTTTCCGGCTACCGTCGGCCATGGACAACCGCCCGCTGAAGTTTGACGAATTTGAAGCCATCACCGGACAAACGCTGTATGTGAGCGCCACGCCTGCCGAGTATGAACTCAAAAAAAGTCAGGGTGTGATTGTGGAACAACTTATCCGCCCCACCGGCCTGCTCGACCCCATCATCGAGGTGCGTCCCAGCCAGGACCAGATTGATGATCTGCTGGACGAGATAGACCGCGTGGTGAAAAATAACGAGCGCGTGCTGGTGACCACGCTCACCAAACGCATGGCCGAAGAGCTGCATAAATATCTCACCAAACTCGACATCAAGAGCCGCTACATCCACTCCGACGTGGACACGCTGGAGCGGGTGGAGATATTGCGCGACCTGCGGCTCGGCGATTTCGATGTGCTGGTGGGTGTTAATCTTTTGCGCGAAGGCCTCGACCTGCCCGAAGTTTCGCTGGTGGCCATCCTCGACGCCGACAAGGAAGGATTTCTGCGCTCGGAACGCTCGCTGACGCAAACAGCAGGAAGGGCGGCGCGCAACATCAACTCGCTGGTGATTATGTATGCCGACACCGTAACCGATTCGATGCAGCGCACCATCGACGAAACCAACCGCCGCCGCGAAAAACAGATGAACTACAACATCGAGCATGGCATCACCCCCGCCCCGCTCATCAAATCTACCGATTCGATTATGCTGCAAACCTCTGTGGCCGGCAACAAATCCGGTAGGACAAAAGCCTATGTGGGTAAAGACGAAGTTGATATCGCTGCCGACCCGGTGGTGCAGTATATGGGACGCGACGAGCTGGAGAAAACCATCACCCGCACACGCAAAAAAATGGAGGAAGCCGTAAAGGAGCTTGACTTTATCGCCGCCGCTAAAATCCGCGATGAGCTGTTTGCGCTGGAAGAACGCAGGAAAGCTTTAATTTAAGAGTTATGGCGGCTGATTGGAGCGTTCTAAGCAGGCAGGAGGAAAGTCGGCAGCCCTCAATTCTCAGTGAACAGAATCAAACACCAAACAACACTTGCCCTGAGCCTGTCGAAGGGAACAACGAACAACGAACAACACTTGCCCTGAGCCTGTCGAAGGGAACAACGACCAACGAACAAAATCCTATTTGGATGAATAATTTACAAGAACATTTGCAACTCGCTATCCGCGCTGCTTTGCTTGCAGGCGATGAGATTATGAAGATTTACGAGACGGACTTTTCGGTTGACTTTAAAGCCGACCACAGCCCGCTCACCGAAGCTGACCGGCAGGCGCACAAGGTTATCAACCGGCAACTGACGGCCACAGGCTCTCCGGTATTAAGCGAGGAGGGAAAACATTTGCCATACGAGCAACGCCGGCATTGGAAAACACTGTGGATTGTCGATCCGGTGGATGGCACCAAAGAGTTTGTAAAACGCAACGGTGAGTTTACTGTAAATATCGCGCTGGTCAAGGGTCAGTCGCCGGTGCTGGGCGTTATCTGGTGTCCGGTGGCGCGGCAGCTTTATTTTGGCAACAGCCAAACCAGTGAAGCGTATCGTTGTCAGCTCGATTCGCACTTATCCGCCGACTATACAAATGAATTGCTACAGGCACGAGCTGAGCGCCTTCCGATGCCCCAAAAGCGCAGCAGTGTGGTGGTTGCTGTCAGCCGTTCGCATCTTACGCAAGACACGCATTTATTTATTAATAAAATAAAGCAAACCAAAGAAGTGGTATTGCTGTCGCGTGGCAGCTCACTCAAGATGTGCATGATTGCCGAAGGTTCGGCCGATGTTTATCCGCGTATGGCGCCGACAAGTGAGTGGGACACCGCCGCCGGACAAGCCATCATCGAAGCTGCAGGGGGACGGGTGCTGGATTATGCTACCAAAACACCTTTGGTTTACAACAAGCCTGACCTGCTCAACCCGTGGTTTGTAGCTTTCGCTAAAGACAAAATGTAGTCCGTGAATTTCAGCAAATAAAATGAAATACTGTCCGCAAATTACCGCTAAGGAAGCCAAATACTGTCCACGAATTTCCGCTAAGGAAACGAATTATCGCTAATTTCTTTTCGTGTGAATTAGCTCAATTTGTGTTAATTCGTGGATTGTCTTTTAACGCCTGCTGGCAAACGATGGAAGGTTGCCGACTACCAAAAGCTTGACTTTTCTTTCATCTGCAAACTAATCGAAACGAAATAGCCGGCTTGCCCGAAACTTAACTTTTCCCCATCCTTCTTCAAAAAACAGATACAATTATTTTTTGTGGGAATTAGCCTAATTCGTGTCAATTCGTGGAAGGCTTTATTTATGAAAGAGATTTTTGATTTTCTTTTTCAGTTTGGTCATCACCCCTTCGCCATCGCCACCGATGCCTTCGTTGCCGAGCAGATAGCCCAGCGGCTGTGTCACCGGGATGGCATCGAAGACTACTTTTAAAATTCCTGTAATCGGAATGGCCAGTATCATTCCCATTACACCCCAAACAGCCTGTCCCAGGATAACGATGATAAGGATGACGATAGGATTAAGCGCTACCTTTTCACCAATTACATAAGGTACCAGCAGGTTGTTTTCGAGAAATTGTGAAACCACGAAAACAGCAACTACACCCATCAAGATTCCTATGTCACCACCTGATACCACCGCAAACAACAATGCGATGGCACCGCCAATTATATTTCCAAAGTAGGGAATAATGGAAAGCACGGCAGCAATGATGCCGACAAAAATGGCATACTGGACACCGAGCAACAAAAATCCAATAACGTAGAAGGCGGAGAGTATTATTATTAAAATAAATCGTCCGGCCAGGTAGCCTTTGACCACCGTAATAGATTTAGCGATGATTTTATTGGCACGTTCTTTTTGGTCATCCGAAATCATTCGCAGCAGCGATTTCCTAAGTTTATTGCGATAAAGCAATAAGAAAAAAACATAGATAAACACCAGGATCAGCGTTCCTAAAAAGCCAAAAAACGTCATAGCTGAACTTGCGGCGCCGGTGAGGATATTGCGTCCGGAGAAGGAGCCAAAGGGGCTGTCCTGTGATGCGTTGGCAGAGGCTCCCTTCTGCTGTTCTGCATCGGCGGCATCTTGCTGTCCGGCACTTGTGCTGTCGGCATCACTTTGCATAAACGAAGGCATGGTAAACATTTTGTCGAGCGAAAAGCCGCCTTTTTGTTCGACATATTGAATGGCATTATCGATCTTCGGCTCCAGCTTGTCGGTAATTTTATCCCAGTCGCCCACTACCAGGCTAACCTGAGCGCCCAAAACAAATACGAATCCCAGGGTTGCAATCATGAGCACCAGATCAGCAATAAACGAAGCCAATCCACGACCCAGCCCCCACTGTTCCAGTTTGCCAGCAACCGGCAGCACCACCATGGCCAGCAAAACAGCGATCACCAGTGGCGCCAGGAAACCCTGCGCAGCTATCAGCCCATGAAAAGCAAAGTAGGAACCTACAATTACAAGAAACAAATAGAAAATTATCCAGCCGACTTTATTCATTATGTGTATGTTTGTTTGTTATTAAAATCGAAACCACCTGTAAATATGCACCCAATATTCTGATAACGAAATGTCCATTAGGTTTGTAACTCCCTGGTTCCAAAAAGGCATGCCTGGCCGGTATTTGCAGTTTTTGTTTTCTTTTTTGTTTCGATCATTTATTCCTCCAGCCGGTCGAGCATCTTCTTCATTTCATCGATTTCTTTTTCCTGTGCTTTGATAATCTGTTGCGCCAGCTTGCGCACCTGTGGGTCTTTCAGGTCGGCGCGGCTGCTGGTGAGGATGGCAATGGAATGGTGGGGTATCATCGCCTTCATCCACCGCACGTCGCTGATGGGTTCCTGCTGCCGCACCAGGCTGGTGGAGACTCCCATCAGTAGCACACTTAAAATTATGATGGCGCCATTCTTTATCTTATTGCGATACATGCCCTTCATAAACAGCAGCATGATAATGGCCATTGCCGACACTCCGATAAGTGTCATGTACATGCGCGTCCAGCTAAAATAGAGATGATCCCAGGCGTAGGTGTTGAAATACATGGTGATGTACATGGCTATGGCCGAACAGGTGACCATGAGAATAAAGGTGAAATAGTTTGGTTTTTTCATGTTAAATGATGTTTTAAAATTATTAATACCATGGCTTAAAAATAGTTCAAATGTACGGGAAATATTACCCGGGATTGTTTCTCTCTGGTAACCCCGAAGAGTGGCCGGGTACATGGGTTTCTTCCATCACTTCCTCATCTGCAGCAGCCTCTTTTTGCCGGAAGCGAAACAGGCGATTCACAGTGCGGAATGTGAGCAACGTCACTATCGGCATTAGCTCAAGCGGGAAAACCTGCGGCATACGCGACCAGTTGATGATAATAAATGAGAGCAAAACCAGATAGACGATGAGCCAGATGCGTGTGAGCAACTTGTGGCGGGTAGCAATACTCCAAACTGCCAGCACATTGAGCGGGTTAGCCCAAAGCAGGTTAAGATTAAGATGCAGCGGCAAGTGGTGGCTCCAGAGCCACAGCGCCAGCAATAATAGTCCGAGGGCAGCACTGGCGGCAAAAAGAATTATGTCGATAATATCGCTGCGGCGCACCGCGGGTTTCATAACAAATGCCTCGGCAATGAGCAGCAACAGGAGTATCCAGAAAAGAATCATCGGCACGTCAGGTTCCTGCGGAGCCGGCGGTGTAAAGGTTCCGTCAAAAACGCTTTGCGGTGGTGTGGCTATACCTGTGCCGGCAGAAACGTACATCAGGTTTTCGGGCAGGAAGGTGCTTTGCAGCAACGACATCGGCTGGTCGGCAAAAGGGCCGAGCAAGAGATTTATCCCGACATTCAACCATTCGTAACCTCCGATGTATGGCCTGAGCGCTTTCCGATAGGTGTGGCCAACGGGTTTTAGCAACGTATCCGACGGAACCGGATTTTGTGCATAAAACAACACCAGATCAAAAACGCGCGTAGAGCAGTTGTTGGTAAAAAAGCTATAGAGATAGTTGCGGTTTTCCGGAAGCAGCAATTTCTCCAACGAATCGGCCAGCAGCTGCAATACGTCTGGATCGGCCAGCACTTGCTGCTCGAATACCCAACGGTTGTCGGCTATATATTCGGCCATGTATTGCTGGTAAGTGGTGCGGGCAATTTGATAATTGAGCGTTCCGGCAAGAAATTTCAGATAAAAGCCGTCGGTATCTTCATCGAAGGTGCCGAAGTTATAAACGTGGTCAGTGCCTGATTGTGCATCGCGAACACGCAAAGCGGTGTGGCCGAATAGCGCATAAAGTTGTTGTCCGGGGCCGCTGGTTAAAATCGACACCTTAAGAGGAGATTTCGCTTGCGCTAATATCAATTTTGGTGTTTGTGCCGTGATGGCCAGAGAAGATGCTCCAAGCACCAACATCAGCAGCCATCTTACAGAAGTAGTTTTAAATTTATTGTTCATTGCGTCTTACCACAGCATAAAAATCGTTGTCGATTGGCAGGTAACCCATTTCGTAGCAAAAGTAATACACGCGGCCTGTCTTGGTGGTGTAGGTGTTGGTAAAATAATCGAAAGCAAAGCCCTGCTTGGTGAGCATATCTTTGTGCACGGTATGTTTTTCGTCGGGCACCAGGTCGCTGAGTATTTGGCGGTTTCGACGCAGGATAGCATTAACGCGGCGCATGTAGTTGGTGGTGTTGCGGTTTTGCTTGTTGTTCCATGCATTGCGGCACATATCGCTGCAAAACTTCTTGTCGGCGCGCCCAACGATGGGTTCTCCGCACTCGGGACAGGTGCGCTGTTCGGGTTCCGGATTGACTTCTGACATCATCACTATTTTTATTAATACTCTACAAATGTAGATAAAATCACGAATTCCAAATTCCAAGTTCCAGGTTCCAAATCCCAGGTTCAAAGTTCCAAGTTCCAGGTTCCAAATCACAAATAAATTCCAATCGTCGGTAGCCGGTGTAAACAATTCCAAAACTCAAACCTCGGAGCAGTTTGGGAATTGAAATTTATTTGGAGCTTGTTGTAAGAAATTCCAAATCCCGAATCCTCAAATCACCACATCACCACATCAACAAATCATCCGAGGTGTCGCGCCTATGGCGCTTTTGTTTGTGCTTGAGACTTCATCTACCATATTATCGCGCCCATGGCGCTAATCTTTCGCTTCGCGCCCTGCGCCCTTCGCCCCGCCCTGACGTTTCGAGGTCCTGCGGACGCTCGAAAGTCGGAGGTGTGGAAAGCAAACCAATTGAAATTCAACTT
>Ga0265293_10003772_pt1 | contig 27709 bp, 23 predicted proteins | sample Munlanlewell138R_FD_192505 | JGI IMG/M metagenome (GOLD analysis project Ga0265293, IMG submission 192505) | Leachate microbial communities from a municipal landfill in Southern Ontario, Canada - Leachate well 138R | ecosystem: Engineered > Solid waste > Landfill > Unclassified | place: Canada...
AGTAGGTGGACAATTGTACAGATGGGCTCACTCAATTGAGTTAGATGAATCATTTCGCTCGTTAGCTAATCGTCATACTGCACACTCCCCCATCTTAGAGTGGAGTTTAAACTTCCTACAAGGAAGGGCAATTGATCACCCTATTACACTGTGGGAAGCGATGTATCTACCCACCTTTTTAGAAGAGGCTCTCACTCAGTTTTCTTATATTGATGAACACGGCGCACTCACCTCATTAGTTGACAAAGAGATTGTCCACCACAGTGAAGTTGGCCATCCCCGTTTCACTGTGTTACAACATTCTCCTACGTTGTATTGGCGAACACTGCTTTTTTCACTAGCACTCTCTTTCGTACTCATCGTACTTGCACGTTTTCAATCAAAAGAACTCTTTTATACAAAAGAGAAGATTATGAGATTTGGTTATGGAATTATGAATACACTGATTTATACTCTTTTAGGAGCAGTTTCAACCATCTTAGCAGTGATGATGATTACCACCAACCATGATGTCACTTATTTTAATGAAAACATCATCTTTATTTCACCGTTATTATTAGTAGCAGCGTTATGGGCTCTTTTAGCAGCAGGAGGGAACCCTTTAGCTTTGTACTACTTTAGAAAAGCTAATACACTGTTTGCAGTTATTACTGCCCTTTATATTGTAATGAAGCTCGCTTTATCGTTTGTTATGATTCAAGATTCATGGGAGTTTGTCTTTAGTGTCTTACCTCTCTATATAGCAAATAGCACCATCCCTTTTGAAAAGATCATCTTAAGAAAGAAACACATCCTTGATAACGCTAATTGGTAGTGATGATTGTTCCACTTTGATGATGAAGTGCTTGGTGTAATACTTCAAAAGAGGTGATAATAGCCTCGTTGTGTGTGGCTTCAATAAAATCGATAATAGCCTCAATTTTAGGAAGCATACTTCCCGGGGCAAAGTGTCCCTCTTGGATATAGGTTTGACACTCTTGTACGTTCATCGCATCTATTGAAGTTTGATTGGAAGTGTTGTAATTGAGATAGACTTTATCTACCGCTGTTGAGATAAGAAAGATATCTGCTCTTAGGTGTTGTGCCAACAAAGAGGCTGTTCGATCTTTATCTATGACAGCTTCAATTCCACTGTATGAACCATCACTTGTTTGAATAACAGGGATGCCTCCTCCCCCACAACAAATTACCACGTGTCCTTGATCGACAAGACTTTGAATAAGAGAAAGTTCAACAATCTTTTGAGGATGGGGAGAAGCCACAACTCGTCTATAGCCACGTCCTGCATCATCAACAATATCCCACCCAAGTGTCTCTTGCTTTTCTAATGCTATGTGCTCTCCCATATATGAACCAATAGGTTTAGAGGGATGATTAAAGGAAGGGTCTTCAGAGTCGACTACAACTTGAGTTACCACAGTAGCAACACTTGTATTAAGATTATATCTACCAAGTTCGTTACTAAGAGCCATTTGAAGTTGGTAGCCAATGGTCCCTTGGGTATTTGCTACACACACATCAAGTGGTTCAGAGGCGATCTCTTTTTGCGCTATTTCACTACGCCTGAGTGCATACCCTACTTGTGGACCATTGCCGTGGGTAATAACCACTTTATGTCCCTCTTTAATAAGTTGGGCAATGTGGCGACAGGTGTGCTCTACCGCTTTGTACTGCTCAGCTACACTGTAGGTGGCATCTTTATCTAAAAGGGAGTTTCCTCCAATAGCAATTACTATGAGTTTTGACATCAATAAACTCCTTATTTTGTGTACACTATCACACAGTGAGTTTTTTCTACAATATTTTATGAGGCAGTTTGACGTAATTTCTTCTCTTTACTAAGAGGCAAATTTCTTGTAGTGTCTCGGCATACAAAAAGGGGGCACACATGTTCACAAAAGAGCAAAAAAAGCAATTTTTATTTGCTTTATATCTTACTTCCATGGTGTTAGTTAATATTCTTGGTTCTAAAATAACCTACCTAAGACTATTCTCACTTTTAGAGATACGTACCAGTGTCGGTATTTTATTTATGCCTTTACTGTTTTTAATCACCGATATTACAACTGAAGTGTATGGGCGTAAAACCTCGAGTCAGTTTGTGAACCTCTCTACCATGATGTTGGTGTTTATGTTTATCATGACATGGTTGTGTATCATCTTACCTGGACACCCCACATGGCCCCTACAAGAGGCATATGTAAATATCTTTTATTCGAGTATGAGAATGACAATTGCCTCTTTGATCTCATTTTTTATTGCACAACATATCGATGTTCTTATCTTTTGGTCTATTAAAGTGCTCTCTAAAGAGAAACATTTGTGGATTAGAAATAATGTAAGTACCATTATTAGCCAATTTGTCGATACAACTATTTTTATGTTTATCGCATTTTATAAAACAGCAAGTGCTCCCACTGTGAGCGGAGTCTTTACCCTTATTTTACCGTATTGGATCTTTAAGATCATATTTGCCTTATTAGATACCCCCTTTTGCTATCTTGGGGTATGGTGGATAAAAAGGAGTAAGAATTAGAGCTTTGGATTATAAGACCTATATTTTTGGAGATAGTATCACTCACGGTCGTATCGGTTCTTCCTATACGAGGCATCTCTCAAAGAGTGTTCGTCCCTATGGGGTCGATGGAAGTACGTTCTTACAAACAAAAGAGCGCCTATTCACCTTTTTAGAGAATAATCCTCCAACAACAAAGGAGACCTACATATTCCAAAGCGGTACGAATGATCTTCTTATCCCCCATATGCACGCTCTTGGGGGAGCGTGGGCTCTCTCTTCTCAACAAAAAATGGATGCTCCAAACGGACCGTTACGTGATGATCAAGACTTTGAACGTGAGTTACATCTCATGATGAAAGAGATACACTTGTTGTATGGTGATATCTCTTTTAAGATGTGTACCTTATTTCCTATCGGAGAAGTATTAACTTCTTCGTTAAATAACAAAAGAGAAAAACGTAATGAGATGATAAAGCGAGCAATCAGCCACTATGAATCTTTTGGTGTGTGTGATATTGCCTATGAGGCAGAGCAATCACTTAAGGAGATTGCCGATCCGAGTGATTATCTTTTGGGGAGTCCTCAAACACTGTTTGAAGATGGGCTTTATATCCAAGGAGATGAACAAAAGATTCAACACCTCTCAGATCAAAGACGATTATACCTTACATTAGATGGAGTACACCCCAACAAAAGCGGAGCAAAGATGATTGCATCGGCACTACAACAGTGTTTACTTCACGGTCGACCAACTTTTTAGTACATTGAGAGTGTACATATCGTGCATACAATAATTGTGGAGGATATCTAATGGCAGCAGAACAGGAATTGATGCCGGTTGAGCAGACACTGCCTCGTAATCTTTTTATTCTACCTTTAGTAGGAACCCCTATTTTCCCAGGTCTTTTCACCCCATTAGTGGTTGAGAGCAAAGAGGATGTTGAAATCGTGAATCAAGCAATGAATCACGGTGGAGATTTAGGACTCCTGCTTGTGAAAGATGAATCAAAAAATGATTATGATGCCCAAAATCTCTACCGGGTTGGAACAATTGCCAAAATCATAAAACGAATTAAACTCCCCGATGGGGGAATGAACATATTTATCTCAACAGTAAAGAGATTCCAAGTTAAAGAGTTTCACTCAAGTGGAAAGTTCATTATCGCAGAGGTCGACTACCTCAATGATATCGAAGATAACCCTACTGAGTTAAAAGCGTGGACTCGCCAACTTATTACTGAGACAAAAAAGCTCTCTAAAGGGAACCCTCTGTTTACTGAAGAGATGCGCTTGAATATGGTGAATATCGACCAAGCTGGCAAGATGGCCGATTTCATCGCCTCAATTATTAATATTGACCGTAGGGCGCAACAAAGAATCTTAGAGACTCTTAATGTCCGTCGTAGAATGGAACGAGTTCTTGTGTTCATTAAAAAAGAGCAACAAGTACTTGAGATGCAAGAGCAAATTCAAGCTCGTGTAAATAGTAAATTAGAAAAAAACCAACGTGAGTATTTCTTACGTGAAGAGTTAAAACATATTCAACAAGAACTTGGACTTACCAGCGATCCAAGAACTGCTGCATATAATAAAATAGCTAAAGCGCTCTCTGTTTTTCAATTTGAAGGAGAGGTGGCTGAAGCAGTTCAAAGTGAACTCGATAAATTTAAATCACTTGATCCTAATAGTCCCGATTACGCAATTACTCGAACCTATTTAGAGACTATTGCCGCTTTACCGTGGAATGATCCTAAAGCTGAAGACTTTACCTTAGAGTCTGCTAAAAAAATCTTAGAGAAAGATCACTACGGCTTAAAGGATGTGAAAGATCGAATCTTAGAGTACCTTGCTGTTCGTAAAAAGAAACAAGATACCAAAGGCTCTATCATTTGTTTAGTTGGTCCTCCTGGAGTTGGTAAAACGAGTGTAGGAAAATCGATTGCTCGCTCACTGAAAAAAGAGTACTACCGCTTTAGTGTTGGTGGTATGAGAGACGAATCTGAAATTAAAGGACACCGTCGTACCTATATCGGAGCGATGCCTGGAAAGATTATCCAAGGTTTAAAGACCGTAAAAACAAAAAACCCCGTCTTTTTAATCGATGAGATCGATAAAATGGGCATCTCTTTTCAAGGAGATCCAGCGAGTGCTTTGTTGGAGGTTTTAGACCCAGAACAAAACATCGCTTTTAGAGATCACTATCTCGATTTACCTTTTGATGTGTCTCAGGTGTTGTTTATTGTCACAGCAAATACCTTAGAAACAATTCCTCGTCCTTTATTAGATAGAATGGAGATCATTCACATTGCAGGGTATACCGCCAATGAGAAACTCTCTATTGGGAAAAAATACCTTGTTCCTAAATCTCTTAAAAAGCACGGCCTGATTCGTAAAGAGATCTCCTATACTTCAAAGATTCTTCATGAGATTGCCGAATCCTACGCCCGTGAAGCGGGAGTACGTAACTACGAAAAGTCTCTTGATAAAATTCACCGTAAAGTAGCTCGTGAGATCTTAGAAAAAGATGTAGAACTCCCTATTAAAATTACTCAAGAAAAACTGATTGAGTATTTAGGACAACCGCTGTTTAAAGAAGATGAGATTCTCAAAGCTGATCGCCCTGGTATGTCCATTGGCTTAGCATGGACGAGCATGGGTGGAGATACATTGATGATTGAAGCTGTGAGTTACCCCGGTAAAGGGGAGTTCAAACTCACCGGTAAATTAGGCGAGGTGATGCAAGAGTCGGCAAACATTGCCCTCACCCACCTCAAATCGATTGCTGTAAGTCACAATATCGACCCTGAGTGGTTTACAAAACATGCTATTCACCTCCACGTCCCTGAAGGGGCAACTCCGAAAGATGGACCGTCGGCAGGTATTACCATGGCAACAGCCCTTTACTCGTTAATTACGAATGAAGTGATTACACCACGTTTGGCTATGACTGGAGAGTTAGATTTAGTGGGGAAAGTGATGCCCATTGGTGGATTAAAAGAGAAGGTCTTGGCAGCAAGACGAAATGATATTACAACTATCTTGGTACCAAAATTTAACAAACGGGATGTTGATGAACTTGAAGAGGAGATTACCAAAGGAATTACCTTCCACTTAGTCTCCACCTTTGACGAAGTATTAGATCACGCCTTTAGTAAGAAGAAAAAGAAGAAATAGAGATGGAATTATTAAGCCCAGCTGGCGATATTGAAAAACTCTCATATGCGTATGCATATGGGAGTGATGCCGCATATATAGGATTGCAAGAGTTTTCATTACGTACTCGAGCTGGAAGTATTACGTCTAGTGATATTGATCGCCTTTATGAGATAAAGGGGAATAAAAAACTCTACGCTGCACTCAATAGCTATTTCAATGAAGATGATCTTAAGCGCCTTCTTCAACGCCTCCCCTCTATAGAAGAGATGCCCTTTGATGCCTTTATCGTCAGTGACTTAGGGGCAGCTGCAACACTACAAGATCACTTTGGTGATGATGTAACTCTTCATCTTAGTACCCAAGCAAATGCGTTAAACAGTAAAGCTGTTGGTATGTACCAAAAATTGGGCTTTTCACGAATTATTTTAGGTCGAGAAACCCCATTAAGTGATATCGCCGAGATAAAAATTGCCCACCCAGAAATGGAAATTGAAGTCTTTGTTCACGGGGCGATGTGTATGGCCTACTCAGGGCGCTGTTTTTTAAGTGCTTTTATGGCAAATCGAAGTGCAAACAAAGGCGATTGTGCCCATGCATGTCGGTGGAATTACCGCCTTATGGAAGCTCCTTCTGAGAACTTAGTATTAGAAGAAGAGAGTCGACCAGGGGAATATTATCCTGTGTATGAAGGTGACGGTTATACGACCATCCTCTCTTCGAAAGATTTATGTATGATTGACCATCTTGATAAACTCTATCACGCAGGAGTCGATTCTCTTAAAATCGAGGGGAGAATGAAATCTTTGTATTATGTGGCAACAGTAACTCGTGCCTATCGTAAAGCGATTGATGCACTGATGAACAATGAAGATCCCTCGACATTCAAAGCGTACCGTGATGAATTATTTGAAGTAAGCCACCGTGAATATTCGACCGGTTTTTTCTTTGATAAAGAGGAGATTTCTATCCCTACTGATATCAGTTATATGAGAAATTACCTCTTTATTGGAACTGTGGATGAACAACTCTCTTCTCATCAGTATCGCCTCACCTTAAAAAACAAAATTCACAAGGGAATGAAGGTCGAATACATTGGGCCCGATACTCTTGCCTTAGAGGATACAGAGTTTAGCTTATACGATCTTGAAGGGAATGAACTTGAAGTGGCAAATCACCATCAACAAGTGATTTTACAGACAAAACAGCCAATTTCGTCAAAATTCATTCTCCGTTCTCCTATTAACAGGTAGAAAATCGACAAAAAAGGCGTTTTTATAGCGATTTCTATTGCCTCTTGTCCTATTTGTGATAAAATTGTCGTAACTTAATAGGAGGGGCGCTAATGACAATTCATGAGCAAATTATCGCTCAATTTGAAGCGTATCTAGCTGAGAACCAGAAATTCACAGAGAAAGGGGTGAAGGCCTCTGCTGCTCGTGCACGAAAGGCTCTCGGAGAACTTGGAAAACTCGCTAAAGAGAGAAGAAAAGAGATTCAAGAAGAGAAAAACGAAGCTTAACAATTCGGACCCGATATTCGGGTCCTTATTTTTTTTACCTCAATGTCTGAAGTAGCTCAATGTGATTCGTTGCTTTGGCAATTTTTTCTTCAAACTCTGCTTGTTTACTCTTCTCTTTTTCAATTGCTATCTCTTTTGCATTGGCTAAGAATTTCTCATTTGAGAGCTTTTTAAGCGTTGAAGCAAGAAGTTTCTCATTGTTCTCTAACTCCCCTCTTACCCGCTTAATTTCACTTTCAACATCTATAGCCTCACTGACAAAGACAAAGGCTTCTGCATGAGAAATAGCTACGGGCACACCATGAGCAATTGAGTGGCCTTGATCTAGATCAATGATGAGCTCTTTAGCACCCATAAAGGTGGCAATCATCTTTCGGTGCTCTTGTAAAAATGCAGTTGCTACAAATTGATCATCAACTCTCACAGTGACATCGAGTTTTACTTCCGCTCTGATGTGTAATTCACTCCGTAATGAACGTACTGAGTGGATTAAACTTTGCATCGAATCGATCACTTCTTTAGCATGAACATCGACTAACGTTTTTTGATACCTAGGATAAGGAGCATCGATGACATGTGCTGTGGTATTGGGAAGTTTTTGGTAGATTTCTTCGGTAATAAAAGAGACAAATGGGTGCATCAGACGCATCAAACGTTCAAGGATATCGAGAGTGACACTAACTTGAATATTGACCCTCTTTGTATCGAATGAGTTGAGATTGATTTTAGTAGCTTCAATGTACCAGTCACAAAAATCACTCCAAAAAAGGTCATACACTATTTGAGCAGCCTCATTAAAGCGGTAACTCTCTAAGGCTTTGTCGATAGCTAAAACCGCTTCATTAAGTTGATGGTACATCCATCTATCAATGAGTGAGAGATCTTCTTCTTTAATCTCAACCAGAGTCTTTCCTTCAAGATTCATCAACAAGAAGCGAGTTGCATTCCATATTTTGTTAGCAAATCGTGACCCTAATTTAAACGACTCCATGTCGATGAGGATATCCTGACCTTGGGCTGCTAAGTATGCGAGGGTGAATTTCATCGCATCAGCTCCATATACATCGACCACCTCCAGTGGATCAATCCCATTACCAAGACTCTTAGACATCTTCCGCCCTTGTTTATCTCTCACTAAACCTGTGATGTAGATATCTTTAAAGGGGACTTCGCCTAAGAACTCTAAAGAGGCCATAATCATCCTCGAGACCCAAAAGAAAATAATATCGTACCCAGTAAGAAGAGTTTGAGTTGGGAAAAAGGTCTTTAAATCTTCAGTTTCATGAGGCCACCCTAGGGTACTAAAAGGCCATAGCCATGAACTAAACCAGGTATCTAAGACATCTTCATCTTGAACAATATTGGTACTTGAACAAGAAGAGCAGACAGTGGGATCGACACGCTCAACCATCATGTTGCCACACTCTTGGCAATACCACACAGGAATACGGTGTCCCCACCATAACTGGCGACTAATACACCAATCTCGGATATTACTGAGCCAATGACTGTAGGTGTTCTCCCACCTCTTTGCATAAAAAGAGAGTTCTCCCTCTTTCCATGCATTCAAAGCTTTATTAGCCATCTCTTTCATCGAGACAAACCATTGTTCACTTAAATAGGGTTCAATGGTGGTAAAACAGCGATAACAGTGCCCCACTTCGTGGTTGTGCTCTGCAACTTTTGAGAGGTAGCCACCCTCTGTGAGAGCCTTTACTACCGCCTTACGAGCTGTGATGATATCGAGATGTTGAAATTCAGGGGGGACATGCTCATTTAATGATCCGTCGGCATTCAGAATATTGGGCATCTCTAAGTTGTGACGTTGCCCCACTTCCCAGTCGTTAGGATCGTGAGCAGGTGTTATTTTAACAAACCCTGTTCCAAATTCCATATTCACATACTCATCGGCAATGATGGGGATATATCTACCAGTAAGAGGTAACAGTACTTTTTTACCAACAAGATGGGTAAATCTCTCATCTTCGGGGTGTACAGCAACTGCCACATCCCCAAACATCGTCTCTGGGCGAGTTGTTGCTACTGTAATGACTCCACTTCCATCTTCAAGTGGATAATCGATATTATAGAGCTTACCGTCGGTCTGTTGGTATTCTACTTCATCATCAGCTAAGGCTGTCCCACAATGGGGGCAGTAGTTTACTAAGTAATTCCCTTTATAGATGAGCCCTTTTTCGTATAAGCGGACAAATGCTTCTCTCACTGCTTCACTGAGACCCTCATCTAAGGTGAAGCGTTCACGTGACCAATCACACGAACATCCAATTTTCTCTAACTGTTTTACAATGGTCGTGTGATGGCGCTCTTTTACTTCCCATGTTTTTGCGACAAAAGCCTCTCGCCCCACATCTTGACGAGTTAAGCCTTCTTGTTTTAACTCCCGCTCTACAACGTTTTGAGTGGCAATCCCTGCATGGTCAGTTCCAGGCAACCACAAGGTACGAGCGCCTCTCATACGGTGATAACGAATGAGGATATCGGGAAGAAGGTTATTTAAAGCGTGTCCCATATGGAGGATTCCGGTAACGTTAGGAGGAGGCATAACAATGGTATATGTGCTCTCAGAACTCTCTGCTTTTGGGGCAAAAGATCCACTATGTTTCCACATGTCATACAAACGATCTTCAAAATCTTTTGGGTTATACGATGTTTCGAGCTCAATAGCTTTCACAAAAAGCCTCCTCAAATTAGGTGAGGCAATACTACCAAAATCACATTATTGTTACAACAGAAGAAAACCCTCAACAGTGTTGAGGGTTTGTATCGTCTATGTGAAAGAGTGTTACTCTATTGGTTGTTCTCCAACCGGTTTAATCCCTTTTAACGAGAGATCAACTTCATACCCACGAGAATCAAGATACATCAAAATCTCTTCTAAGGTAAAATTTTCGAGCACTTGGCTTGCAGCGAGTGCTTCAGTTGAGCGGACTTGGACCACTTGCCCCTCTGATGGGACTACCACCGATGGGATTAAATCATTTTCAGTCATCTTTGTCCCTGGTCCTAAGATAAGAGCTCCAACAAAAAACACAACAAAGGCAGCTGCTGCCACTAAGAGTGTTGGTGTTTTAATCTTAAAGTCTCGGTGGAAAAAACCAACCTTACCCCCTTTTGAGAGGTAGTTCTTCTCCATAAACTCCAATACACGATCTTGTCTCTTCTCGATTTCATCATCTTCTAGTCGGGATTGTGAAACAACATGGTGTAAAGAGGAGAGTTGTTGTGAGCGGCTTTGGCAGGCTGTACAGTAGCGTAGGTGCTCCTCAACTTGTGTTTTCCAAGGCTCAGTGAGTTCCCCATCCAAATAAGTGTTCAAAATTTGATCATCAAGACACATGCATTTCCTCCCGGTCAAGCATCGATTCCATCATTTTACGGGCTCGATGTACCCTAACCTTCACGTTACTTTCGGAAATACGGAGTATCGTCGCAATTTCCCGATAATTTAAATCGGCATACTCTTTTAAAATAAGGACCGATTTCATCTTCTCGGGTAATTTCTCAACAGCTTCTCTTACTAAAGCTTTTGTCTCTGCATCCAACAGAGCGTGCTCCCCACTAGGAACAGGGATCTTAGGCATCTTTTTGACCTTATCGACCATCGCCTGCTCCCTCGATTTTCTCTTCACTACGTTGATAGCCAAATTCTTTGTAACTCGAATCAACCAATACTTAGCTTCATCAACAGAAGGAAACTCGATGTTCCTCTCGTAGAAGCGAATAAAAGCCTCTTGGCAGATGTCTTCAGATGCATCCATATTGTACGTTACATGATACGCAACGCGCATCAGAACGGGAAACACCTCTTCGTAGACAAGCCTAAATGCTTTGCTGTCGCTACTCTTAATTCCCATACAGTTAACAACTCACCTCTGTTTTTGGTTACATCGAAGCGACAACTTCTGTTGAATCGGCTTTATCGATGAGGGTATAACCCGCTTTCTCTACCATAGCACGTATTTCATCGGCTTTTGCATACTCTTTTTGTTTTCGTGCTTTTAAGCGTTGGTCTACTAAATCTAAGATCTCTTGAGGAATCTGCTGAACTTGTTCTTGTTCATCTAACTTAAGTCCCAAAATTCGATCCATATCATACAACAATGCTAATTTTTGAGAGGCATCAAGACTCTCATCTTTAAAGACTCCCCACATAGAAGCTAAGGCACGTGGAGTGTTAAGATCATGACCCATATGGGTGGCAAACTCTTGTTGGTGCTTTTGAGCTTCAACTGAGAGTTGTGTTGCCTCTACTCCCTGTTTTTGAAGAGCATGAACTTCTCTCACCAAGCGCTTACGGCTATTTTGAGCACCTTTAAGTGCATCCCATGTGAATACTAACTGGGAGCGATAGTGGGCTCCTAAACAAAAGAATCTATAATCTAAGGGGTCAAAGCCCTTCTCTTTTAAGACACTGAGAGTTAAAAACTCCCCTTTTGATTTAGACATTTTCCCACTTTCATCTAATAAGAACTCTCCATGGACCCAATATTTCACCCAAGGTTTTCCTGTTGCTGCTTCACTTTGGGCAATTTCGTTGGTGTGGTGTACTGAAATGTGATCAATTCCTCCACAGTGAAGATCAAAACTCTCACCAAGGTATTCCATACTCATAGCTGAACACTCGATATGCCAACCGGGGTAGCCCACTCCCCAAGGCGAGGGCCACGTCATTGCTTGATTTTCAAATTTTGATTGGGTGAACCATAACACAAAGTCTTTGGGGTTTCTTTTATTTACATCGACTTCGATGCGAGAACCCTCTTGGAGTTCATCTAATTTAAGACGTGCTAATTCACCGTAACGGGGAAAGGTGTCGATACTAAAGTAGACGTTCCCTCCCGAGGTGTAGGTGTGACCTTTTTGTTCTAATCGTTTTATGAGATCGATCATCTGTTGAATATGTTCAGTCGCTTTTGGGGCGTGTGTGGGGAGTGTGATGTTCAATTCATGAGTGTCATTAAAAAACGCATCAGTATAAAGTTGAGCAATTTGATAGACATCAAGACCCTTCTCTTGGGCACTTTTGAGCATCTTATCTTCACCATCATCACCATCACCCGTTAAGTGTCCCACATCGGTGATATTCATCACATGATCCACGTTATAAGAGGCATACTCTAATGTTCTTCGTAACACATCTTCAAATATGTAGGTACGTAGGTTTCCTATGTGGGCATAGTTGTAGACTGTTGGCCCACAACAATACATCCCTACCCCATCTTTTTTCACTGGGATAAAAGGTTCTACTTGTCGACTCATTGTGTTAAAAAGAGAGAGCTTCATCTATTACTCCTACTAGAGGTTATGGCATTGTCGATTTAGATAAACTCGGTTACCATACCCGTGTGAGTACAACAATAAGGAAGTCCACTGAAAAAATCAATATCGACTCTTTAGTACGAGTTGACGTCGCTTTAGCCCCTTTTTCAACTTTTCACACAGGTGGGAGTGCCGATTTCTTTGCTCAACCTGCTGACGAAGAAGAACTGAGAGTGTTAGTGAAGTGGGCTTATGAGAGTCACACCCCTGTTACCGTGTTAGCAGGGGGCTCTAATGTGTTAATTAGTGATGATGGAGTTGAAGGGTTAGTTATTTCCACCCTTAAACTCAAGAGCTTCCATGTTCGTGGAATCTTATTTGTTGCTCAAGTCGGTCTTAATTTAGATGAGGCTATCACCTACTCGATCGAGCGCTCATTAAGTGGTTTAGAAGCACTTGGGGGACTTCCTGGGACGATCGGAGGGGCAGTGTTTGGTAATGCCGCTAGTCGTGGAGTAGCGCTAGGATCCCTTGTTGAGTGGGTCGATTATCTTGATGAAAAAGGATCAATACACCGTTATTTTGGCATTGATGGAGGTTTTAGTTATAAAGAGTCTCCCTTTAAAGGAACTACACATATTATGACCCAAGTTGCCTTAAGGCTCATTCCCAATAAAAACACTAGTGAAGCACGATTACAAAAAGAACAGGCAAAAAATGAACGACTCGCCTCTGGTCAATTTGAATTTCCTTCAGCTGGCTGTATGTTTAAAAACCCCCATCATCAAAGTGCCGGTGAGTTGATAGATCTCAGTTCCTTAAAAGGGAAAAAAGTAGGCGGAGCTGTGGTGAGTTCTAACCATGCTAATTTTATCGTAAACCCTAAAGGAAAAGCGACAAGTAACGATATTTATGAATTGATGAATATCGTCAAAGAACAAGTAGAGAAAAAACAAAAAGTTATCTTGGATCCTGAAATCAGGCTCATTGGGCGATGGTAAAACTAAGTCGACTCTCCCCTTTCTCATTAAGAGAAATCTCCCCTCTCCCCCATGGAAACTCTTTTTTCCAAAGATAGCGTAATGTCACTTTCTCTTTGTTACACGTTACAGTGATACCAAAACTGTCGTTTTGTATGTGATACAGTAGTGAACTATTGACCTTCCAAGAGAGATGTACGTGTTGTTGAATATAACCACCAACTTCGATTGTAGTGTCTAATATCTCTGTTCTCAGTGTTGAGGTATATCGATGACGAAGTGCTTCAACACCTGTTTTACTCCAACTGTGAGTAAAGCGATACCCCCCTGAGAGTTCAAAATATGAACATTGAAATGTAAGAGCCACATTCAGTGTCTGATTTCTTTTTTGACTCGCTTCACTAAATGGAGAGAGGCGATACAGCGTATCATGAAGGGAAAGTGAAACTCCACCCCATCGAAAAGAGGCTTTTGCCACATATTCACGTTCACTCATCACCGTTTCAAAGTTGAGAGGCAATGCATACTGTAACAGGTGAAACAGATGATCGTAGTGAGTCAGTGAAAGACCAAAACTAAGCCACCTATAGTGTACAAACAGGTTATGTGCCCAACTTAGAGCCGATTGTAACCATGCATCGTAGCTGTAACGGATTTCACTTTGAGTCTCAAAAACAAGATCACTAAAGAAAAACTCCTCTTGTTGATACCACCCCATAAAAAGCACTCCCCCTTTAAAAAGGGGAAGAAGTTGGTGATTAACATAATAACTCTCATCTAATAACAGTCTATTTCCACTGAATGCTAAAGAGAGAAACAACGAATTTCCTCTCACACTTGTCTCATATAATGCCCCGACAATAGGATTTTGTGTTTGGGTTGGTGCAAGGCTTTGACCAAAGAGAAATAGGGTGTGAAGTGGATTGAGTTCTACTTTTTTAGAGATAAAAGGATTATGTAAGGCATTCAGTAATACGGGGCGTTGAGTAAGAGCTTTTCCTTTTGTATGAGCCAAAGAGCGATTCATCTTACGTGGATCAAATAGTGGTGCTATTCGTGTATCTGTTGTGATATCTCCAAAGTTAAAGCCAAATGGGAGTAAACTAGTAAAAGAGAGTTGAGCACTATTGACCTCCTGAGTTTGATAATCATATGAGAATCTTCCAAAGTAGGAAAACAGTGAATCATATGAACCACTGAGGCGATAATCGATAGTTGTTTGAGAAGATGTGATATTAGCGTATGTGCTTTGAGCCCCCCACAAAGAGGGGCCTAAGCACACTAAGGTGACAATAATGATACAGGTTTTCTCAAAGAGCCTTACCATATACAATGAATGTCACAAAAAGGTGAATTGCATCACCTCAAAGAAATCAACTTTTTACGTGCTTTTGTGTTACACCAAAGCAAGTGATGAGTGATAAAGTAATTGAATAAGAGAAATTCTTCTTTGTTCAAAGGTACTCAGAGCTCGAATATATTGTTTTTTACAATCGAGAATACGATTGGTGTGTTGAGTTACTACTAAGAGAGCCTCTTCGTATGCACTTTTCACTATCTTTAGATGTTTTTGTGACTCTTTGAATTTTGCAACAATTCGAGAAAGTGAAAACATTACTGAACTTTGGTATTCATTGAAAAGAGTCTTCATAAGAGTAGAAACACTGACAATGTTTTTCACTCGATACGCATTGGTTCCACAAAAGACAAATCCGCTTTTAAGATATCCCCTACGGGCATTGTTTAATGCAATAGAGATACAGTAGTGGGCATCTTGAGCTTTACAACTCGATAGACATTTCCATGCGCAATTAAAAGAGGGACGCTTACCCTCTTCACTGTCACTAATAAATTGGTTGCGAATGGCTCGACCTAACAGTCCAACTGGGGAGTTAATCAATCCAATTTCATCTTTAGTACAATTCACATACGCTTGTTTAAAAGCCTCATCAGCATCACACTCAGTTGTAGCAACAAAGCGAGTCCCCATTTGGACCCCTTGAGCTCCAAGGGCGAGCATGCGATGAATATCTTTTCCTGAATAGACTCCCCCAGCTGCAATGAGAGGAATTGAAGGATCAATCTCATCAAGCATAGAGCGACACTCTACGACTAATTTTTCTAATGTATAGGAGGGGTCATTAATCTGAACTTCGCTAAAACCAAGATGTCCTCCTGCTAAAGGTCCTTCAACGACAAAGGCATCGGGAATATCTTGATAGAGTTTATTCCACATAGAACAAATCATCTTAATAGCTCGAGCAGAACTCACAATAGGGACTACTTTAATATTGTGCTCACGAATCTCTTTGATAGGGAGATTTTTAATAGGAAGTCCTGCACCCATACAAATCAGATCGACCCTCTCTTCAATGGAGACTTGTAATAAGACTTCTACATCACTGAGAGCAACCATAATATTTACTCCAATAATGCCATCACTTAATTGCCGAGCTTGTCGTATTTCACGCCTTAATGCTCTGATATTAGCTTGTTGTCCATCTTGATAATAATCTTTCTCAATAAGTCCAATACCGTTAGCAGCAATAATGCCAATGCCACCTTCGTTTGCAACACTACTTGCTAAAGAAGAGAGTGATACTCCCACTCCCATCCCCCCTTGGATAATCGGCACCTTTGCAACCAGATCTCCTATATGTAGTGGTTGCCATTGTGGAGTGATTGTTTGTATTGAAGAGTCTATTGAAAGTGATTTTTCCATAGATTGAAGATCACTGAGAACTTGATTCACTTGTTGTTGATAAGCCATAGTGGCCCCCTTTTGGATAAGATAACTAACCCTAGCATATTTACACTTTTCGTCAATGTGTAATTAATAAATTAGTTATAATTCACCACGTACTAGTGAATTGACTAAAAGGTGGTTCTCATCTGACTAGTAGTGACTTTTATGGTCCCTTTGCATTGCATTTTTGATTTTTACGTGGCACACTTATTGACGGTTTATAACTACTTTTTCACCCCCTAGGAGGACGTCATGGTGATTCTCACCCTCAATTGTGGAAGCTCATCTGCGAAATATCAGGTGTATGATTGGGCCAACAAAACAGTATTGGCCGTTGGAGTTGTTGAAAGGATTGGGTTAGATTACTCAGTCATTGAACATAAAAATACGAGCAATGGTGAATATACCGAAAAGGTCTCGTGCCCAACTCACAAAGAGGCAATTGAGTTGATCATCAAGATGTTGTTAGACCCCGATCACGGAGTTATTACCGACGTCTCTGAGATAAGTGCTGTTGGTCATAGAGTTGTCCATGGAGGAGAGTTCTTTAAGCAATCGGCTTTAGTCGATGATGAAGTATTAGAGCATCTCAAAGATCTCTCTCACTTAGCTCCTTTACACAACCCTGCTAACATTTTAGGAATTGAAGCTGCTCGTAAAGTGATGCCTTCTATTCCTCATGCTATTGTCTTAGATACTGCATGGCACCAAACAATGAGCCCAGAGGCATTTATGTATGCAGTGCCTTACGAGTGGTATAGTTCTTACAATGTTCGTCGTTACGGTTTCCATGGAACTAGTTACCTCTACACTGCCAAGCGCGCTGCAGTACTGTTAGGTAAAGATCCTAAAGAGACAAATCTCATTATTTGTCATATCGGTAATGGTGCTTCTATGAGCGCCATTAAAAACGGAGTTGGTGTTGAGACCACTATGGGCCTCACCCCACTTGAGGGGTTGGTGATGGGGACACGTTGTGGAGATTTAGATCCTGCAATTTTACCCTATTTGATGAACCGTACAGGAATGAGTGCTAAAGAGATGGACTCAATCTTAAATAAGAAAAGTGGTCTTGTCGGTTTTTGTGGCATGAGTGATCGTCGTGATGTCAAAGCTGCTGCATTAAATGGGAACGAAAAAGCCCAATTGGCTATCGATGTTGAGTGTCACCGTATTCGTAAATACATTGGTGCTTATAGTGCTTTGTTAGGAAGAGTCGATGCGATTGTCTACACAGCTGGAGTTGGAGAGATGGCTCCTCACATTCGTGAACAAGCAACAAAAGATCTCGATATTCTCGGTATTAAACTCGATGTAGATAAAAACAAGATTGCAGTCTCTCGTAATGGTGAATTTGATATTAGTACCGATGACTCACCTACCCGTATCTTTGTCATTCCTACTGATGAAGAGTTAGTGATGACTGAAGATGCCCACGCTTTGATGGAAGGAACATACGATACTCATACTAACTTCACCTACTCGTTCCAAAATAAAGATTATGTCAACTTAGCACGTAAAGTCGGCTTTGAAGAAGATCTCAAAAAGAGGCCTGAACTTGCTTCAATTGTCGCATTGCCACGTTAACGAAATCCGTTCATTTCTAAAGAGGGGGGAGCTCCCCCCCCTTTTTCTTTCTCTTGTCTTGAATTTGTCCTCTACCGTTGTCGTGTATCGTGTGGTAATGTATCCCTTTGAGGTAAAAAGTGCACATAGTTAAGAAGTCTTTGTTTGTGTCTCTAGTGATGATGGCTTTAGTTGTATCAACAGTAGCTGCATCAATTGTATCATTTGATATCCACCCCCAATCTCCGTTATATCGACCATACCTTGCTGACCCTTTTGGGACAGATTTCTCTTTGGGGTATGTACAACTACTTTCACAAGAGGATCGTCCTGCTTTTGTGTATAAGGTTACAGGAAAAAATGATTCTTTAAAGTATGAAGGTTTTAATATTAATCAATATTACACCTCTGGTACGACAATGCTCGCTATGAGAGGGGGCAGTTCAATTCCTCTTGGACGCCTCTCTTTTAATGGGTGGAAGTTCATCCCTTCAATAGCCATTGAGGGTAATGTGCGTGGTGGGTTTAGGTCGATGTTTTTTGCCTACAGTGGCACTGATTTATTAGGTTTTGATGGGACGTACTACCTTGGAGTGAATATTAAAGTGAGTGATTACTTCACTTTCAGTGTGGGTAAAAAGCACCACTCTGGTCATATCGGTGATGAGATTTTGGCTATCATCGATAAAAATGAACCTGTCAACGGAACATTGTTTAATGATGATCTCATTGATTATGTGCGACAGGACCCTCTCTCTTACGCTTTATCAACACAGTTTGACAAATTAAGGGTATATGGAGAACTTCGTCTTGGTCACACTGGACGAATATTAAAACCTTATTTTGGTTCAGATGAGACATATAAAGCTCGAGAGATCCAAGTGGGAGCTGAATACGCCCTCAATGTCCCGCTCCTAGGTCATCTCACCTTTGCATTGGATGTCACGTTTCATGAAATGGGAAAGTTTCTCCCTCAGGGAAGTGGAGAAATGGTTAACGGTGAATATGCGTCGTATACATTTACCTACGATAAGGATGCGCCTTGGGAGAGAGAATACAACTTTGTCATAGCTCAAAGTCTTTACGCACGTAGTGATGGAGCAACAGCCCACATTGTAGCCTCATTTCACAGTGGTCGTTTTCCCCTCTTTGCGTTTCACATGAGTAACAGTTCATTTGTCAGCATTGGGGCTCTCATTACCATCTAAGAGTGTTTACTTCTTTTTCTTCGCCTTTTGAAACTCTGTGATGAAGTGAACGATAAGTTGTGCACTTTGCTCAATCCCTAATAAAGCTGAATTGAGAGTCAAATCGTAAAACCCAGCATGACCCCATAATCCTGCAGCATAGTATTCGTGGTATTTCTTTCGCTCTTTATCATATTTAGCGATACGTAAAAGTGCCTCTTTTGTCTCAATACTTTCATACTCAGCAATTCGTTGAGCTCTGAATTCTTCAGGTGCATGGATAAACAGTGAAATGTGATTTGGATGGTCTTTGAGAATATAATCTGAACATCGACCAACGATAACACTCGAGCCTTGCTCTCCGAGTTGTTTAATTATTTCGTATTGAGTTAAAAAAAGCGAATCACTTAAAGGGACATTACTCACAGTTGAAGAGACATGACCAAAAGCGGGTACAGCAGTAGGGATCGTGTATAAAAAGCGACTTGCTGCTTTCTCATCAAGGTTCTCCAATACTTGTTCACTCATACCACTTTTTTCGGCAGCCATGGTGATAAGAGCACTATCGTAAAAGGGGATATCTAATGATTCAGCTACTATTTTTCCAATAGCTCTACCCCCACTTCCAAACTGTCTGCTAATCGAGATAATTGTCTCTATACTCATGGAAGGCCTCCTACGGTGTATTGTAACGTGATTTTAGACTGAAGAAAAGGAGAAATCACTCATCGTGTAAGTTAGCTGATGGGAAGCGTGGTTCACTTGTTACATGAAGACCGATTTTTCGTAACCCATTTGAATCCCCATGAGATGGGAGGTGCGTCAGATGAACTTCACACCCTGCTAAAAGGGGGAGTTTTTCTAATGCTACTTGGGCTGAAGGGTTAATAGGAGCACTCATCGCTAAACAAATCAGTGTCTCATCGACATCGAGTGAGACTCTTTTCCCTTTGAGGATGTCTCGTTTTAACTTACGAATCGATTCGATTGTTTGTTTGGGAATGAGATCTATGGGCTTGGGAATCCCTGCTAAGGCTTTAATAGCATTCAAAATAAGGGCACTAGAGGCGTGAAGCAATTCACTATTTGAACCAGTGACTACTGACCCATCACTTAATTCAATTGCCGCAGCACACACAATACCATCACGCCCTTTTCCTTTAGCAACAGCTCGCTTTAAGGCCTCTTCAGCTTCCCCTACGGTGATTCTCATTGAAGTAGTAAGACCAAGAGTCTCCATGTTTTTGGTAATCAGGTTAATACTCTCATTTGTCCCAATACCTTGAACGTAGTCACACGCTGCTTCGTAGTAGCGACGAATAATCTCTTGATTTGCCGCTTCTTTTACCACTTCATCATCAATAATACCACTAGCAAGACGATTTACCCCCATATCTGTGGGAGATTTATAGGGACTGCTTAAGTTGGTAATTTTTTCAATGACCCTTTTTAATAAGGGGAATGCTTCCATCTCACGGGTGTAACTCACCGCTTGTTGGTTATAAGCAGAGAGATGAAAGTGATCAATTTGAATCACATCGCCGATGTCGGCTGTAGCCGATTCATAGGCGATATTCGCAGGGTGATCGATGGGGACATTCCAAATAGGGAAAGTTTCAAATTTAGCATATCCACTTTTTACTCCCCGTTTATAATCGTGATAGAGTTGACTTAAACAGGTAGCTAATTTACCACTTCCTGGTCCTGGGGCAGTGACTAAGACAACAGGTTTCTCTGTTTCAATGTAGGGGTTTGCCCCATAACCATCATCACTCACAATTCGTTCGATATCGGTGGGATACCCATCGGTTGCTTTGTGGGTAAACACTTCAATGCCCCGCCGTTTAAGTCGATTTCTAAATTGTACTGCGGCGGGCTCTCCATTGAAGCGGGTGATCACAACTCGTGAGACATGCAAGCCCCACTCAGCAAAGTCATCAATCATTTTAAATACATCAGTATCGTATGTAATACCAAAGTCTCCACGGATTTTACGCCGTTCAATATCTTCGGCGTAGATACAGACGATAACATCAATGTTCTCTTTGAGAGATTGAAACACTCTCATCTTTACATTGGGGTCAAAGCCAGGTAACACCCGTGAGGCGTGGTAATCAAATAAGAGTTTTCCTCCACATTCGAGATAAAGCTTCCCTTCTACTTGGTTCATCCGCTCAACGATAGCTTGAGTCTGTTGCTTTAAATATTTCTCATTGTCAAAACCGACTTTCATAGTGCTTTACCTCTGTCTATCCGACTCACTATAACACAAGGATCTTTTTAGCTATATCGTCTCGTAACTTTTTATTTCCCAATTTTTCAATAATGGCTAATGAGAAATCGATAGCAAAGCCAGGTCCACGTGCTGTGATTAAATTCCCATCTACAACAACACTCTCTTCACCAAATTCGACATCGGGGGCAAATTGTTCACTACCAGGATAACAAACTGCTTTACGATCACGTAGCAGACCTGTAGGGGCCACCACTACTGCAGGTGCTGCACAAATAGCTGCTAAGACAGCTCCACTATTAAAAATAAGAAGCATCTTTTCATTCACTTCCCACGATTTAGATAAATTCTCTGCTCCAAGAGCCCCTCCAGGGAGAACAAGAGCATCAAAGTCAGTTCCTACATCTTCAATGAGCTGATCAGCTTGTACGGTGATATTGTGAGCTCCGGTGAGTTCTTTAGAACCCACACCGGCAACAACAACTTCAAAATTAGCCCTTCTTAGAAGGTCGATGGGGGTAATAGCTTCAATTTCTTCAAACCCATTGGCTAATACGACCAATACTCTTTTTTTCTTATCTACCATTACTTCACCTCTTTGTTTCGTAGTGTCTCCACCACTTTATATAATACCTCTTCGGTCTCGTCCCATCCGATACATCCATCGGTAATTGAGACCCCATATTCCAATTGAGTTGGGTCAGTCAATGTTTGACATCCTGCAACTAAATTACTCTCAATCATAAAACCACGTATCTCAGCTTTTCCCCACACAACTTGATCAATAACTGCCCTGAGGACTCTTTTTTGCCTCGAAGGGTTCTTTCTACTATTTGCGTGGCTACAATCGACTACGATTGAGGGTTTTAGTGCTAATTTTTTCATATTCTCAGCAGCAGCTTCCACATCCTCTTCATAGTAGTTTGGTCCGTGGTCCCCACCTCGTAAGATAAGGTGGCCACAATCATTACCAGTGGTGCGATAAATAGCTAAGTTTCCATTTTTATCGACTCCGATAAAAGCGGCACTCTCTTGAGCACTCTTAATGGCATTCGCTGCTGTGGAGTACTCTCCACTGGTGCTATTTTTAAATCCAACTGCGACACTCATACCACTTGCTAAGGTGCGGTGAGTTTGACTTTCAGTTGTTCGTGCCCCAATGGAACACCAACTGAGCATCTCATCAATATATTGAGGGACAATCGGATCGAGCATTTCACAACCAACAGGTAATCCCATCTCGGTGATATCGATTAACAACTTACGTGCTTTTGAGATCCCATCTTTAATATCATATGAGCCGTCCATATGAGGATCGACAATAAGGCCTTTCCACCCTCCAATGGTTCTCGGTTTTTCAAAGTAGGTTCTCATCACAATAAAGAGGTGATCACTAAGATCATCACTTAAACGTTTTAACTTTGAGGCATACTCAAGAGCTGCATCGACATCGTGGATGGAACAAGGGCCCACGATGGCTAACAATCTTGTATCTTCCCCTTTTATGATAGCGTTTACCGTCTCACGTGATGCAATAATAGACTCTGAGAGTTCTTCACTCACGGGGTAGATTTTCGATAAATCTTCGGGAGATGGAAACGATTCAATATCTTTAATTCGAATATCAATGTTGTGCAATTTATTCCTCTTTTTTTCCACCGCTTATGGTCTTCTTTAACTGGTAGAGATAGCGTTTAATTTTGAGAGTCGGAGTACGTTGAAATGGTTCATCTTGAAGTGTTACTTCACGAATACGGCTAAAGGAGCTGAGCTCTTTGTTTACTTCATCTTTCAAGTGGGAAAGATACGTCATAGCCGACTCTTTAGCATCATGTACCGATACTCTTAAATTCTTTGCCATCAATTCTACATCGAGTTTAATAAGAGCCGCAAGACCCCCCTCATTAGAGAGCACTAAGGATTCTTGAACATAGGGGCGACTGTTAATCATAGTCTCAATGGTTTCAGGAAAAATGTTCTCTCCACTGGGACCTAAGATCATCGTTTTACTTCGACCTTTGATACTGAGTCGCCTTTTTTCTATAACACCTAAGTCCCCTGTTTTAAACCACCCATCTTCGGTAAATGATTCACGAGTAAGTTCTTCGTTGTTGTAATACCCCATCATCACATTAGGACCTTTGGCGATAATCTCCCCAAGGCCGTCAGTGACAGTGGTAGGATCAATACTCAGCTTTACCCCTTTAAGCGGATAGCCAATAGTTCCAACTTTGGTTTGTTTTGGACCTGAACCTGCTAATAGTGGAGATGTTTCGGTTAAGCCGTAACCGATAGCATACGGGAATCGTGCCTCTTTTAAAAAGAGTTCTACTTCACTATCGACAGCTGCTCCTCCAATACCAAAGAACGCTAAGCGCCCTCCAAAGGTAACTCGTAGTTTTTTCCCCACAACAGAGTTAATAAACTTTCTAAAAAATGGCTTTTTGTATAAAGAGACTAAGTTCTTATTATTCTCAATTTGAGGAACAACGCTAGAGCGGTAGATCTTTTCAATAAGTAAAGGAACTGAGAGCATCACATGAGGGCGAATCTTTTTAAGTGCAGGAAGTAAGATACTTGCAGCAGGAGGGCGTCCCAGGTAGTGAATCTCACAGCCTACCACCAGTGGTAATAACAACCCAACCGTAAATTCGTATGAGTGAGAAAGGGGTAATATCGATAAAAAGCGCATCCCTGGTTTCACTTTAAAGAACTGACGAACACTTGCTGATGCATTTGATGCTAAGTTACGGTTACTGAGCATCACCCCTTTAGAAGAGCCGGTAGTGCCACTTGTGTAGATAATAGAGACAAGGGCATCTTCATCGTGTCTGATTTCACCGAGGCGTTTGGAGTTTATAACAAAGCGGGTGGTATCACGTCCTGGAGCTTCACTGAACTCTTTCGTTTTTGTGATACTTTCGGCCACTGTTGGTGGAATGTGAAACAGATCTTCTAATCTGATGATGGTGTTTTTCTCCTCTTTCACAAAGGAGGCACATTTATCATACAACTTTGAAGAGAGGATCAGCGAAGTGGCACCACTGTGTTTTAAAATGTGGTTCACCTCTTTTTGAGAAAAATCGGGTAAAATAGGTACAGCTATAGCACCACTGGTGATAATAGCAAAATAAGCGACCACCCATGAAGTGTTATTCTCTCCAATGAGGGCAATTTTATCACCTTGAGAGACTCCGATTGAAAGGAGATAAGAAGCAACGGCATCAACCTTCTCTTTCAATTGAGCATACGTTAACGTACTACTAGGATCCCCAATAAGAGTCACAGCTACTTTATGTGCATGGCGAGAGGCTGAACGCTCTAAGAGGTGTCGAAGGGTAAATGTCGTTAATTCATGTTTCATAACGGCTCCTTTTCATGAGATGGTATCACTGTATGTATCACCATTATGACAAATGGTGACATGTGCGTCAAAACGTAGCGAGCGTGATATACTCTCTTTGACGAGATCTGGGTGGTTATTTACTTTTGATAAATGGCACAAATAGACTCTTTGATGAAAAGCGATCTCACTTTCGTTCAGAAGTTGAATCGCCTCTTCATTTGAAAGATGCCCCTTTTTTCCCCGAATGCGCCGTTTAAGTGAATATGGGTAAGGCCCCTCATCTAACATCTTCTCATCATAATTAGACTCTAAAAAGATTACATCACTTTTTTGAATAGCATCTTGAAATGCGGGGGAGATTTCTCCCGTGTCAGTAATAATGGTGAATGTTTTGTTATGCACTTCAATACTAAAACCAACTGAGTGAGGAGAGTCGTGGGTGGTGGTAAATGGGTGAACACGAAACGGTCCCACTTCAAAGTAATTATCTTCTTCAAAATCGAGTAATAAGGAGTCTGGGATGCCAAGATTAACGAGATCTTTATTGCCTGTTCGTTTTAGATGAGTATTCACATACACAGGTTTTTTTGTTTGTCGGGCAAACACTCCTGCCCCACGGGCATGATCGGGGTGAAGATGGGTAAGCATCAAAGCTTCAATGGAATCGACATCTCTATCTACCGATGAGATACGTTTTCGAATCTCTTTGAATGAGAAACCAGCATCGATGAGAAGTGATGAAGATGTGGTAGAAATGAGATAACTATTTCCACTGGAACCACTTCCTAACACAGCGTAGTGAATCATTACTTTTCACTCACTTGAAGAATAAATTCTTGATCAAATCCTACAACAACGCGTCGCTTGTATCTCAAAATTGGAGTAACTAACAACTCAGGGTGCTCTTGTAACTCTTCGGGTATATCATACACGCGATATGCATATCCCTCTTTTTTGTAATAAGGGGAACTTGTATCAATAAGTAACTCTTCGTCAACAGACTCAAAGATGTTTTGCCACTCTCCAAGTGAGAGCTCTCTTTGTTTCAGATCGACAAATTGGTGTGGTATTGAGCGCTCTTTGCAAAAGCGGATTACTTTACGAGTTTGTGTGCATGAAGCTCTTCCAATGATTTGTAACACGCATCCCTCCAATTTTTCTCACTATAACGTAAGGGCATTTTTCCGTCTACATAAGGGATACCTACTTGAGTTGACACACATCATATAAAAGTGAAATAGTTTCCCCATACAAGGAGTAAGTCATGGACAATCGTATTGCAACATTACTACACAAAGAGCCTAGTAGTGAGCCTTTACAGGTAGAGGGATGGATTCGAACCAAAAGAGAGAGTAAGTCTATTATCTTTTTAGAGCTCAACGATGGGTCTTCTTTAAAGGGCCTTCAAGTTGTAATAGACCTTAATGTATTTCATGATCGAGATCTCCTTACTAAAGTGACTACAGGTGCTGCTGTTAGTGTAAAGGGAGTATTGGTTGCCTCTAGTGGGAAAAACCAGAACGTTGAATTAATGTGTTCTTCATTAACACTCATTGGAGAAGCTCCAGTAGATACCTACCCACTACAAAAAAAGAGACACACGTTTGAATATCTTCGTGAGATTGCCCACCTTCGTGCCCGAACAAACACCTTTGGTGCAGTTGCTCGTATTCGTCATGCGATGAGTTATGCTATTCACTCCTTTTTCCATGAAAAAGGGTTTTACTATGTCCACACCCCCATTATTAGTACCAGCGATGCTGAAGGGGCTGGTGAGATGTTTCAAGTCACCACCCTCGATTTACAACATGTCCCTAAAACAAAAGAGGGAGAAGTCGATTACGCAAAAGATTTTTACGGGAGAAAAGCATCTCTTACCGTCAGTGGTCAACTTCAAGGAGAGGCATACGCTTTAGCTCTTAAAAACATCTACACCTTTGGTCCCACCTTCCGAGCTGAGAACTCAAATACTCGACGCCACTTAAGTGAGTTTTGGATGGTTGAACCTGAGATGGCTTTTTGTACCTTAGAGGGGAATATGGCTCTTGCTGAAGAGTTTTTGACCTCTATTTTCTCGTATGTATTAGAGAACTGTGAAGAAGACATGGCCTTTTTTAGCCAATGGGTCGAAAAAGGGATTAGCGATGTGTTAGCTTCGGTGGTTGAAAAACCATTTGAACATATGACGTATAGTGACGCCATTGATCAACTACTCAAAAGTAAAGCTCAATTTGATTACCCTGTGAGTTGGGGAATCGATTTACAAACTGAACATGAACGATTTTTAACTGAGCAAGTGTGTAATGGTCCAGTCATTGTCACCGATTACCCTAAAGAGATTAAAGCCTTTTACATGAAACTCAATGAAGATAACAAGACAGTTCGAGCAATGGATGTGTTAGTTCCTCGTCTTGGTGAAATCATTGGTGGTAGTGAGCGTGAAAGTCGACTTGATGTATTAACTCAGAGAATGAGAGATCACAATCTCAATGAAGAAGAGTATTGGTGGTTCTTAGATCTCAGACGATATGGATCAGTCCCCCACTCTGGCTTTGGACTTGGGTTTGATCGAACGGTTCAATATGTCACTGGGATGCAAAATATCCGAGACGTTATCCCCTTTCCTCGGTATGTTCGACACGCTGAGTTTTAGAAAGTGTGTGTAACACAGCATACAAGGTGAGTTGCTGAACAGAGCGTGTCCCTGTTTTGAGGTAGATGCTTCGTTTGTGGGCAACGACGGTATGCTGTGAAATACCCAATTCATAACTTATCTCTTTAAGAGACCCCCCTTGAGCGATGAGATGGAGAATTTGATTCTCTCTTTGGGTAAGATAACTCTTAGGTAGGCGCTCCTCCGCATCGTCAATTCCCCACCTTTTTGTAATACCCCGTATTGCCTTTTCTAAAGCTACAGGTGTGTATCCTAAAGAGAGAATCTCCTCTTTGAGAGAATCACTGCAGGTAGAAGAGACGACGATCATGCACTCTTTACCTAAGACCTTATCTTCTAACAAAAATGAGATGTCTTTATGGTGGGAAATAAAGATGAGCGTAAGATTATATGAGGCTTTGGGAAGTGAAGCACAACGAACTACTTCTACTCTTTTTTGAGTGAGTGAATAGAGTACATACTCAAAAGCTTCTGCTAACAGAGAATTCTTTGTCACAATACACA